>Ga0190367_1002055_pt1 | contig 10790 bp, 5 predicted proteins | sample 4872181011_MG_FD_171838 | JGI IMG/M metagenome (GOLD analysis project Ga0190367, IMG submission 171838) | Hydrothermal vent microbial mat bacterial communities from Southern Trench, Guaymas Basin, Mexico - 4872-18-10-11_MG | ecosystem: Environmental > Aquatic > Marine > Hydrothermal vents >... | reverse complement strand
GTCACCACCGGAGAATTCATCAGTCACATTACATGAGTATAGATGGATTACCCCAGAGATTCCATCAATATCTTGGAATACAGTATAGTTAGCCACAATGGTGGAGTTCTCAAACTGGAGGCTCTGCAGTATTTCGGAATCATATATTTCCACAGATGCACCCTCGGCGACGAAATCCTCGTAGATTTTTGAGCCATCAATTTTCACGTATCCGTACGCATATACATAATTGATGCTTGATGAGTATATGTATGCCTTAGAGTCGTTCGATATGTCCATATAAATCTCGACATCTGATGTTTGACTAACATTACTGAGGTTAATTATCGAGTTATTCCTAGCAATGATCCAACTATTGAAGTAATACCCGTATGGGTTCCCAAATGTTGTATTTGTAATATTTAGTGTTGCGTTGTTCACAGTGATTGTTCCCAGTCGGGGCAGGGTATCTATGGTCACGTTCCCCATGGAGTATACTCCAGACCTTATCCTACCTGTGGCGGAAACAATTAATCCATCAAGTATATCGAATTCTCCATATTCCACATCCATGTTGTCTACCAGCAGGTATTCTATGGAGACATCACTCAACTCGACGTATCCGTCCGAGACCCATAGTTCTCCATTAATAAGCGCTGTTTCATTCATCACTATTGAGCTGGAATCCGATAGAGACATGTCCGTTTCATTAATTTCAGAATTAATGATATACCCAGTGGCATTCATTAGGTCTATGCTGGACGCCGTTATGATGCAGCCATCAATATGGATCTCAGAATCATATATGTCGACATCTATATCCTCACCAAAGTCGAATGTTGTTATGTTTACCACCGAGTAATTCGAAGCAATATCACTACTATACTGCATTGTCAGGTTCATTATCTGGAGGGTAGAGTTATACATAATTATTGATGAATACTGCAGGGAGAGATTGTATAGGTAGCATTTTGAATTCCAAGCAAGTATGTCTCCATTCGTAAAATTGTATATTGAGGCATTAGCTACGTCATAACAATATATATATAGTATAGTGAGGATGTGTTCGTTATAAGTTTGGATAATCCAATAGCGACAACAGCCTTTTCGTCTATTGTTGGAGGATTCACAAATGTACAGTAATATTCTATATAGTTCGCATATATCTCATCGGCTCTCCATCCACTTGGATATATCTCCGCGAAACTACCATTAAATATAAGTAGATAGTACATGTCCACTATGGTGCATCCGTATAGATACAATATTCTCGCAGAGTGGGTTATCAGAGTATCTACTGTGGCGTTTTCTATAGTCCCCATCGGGCCTAGTGCTGAATATGGCGTTGGTTTTCCTCCCCAGTCTAGGACAGCATACCCTATATATCCCCCACTAACATAAAGTTCGGATGAACCATCCATTAGTAGAGTGTCAACATCAGTATTGTAGAGCGTTATTGAGCCCCTATCCTCAACATCCAGAACACGGAGCTGAGAATCCACCGCATCGACGATAGATACGTCCACTGCCCAGATATAGTCATAAACTGTTGAGTTTCTTATAGTGAATGTCGATGCATCATATAGGAAGACAGTCAGTGAGTAACTCTCAAAATTATTCGCTATTATCTGGGATCGACCCGATGCCTCGATATACGTGTTACCAACAATATCCCCAGTCGTCAACACCATGGCATCATCATGTGCGAATATCTGGAGCTCACCATAGGAGCCCTCAACATGTAGCCTAGCATTCTCTCGCAAGTCAATATAGGACGTAATATTTGAATCAACAATACTTATCTCGGCATTATCATGAACCTCTATCTCCATGCTCATTGTGTTTGATGTGTTAATATTTTCCAGGACCAAGTAGGAATCGTTATATAGGAATATGTACGTGGGCCAGTAGGTACTACCAATAATCCTAGAGTTCTTTATCTCGACATACGAGTCATCATAAACCTCTATGAAACCCCTCGGGCTAAAGGGATATACCACATACATGTAGTATCCAACATAGATAGTCACATTGTCGAATAGAACCCTAGCACCCCCCTCAATAAGTATTGTACCATTAATCACACAGTCTGAAATCTCCACATCATTGCTTATTAGAAGTCTCCCACCTTCTGTACGCTGTCCCTCCCCTATGGAACTATTCTTGATCACGCTGGAGACAATATGTTTATTCTTTGCTGGTTCTACCTCCACATTAAATGTTGCTATAGCACCCAACAACAGGCATACCATTACTAGCGTGGTGATTTTTTTCAAATATACGGCCAATATACTCACCAACAAGACTTACAGGTTGTCCTTGGGCCATTAGAAAACCTCCTAGAGAAGGAGGCTTTCTAATGACTAATCCTTAAAAGTGATAATTCTTTTTTATATATGTTTGTTTTTTGGTTATATATAAGCCTAGCCGAACCACCACTTGAGATCAAGATTATTTATCCGTATTTCGGTCTATATACGTTGGCCTAATATAGCGATATGGTAAACTCCACATCACGTTTTTCTATTTGTTTTTTCTTTCGGAGTACCCATACATCCCCATGCCATTTGGGTATGGATATTTCTATGTCCCTTTTGCTGAGCCGGGTTATGTGTTCATAAAAGTTGCTTAGTGGGGATATGTAATATATGACGTCCTTCCTTAGCTCTAGAACATCGAGATGAAACCTTCTGATGATGGCCTTCATTATTCTTCTCTGTCTGAATCCTGCCTCCCAAGAGACAATACCCAAACCGTTGGGTTTTGTGTTTTGTATGCCCCTAAGAACGAAGACATATAGGCATGCTGGTGTATGTTCCGGATCCGTTACAAATGCATCGAATTCTTGGTCAATAGTGAAGGGTCGTCTAACGTCAATATTGAAGACCCTTACATCTACCCCATATTTCTCAGCAAGACCCTTTAGGTGCATACATACGTATTGATCTATGTCCAGAACACAAACATCATAGCCAAGACTCGCTAGGATTATGGATAATGCATCATTGTCTCCGATCAGCAGGATGCTGGATCCCCTATCAAGATACTTGGAGACAAGCATGGCCCTAATAACATTTGATGCTGGTGCGATTGGTGCTTGGCCATATATGTTTGAGAACACATATCTATGCGAAAATACTTCCCGGGCGGTCTCTAGGATGTCCCTTATTGCCGAAATTTCGGTTTTCCTGAAAATTCTATCCACCAATCCTTCATCCAATACTTGGATGTTTTCTCGGAGGACATAGTTTATTGTGGGTTCGTTAGACATAGAGACCAGATCTTGGTAATCGTCTGGTATGGTATCAATATCCATCTCCAGTATGGCACTTGCGAATTCTGGGTCGACCGGCATCAATTTCTTGTCCTTATAATCCACAATCATGTTTCTTCCCCATAGATCAACAACCAAGACTAAGTTATCCCGTAATGAAACAAACTTGGTTGGCCTATATTTGTATTCTGTAAGGACTTCGGGAGGGGAGTCTGTGAGGAATTTTTCGATATGGTCCACTATCGCTGATGGTCTTATAAAGGACTTTGCCCCATAATATAGTCGCCGGAGAGTCTGTGTTATGCTCCTCAATATAACACACCAGTATAAGCCTTATCCCTATCAACACCATATCCAAAACTGCCAATATATTTACAGACAAAGAATGCTGATTTCCAGGTAGTAATCTTTATTGTTGGTCTAACAAAATATGTTGCATAATAATATTTGTAACTGCTATGTGCATAGTAACCAGGAACAGGAATCAGATAATTCAGATAGAAATTACTACGTCTCACGAGACGAAGCCCATGGTTCATTATTGATAACTTTAGGAAATCAGAATAGACCCCCCTACTCCTCCAACTTACGAATAGATATCCACCCAGCTCAAGGTTCTGCACCGCACGGGCCATGAACAGTATTAGCCCATCTAGGGAATATCCCGGATCTATATGGACAGCCCTGAAGTCCCTCCTAAAGTCAAACGGTTTTCTTATATCGTGGCGATATAGCATTATTCTATTCTCTAGGCCGTATTTCTTGGCCAAGAAATATATCAGCCTAAGCACATAATCATCCACATCCACAACATATACGTTGTGATCGAGAAATGCCAGCAGTAGGGAGAGGAGATCATCATCACCAATTAACAATATATCTTCCCTTGGTGCATGAAAATGTATCTCAAGAGCTCTATAGACATTGTCTGGCGGGATCATATATGCCTGCCCAAACCGATCAGTCAATATTTTTCGATACGCAGCTATATCATAAGCAAACTCGATTAATGAGCCAGAGATCTCAGGACTCATACCCCAGCGCTCAAGATAGAATCTTAGTCTCCTTAGAGCATATGATGTCCTCATGTATATCCTAGCTCTGAATAATCTGTCTATGCTGGGCTCTTCACCATCAAAGTCTATACAGTCTCTTTTCGCATCAATCTGTTTTAGAATACTTATAAGGTATCTGCGAAGCCTCTTAAAACTAAGCATCGCCTTTAACGCTTTGAGTTCTTGTGGTGTTAGTGAGTATTGTTTGTCATTCACCATATCAACTAGTACATGACTACCAGAGGATACCTCAAAAACCACAAACCCGGGCTTTAGCCAGCCCGAATATTTGAGGCTGGGGACATACGGCTCAAGAACCCTCCTAGGTTCTTCGACCTCCAATTTCTTGATCTCCTCAAGTATCCTACGGAATTTTCTTTGTGTAATAAGGCTATCAATTTTTATCGCCAGAAGGCATAATATGAGCAGTATTATTGGTATGTACAGGCACGTGAGAATAATAGCAATATAGTATGGGGTCCTTAACGTGGGGGAGATCGGTATTGATAGTCCTATATTCACGCCCACTACCTTGTAGTACTCATGATAGTCCCAGCCGCTAATATGGTCGCTATCCCACATATCCTCATAGTGTAGCTCATAATATACCATTAGGCCGGTCTTCTCATCGAAGAAGTACGATTCACGTAGCGTACCACGGAATAATGTATGGTCATCATAATACTCCGCATTGTGAACAACCCTAGAGAACCTTATTGTTCTTATCGGTACGTGGTTCACCCAGGTCGTGGAGACCCCCTCATTCTGGAATGTGTCGTTCATAATAATGACCCTTGTGTCCCTAGATTTACTGTAGAACCATGGGCCTATAGAATACCTATGCTCCACCCGTGTGAAATAACCATAATTCGTGAAGAATGTCTCCACGAGAGTATTATTGTCCAGAAACAGGACGAAAGATCCATTAAACCTATAGGTCTTTCGGTGATCATTATCCTTTATTTCTCCTCTACCCTCGATAACCCCCTCAACAATGTTGTCATGAACACTCACTATTTCTAGTTTCCCTCGCTCTTCGAAATGCCAGTGGTAGCCATACCAGTTTCCTTTACCTTTCTGATCTCCCCACCACTGATACTCAAACCAACTATCGTTCGCAAGGAAGTCCCTGGGCTCATTACTACTTGCCTGATGATAAAAACTAATCGCAGAATCAGCTGAGGGCATCAACAATGCTAAACCTATCACGGAGATGAAAATAAGGATATAGACGAGTATTTGCGTAAGCACCCGCAACAAGACCCACCAATTATATATATTATACAATATTTATATTGATACGACAGGGGTTTGAAATACCCAAGTCGAACATGGGAGATAGGAAAAACTGAGTATCATGTTGTGAAGACAAAATATATGGTTGGTGAGATCACCTAAATCTAGAAAATGAGGTTTAGCTCGATGGTTCCTCTGTTATAGGAGCAGTATGGCTTCTCCATGTTCGGTATACTGTAATTATGCATATAGCGACTATTAGAAGTATCACTGTTATGACTAGTGGGGATACTGCTATGTGTTGTGGGGTTGTTTGTGTTATTGGTGATGTTGTTCTTTCTCCAACATATATCTTGACTGTGTCGCTCGCATTGTTGCCTGCTAGGTCAACAGCCATTATTGTAATGTTGTGCCATCCCTCATCGGTTATTGTGATGTTGTATTCCTCTATTGTTGTTCTGCCTACTGGTTGGCCGTCAAGAAATATTAGGTATTCCTCTATCCCGATGTTGTCGGTTGCGACCCATCTCACTGTGATGTTTTGTTTTTGTGTTGAGCCATTGGTTGGGTATGTTATTTCTATGCTTGGGGGTGTATTGTCGATAACAATCATTATTCCCTGGGGGACCCCGACTGGCTTTATGAGTGGGAAGGGGTCGAAACCATAGGGTGTATCGCCAATCCCATCCCCATCACTGTCTGTCCCTTGGTAGTCACTCCAGTAGTTGCCGACAATCTTTTTGTTGTACCTTTCCCCATATTTATAGAGTATTGGCACAGGTGAATGGAATAGGACGTTTGAATAGTTGATGTATTGATCTGTATTGTTGATGAAGTTGTTGAGGTAGACACTATTGTTTGATGAGTAGTACCCGATGAGTATTCCTACATCGTTGTTCGTTATCACGTTATTATGGATACTGTTGTATTCCGAACACTGGATATATATTCCTTCGGAATCCCCATTCATTATGGTATTGTTATAGATTGTGTTATGTGATGAATAGTAAAGCGCGATGCCCCTAATAGTATTGTTTGTTATGATGTTACTTCTAATTGTTGAGTACCCCGTCATGAACAGTTCTACCCCAATGTTTGTCCCACTAAGATTTGAATTCTCTATGGTTATGTTCTGACACATTACGAGGATTACTTGGCCGGCATTTTCAATGATTTTGTTCCTTTGGGACTCCATGTAGATTAGTGGTCTTCCATTTACAGTACTATTCGTCACGGTTATATTGAAGGAATGTATGGTGTATAGGCCTCCCCCCTCAAACCTATTGTTGGAGATATCCACGTACATTGTCTCGTAAAGGTAGACCCCATGGATATTGTCCAGAAAGCAACAGTCCGTTATATTCAAAAAGATCGTGTTGAGGGCCTGTATGGCCACATATGTACCAGAAATATCCACATTCTTTATCGTCACATTCCTACAACTCACCAGGATTATTTGTCCAGCATCACTGATGGACTGATCCCTCATATTTTCTAGGTATATGATGGGTCTATCATCCACAGAATTATTGGCTACTGTGTTGTCAAAGGAGAACAGTGAGAATATCCCTCCACTATCTATCTGCCGGTTATTTAGGATGGTATTATTGTTTGACATGTAGAGGTATATCCCTATGTGGCTACCATATATGCTATTGTTGGAGACTATTGTGGCGCTTGCCCGCTCGAGCACAATACCATATTTAGCATACGCTATATGGTTGTTCCGTATCTGATTTCTGGATGACTCCCATATATCACAACATGTGGTACAATTACTTATTGTATTGTTCTCGATCCTTACATTGCTACACCCATGTAATATTACACCAGTATAGCAACAGGATATTGTTGTATTCCCTATATATGCGTCCCCCGTGTTTATGTATATTCCAGAGTCTTCAGGAGATTCATACTGCTCGGTACCAACATCCCTTATTTCACTATTCTTTATGAGTAGTCTCGCTCCACTAAATACTCTAAGGAAATACCTCCTCGATTCATTAATGGATAATATTCTCGAACCTAACACAGTAAGATTACCATATACATCTATTCCATATTGGAGATCATATGATACATTGACATAGACAGTAGCATTCCTAAGTATGAGTACACCCGTATTGTTTATCACCAGGCACTCATTAAGTATCATGGTCCTATTTTCAATCACTGTCGTATTATTAATAACCATCACACCCATACGGTGTGTGTATCTAGCTGAGTGATGAGAAGCCCTAGAGGAGATACCATGACGTGCATCGGTGAGGCTCCTATGAGATAAAATACCGAGATCTGGATTATTGGTTAACCATATATTTCGTGGATTTGTCCCTAACCGTAGAGCGCTTGTAGGGGTTAAATAGGTGTTATTATTCCCCACTATACTATGTGAGACCCGCACAACATGGAGAATTAAAAACGCATAATAGACGCTAATGATGAATATGGATGCCAATAGGACACCGAAAAACCTTCTACGCATACCACAACCCCTAGTGATCTGTCGATACTTTCCTGAGTTTCCTCATCACAACCAGGATGACAATGGATATAACCACAGCCACAGCGATCATCGATGTTTGTGTCCAAAGATGTGTTGCTATGGATGTCTCTGAAGTTTTTATCCCCCCTTGCTGGGTTGTTTCGGGGGTATGTGTGGTGGACATGTTAACTTCATCGAGATCACTTATGCCATCATCATCCGTATCGTTGTCCCAGGGGTCCATGTTATAGAGATACTCCTGGTAATTGTTGAGGCCATCATTATCATAATCCCGAGTATCGTCTACTTTCTCATCGGGATTAAGATTGTGCTCTACTTCCCATCCATCAGGAATGCCACCAAAGTCGCTGTCAGAAAATCTTGGATTTATGCCTAGCTCTATCTCTTCCTTATTTGCTAGTCCATCTCCATCATAATCCTCATTAGCGTCGGACACGTTTACTTTAAGATTAAATAAAATTTCGAGTACATCGCTAATACCATCATTATCAGTGTCCGAGGTTGTGGGGGATGACCCTATGATGCCCTCTAATAAATCAACTATACCATCCTTATCCGTATCAGATGGATCAACGGGGTGAATATCTAGGCTGAATAATGGGTCCCCAAGGAGAGTAAGCCCACCCCATACTCCTACGTTGATGGGGTATTCCTGATCGTTCGCCCAAAAGCCTATCGTTTTTGAAAATTGGTCAATGAATGCTTCACCTACACAATAACCCAAATACAAATCAGCGAGAAATTTCTGCCGGTACATTAACGCAAAACCAACTTTTGTTGAAGCTATCACAGAAATTGTCATAGGGAGTTCCAAGAATGCTTCAGCAAAATATTCTCCTATGAAAGTATAGTCTCCAACAAGACAACTGACCAGAATGTTTATCTGACCGCCCATACCATGTGTTTTTACATCTGCGGTATCTACGGTCTCATATGCTCCATTGTGATATATACTTATATACCATTGGCTTCCGTGAATAAAATGCATAAATAGGCCCCATTTCTTGGAGAGGAAGGACAAATATGTACTAGCAGTAGTCTCCTCAGACCCGTTCACTAAAGTCGTGTTATACAGGAGGTTATAAGCGGAGTAGATATGATAAGCATAAGTAGAAGCAGTACCAACATCATCAATAAACGCACAAGCATTATACATTATGGGTACTCTACCTAACAATACGCTGATACTCTTATTGAGCACATAAAAGATTAAACTTTGATCGTACTTGCTGTGGGGGTGAATTCTACCCAAAAATATTTCAGGATAAATATCCCTTGGTCCCTCACCATCGGGATCATATACACGGTCAATGTAACTATTATTATCGCTATCTACATATTCACCATCCAGATCCATTAAATATAGGTCCATTGGATATAGCTCATAGGATATGTGGGATATCTCGGAAATGGCATACAGATCTGTATGGCCCAGTATTATTAGGCCCCTAATATTCATCCTCCTATAATTATCAGCCAACCATTCCCTGAGTTGTTGTACGGAATCAAACGCTTCTGGGGAGGAAATATAGAATCCCCAACCCTGAAACGAGTTGAGTAGTAGCCAGGACACCAACGTTGTGGGGTCATAATACAGGTCCCTGAGTGATATTATGACAAGCACATTCCCCCTAGGGCTTGATATGTTGATACTAATTGGGGACCAATAAATAGATGCGGAGGGCACCGTATCACCACTAGTTCCTATAGTCCTCTGGGGAGACACAGGCATATAGACTTGTGTAAGCATCATGAGAATGAGACACAAAACAGTTGGTCGTAACACCCCGTTCACCCATAGGCCATTATTATCTGGGAAAAAACCCTTATAACTACCATCATATAGTTGGGGGACACTATTTATTTCCTATGCCTCCTCCTCAGGAGTATGTAGACCACAATTATTACTATGATAATAATGACGACTATTGCCACTATCCATATTTTCCTGGATTCCCTATGGCTCCCATACTTGTTGTTGTATATGAATACTTCCTCCCAATCGTTTATTCCATCATTATCTGTATCCGGATTGTTGGGGTCATAGTTATGCTCTTCCTCATAGTAGTCGCTTAGTCCATCGCCATCGCTGTCGAATGGTTTTGAGGAACTCTTGTTCCAGTCATACTCGTACACCTCCTTGTAGTATAATGCTACCTCCCTTGATTTTATGAGTATCCCTGCCTCCCAGTTTTCTGATAGTGCTTTTTCGGACCAGTTTATCGACCCTACCAACACCAATATGTCGTCCACTATTATCCCCTTGTTGTGTAGGAAGAGTATTTCGTCCCTAGAGAATGCTGGTACTACATGGAAACCGTGGGATTTGAGGCTGTCCACGATGTCCCAGTAATACCCAGCGAAGTCGTCCTCCAGGATTATGTGGATTGTTACTCCCCTATCCTTGGCTCTTACCAGTTCATCAATGAGTTCATCGACGAGGCTTGATCCTGATACTATGTACATTAGGCTGAGATATATCGTATAGTTAGCCCTAGATATCATCCATTTTATCGTATCGAACGAGTTATCTGGTGAAAATACTGGATATACATAGGCATCAAATTCTTTCATACTAGCTATGGGTCTAAAAACTTTTACATTGCCTCTTTCTGGCGCCTCTCCTATATCTTCATCTGGATTATATTCCCTGCTCAATGCATCGCTAAAGAATATTGAATCAAAGAACTCTTCATAGGCCTCCGCTATTGCTGTGTTTTTGATTATTACTCCCCATCCC
>Ga0190367_1002054_pt1 | contig 10790 bp, 4 predicted proteins | sample 4872181011_MG_FD_171838 | JGI IMG/M metagenome (GOLD analysis project Ga0190367, IMG submission 171838) | Hydrothermal vent microbial mat bacterial communities from Southern Trench, Guaymas Basin, Mexico - 4872-18-10-11_MG | ecosystem: Environmental > Aquatic > Marine > Hydrothermal vents >... | reverse complement strand
GTAATATACTCTATATGTGTCTAAATTTATTGTTATTTTATCATTAGTATAATTTAACTCTTCTTCTTCAAGTATATCTATTAAATTTCCAAATAAATTTTCTTTTACAGCTTGAAAATAGTATTTAGATAAAGGTTTGTTAGTTATTCTCATTTCATCAACAATTCCATCAAAATATTTTGGGTTATCTATCCATGAAATATAACCTAAAATCAGTTTATCAAAAGAATATATTTCAGTGCCTATCAGTGGTTTTTCAAATAACTCTTCTCCATTCAGATAAATATACATGTATTTACCATCGTATACTCCTGCCATATAGACCCAACTTTGATTTGATATATTTCCTACCACGATAGTCTTTCTAAGCCCATTTTCATTTATCCAAAAGGCTACCATATTGTTTGGTTCTTCTCTAAGGTAAAGAGCTAGGCCTCCTCCATAGCTACTTGTTGTAGTGATAAGACCATGCTGACCATAAATAACTGGTTTTATCAAAAGTTCAACAGTGACATTGCCTGTAATATTAAATATTGAATCGTTTCCAAAATCTATGTAACTAGAGCTACCATTAAATTTGGTAGAGTAACCAAGCAATCCTTTGCATAATTCTACATCGTATGCGGTTCCATTATTTTTGTGCGGAGATGAATCCAAAACGGAATTTCCTATCAAGTTCATATGCCAAACACCCAAATAATCTTGCCAAACTTTGCCAGGTTTTTGTATATCTTGAGCATTTGGATTTCCATAATATAACCACAAATATTGATCTTTCCTAGGATCTATTTCATCCATTTTTACCCAAATTATAGCCTTCTTTTCACTAGAATTCCAATATTCTATTTCATAAGGAAGTATTTTATTCATATAGATAAATCGTATGTCTGTTCCATCTTCTTTTGCATGTGAAAAATTGAAATTTGAATCATTAAGTTCAATTTTTAATATAAAATCCTCTACTTTGTCTTCTATTAAGAAAGAGTTTATCTTTATTTTTCTTCTGTATTTCCAATTTTTATTCCACCAAAAATCATATGATTCAGACTTTTCTACTTGTTTTAGAGCATTTTGATTTCTTATATTAAAATAAGAGCATAAAATAGGTACTTCAAGAAACCTGTCTGTCAAAAGATTATTTGGATAAACAAATGCGTTTGATATACTCAACTCACCATCAAAGAATATAAAACCTTTGTCTTTAAACTTGTGTGTAATATTTTCATTCAATAAATCATTATATATTATATTTTGTCCATCACTTAATATTAAGTAAGTATTTTTCCCTTCGATCTTTATGTCTCTATTTGAATACAGGCCCATATGACATATCCCTTCAAATTTTGTCAAATTATTTAAATAAATGCTAAATATTCCTTTATCTATTTTTATATAAGTAATATTATTTGCATATAGGTTATATTCATGAAAGCCGGAAGTTATATTAAGAGTAAGTGAGCTTGTATCACTATGTATCTCTCCAGTTGATTTATCTTTAACGTGTATATCCGAACCGTTTATATATAGCACTGTATCATCAAATCCATAGACGTATAGAGTTGTATTAGATGGATAGAAAGTGCAATTTAATTCAGAATTTATGTTGGTAAAAGAATAAGAGAAATCTATAAAAGAATCAGAAAATTTTAGAGTTTGAGGAGTATCTATATTTGTAATTGCCTTACTATTTAAAGTAATATAAGATGCCTTCAAATTATCTAACAATATATATCCTCCTTCTCTCGGCGATACTTCTATATCAAATATGTAGTTAAATCTTGCGCCAATATTTTTTATCATATCTTCCAAAAAATCAATTTTATCTTCTATCTCTGTAAAATCTCTTATAGACAAAGTTTCTTGGATTTTATCATAGGGGTATATAACTATGAAAAAAATAAAATCATAATTATTTGTCTCATTTAAATATATAAAACAAGACAAAGTTTCGTTTTTTACTTCACACAAATTATCTCCATTAGGAAACACATAAGCAAATATTGTGAAATTATTTGAAGATTCAATTTTTATCCAATTCCCATTAAAAGAATGATTAGAAATTGATGAAAAATTTATATCTATACTACTGTAATAAGTTGTATCGTTAGAGTACATATGATAAAAGAAAAATAAAGAATCGAAAGAAGCAATTGAAAATCTATTTTTTATAATACCTGACGCATTCAAGTGAGATATACACATACCAAAAAAATCTTTGTCAAAACACTTCATATCTTCTAAGAAATCTTGTATTTTAAATAATTCAACATAATCTATGCCTGATTTCTTATAAAGAGTGTTGTTAAAGAATAAATAATCAGAAAAATACAAACTACTCTCTTTGGACTTAGATAGAGATAAAGATGTCAATGTATTAAAGAAAGAATTGTTATATATACCAAAGGTAAAGGTACCATTACCCGAGACGAATATTAAGACCTTATTAAAAAATATATAAGGTATCTGATCCAATGATACTATTTTTTTGTCTTCATAAGGTAACATAACAAAATGTGTAGAAAAATCGCTAGATACATCTACATAAAATATTTCAGATAATCCAAAATATTTATTGGACATTATGAACGAATAGACTTCTTTTTTGATATTCTTAACTAAATATTCAAAATTTTCTATTTTTTCTGGATAAAAGGGGATAAATTTTGGGAAAACCCATAAATAAGCAAGAACCACAAATAAAAATATGATGATACCTATTGCAATAGACTGTGCTTTTACCTTTTTCCTAGACATATTTCAAATATAATTGTTGTATTTTCATAAAATGCTTCTCTCTTACATATCCCAAAACCACCCAATTGTTTTGAAATAGTACCTCTATTTGGAGCCAAATTTCTTATTTTGACTTCGTATCCCTCTAAAAGTAAATCTGTACTGTTATACATAGGTATTTCATAAATTTCAGGGTTTCCTATTATTACAGATGGTTCAGGATCTGTATACTTTCTTATTCTTATATAATCTACATAATATGGTCTTCCTCCTTCAATAAATATGTGTGTAAATGATGAATATGTGGTATCTGCATATGATGACTCGCATATTAAATTTTTATCCAAATCCAAAATCCTTATAATCACTTTAGATGGTGTCAGTATAAGCTGTGCAATATACCATTGATCTAATGGATTAATAGTAGAATCTGTCTTATTCAACTCTTCTGTAGCTGTTCCACTCATTTTATCAATCCAACATTGTGATGTAGAGTGATCAAATGCCACATTATACCCATATCCACTAGCATTTCCAATTCCAGTTCTATCCACATAGCAATTAGTCCCATCGCCTTCTTTTCTATATCTGAAGAATTCTATTATCCAATTGTTCCTATCTAAAGTAATATTCATATCTTTATATCCACCAGAAGGATGACATGCATTATATTTCCTAAGAGAATATCTTTCATGAAACACGAAACCATTTGTTCTATTAACCTGATCTACGCTCCCAGACTGCCAATTCTGCCAACCAGAGAAATTTTCTATACTATCATAGTATTCAAATATAGAATTTGGATCAGTTTTATTGACAGTTGTGTTTTTCTGGATAAGTAAAATTTCCGTTTGGTCTTTGGCCTTTATATATGGAACCTTAAGCCAGAATACCCCACTTTTTTCCATCCAAAAGGGTATACTTGTACCATTAATATAGAAAAAACCTACATTTTCATAATCAGGTCTTATTTTCGCTAAATATAATTTATTTATCTCCTCAGAAGACAACACCCTATTATATATCCTTAGCTCATCAACTGCACCAATAAAGAATTTATTGTTAGAATACCATGCACCTACATAGATATCTCCTTGCTCATTGCAAATATCTACATATTTCCCTAGATCTGATTGATTTACTAACTCTCCATCTATGTATAAAGAAATATGTCTACCGTCAAAAGTCCCTGCAAAAAAATGCCATTTGTCATCTGCAAAGTTTCCATTATAATCTATATGATAAACATTCCCATTAGAATCTTTCACATAGAATGAAATTTTATTACTATCGTTTGTTAGATATCCTCCCCAACAATAGCCAGAGATTCCTTCTTTTTCTACTATGAATTTATAATTTTGTGTTTCATTCGTTTTAAACCAAAATGATAAAGTAAGAACACTCATATTATTGAGAATTGAATCTCTATAGATAATACCATAATTGCTACCATTAAAATATGACGCATTACTAAATTTTCCGTCAGTCCATAAAGAATGATTTACAAAATTCATATCATTCCCAAAACCACTTAAATCTTTTGCTATTTCACCTGAACCTTCGTTAAAAGGCATGTGGACAACAAGACCTTTCTCATTGAAGTAAGGGTTTTTTATTTCAACTTGATAATCTCTTAAATCTTCGTTATTCTCGGAATTGTCGATAATAATAGGTATTCTAAATTCTTCATAAATAGATTCATAAGATTTATTAAGTAATTGATATTGGGGATAGCTCTCCTTTCTATAATTATAATATAAAATAAAATTATTGAAATCTGTAATATTTTCAGGAATTTTAAAACAAATCGTGGCTCTATTAGATTTTTCAGGTTGTGTATAATTATATTCCACAGAAATATCCGGGCTTAGCTCAGATGCTCTTAATCCTTTTATTAAATTATTCCTTGACGCAAGAAGATAGAAGGTTTCGTTCTCTTGTTCGAATATGTGTTTGAATGTTATGTTTATTGTTCCATTAATAAAAAAAGATTCGCAACTCTCCAGATAAATTGGGATTTCCTTATCCTCATAAAATAAAGATATCGAAGAACATGTAATTGCTTCTGGAAATGTGAGATTCAGTGATAATTCAACCGTTTTCTCACTCCCAACGACACTAGTGTTTATATTTATCTCTACTTGATACCACTCGAATATTACTTGAGTTTTTAGAATCTCATCTTTGTGATATACAATTATAGAATTTAGGTTAAGAGAATTCGGAAAATTGTAGGCAAAACAAATTGTATGATTAGAAATATTTGTTTCTGCTATAATTGAAAAAGGTTCAAATACTTCAATTTTGATATCTGTAATTGTATATTCTGGATAGATTATATCGTCCACAACATTAACAACGCTATTTATATCAAATTGTAGAGCGTACTCTTTTATTTTTTCAAACTCAAGAAAATTAGGAACATCTACAAAAATTTCTTGTTTTACTTTAGGTATTTTAGCATTTACAAAAATATATAAAAATAAACCTATAAGAAAAAATAGTTCTAATAACTTTGCTTGACCCTTCATTTTTTAATTTTAATATCCATAATATATTTTGAGTTGAAACTATTTACTATAGCCTTAACTTTCTCAAATTTATAAAAAACAGGACCACATCTATGACAAACATCTAAATTACCTATACTTATCCTATCTATATTTGATGAAACTAAAACCAAACCCTCTTTGTAATTCTTAAGGTGTATAACGACTTGATCGTAGTCTCCTGCATCTCTATACAGAGAAATGTCTACTCTATAATATAAATCATTTTCAAGAACAGTTACATTATCATTACTTTCTAAAGTTGTATTATCTACCTTAATACTCCCTACGCCATAAATCTTCAAAGACAAAGTTGCACTAAATATATCTGTGCAATTGGTAAATACTTTAATATACTTAGGTTTTCGATAAATCACAATGCAATTCGGCTTATATTCTTCATCTACTGAAGGAATATAAAATCCCTCTATTCTATATTCAAAAAACTTCATAGTCTTACAAATATAATTTAATTTATTTATATCACTGACGTAGGATACAAAAATCTTATTTTTACCAGCTACAAGATATTCTGTCATATAGTTATCGACGTTTTCTCTATATCTATCTACATTATAAAAAACAAAATATACAGAAAGGATTATAGCAAAAATAAGGGTATTTAAAGCAAGTATAAAATCGTATCCTACAATTCCTTTTTTATTTTGCTTCAATTTCAAATGTTTTTTCATATATCTTCCCTTTATAGTTTATTTCAACTCTTAATTGGTATAAACCACTTTTTTCTGGCATGTTAATGATACATTCGAATTCTCCTTTATTATTTGTTATTGTATTTATTTTTTGATCCAAAAATTCACATATTACTTTAGCATTTGAAATTAATTTACCCTCTATCGACAAGGTAGCTGCAAAAGAGTATTTTGAGCCTACATCTGCCGTTAGAGGTGACATAGGCTCAATAACTACCATAGGTGGATATATTATAAAATAATATGCTAAAATTGATGGCAAGAGCAAGAAAGAAACTTGTTTTATTCCTTCCCCGAAACTATTTTCCGTTATTATCCCTATTAATAGTCCATTAGAGATCGCATATACTAAAATCATCGCAAAAAAGAATATTTTAAAAGTACTTATATCTAAAGAACTTTGAACTTCCGTTATACCAAATAAACTCATAGATTGTCCTGTAGAGAATATTGGCAAAAACATTTTATATATAATTATCAAAATCCCGATAAAAACAAAATGCATAATGTATAAAATCATAGTTTGTTGTCTTAATAAAGTCTTCCTTTCTTCTTTTATCTCATTTATAGATACAATAGCATTTTGTAATCTCTTTATGGCCTCAGCAGCATTTCCTCCTCCAAAATATACACTTATAAGCACATTTAGTGCTCTATCTATGTATAAACTTTCCTTTAATCTTTTTCTCATAGATTGTAATGCTTGTGGGAAACTCACTCCAAGATACATGTCCTTTACGACTTTCTTTATTTCTTTTGTCAACTCACCAAAATCCAATCTTGCAGCATTTTCAAATGCTTTTGGTAAACTAATACCTGCAGATAAAGATTCATAAAGATATCTTAAAAACTCAGGAAAATTTCGTTCTAAATTCTTTAATCTACTTGTTTTTATGTAATAAAATAGGCTATAAGTTATAGTTCCTGCAAATAAAGCTATAGAAAAAGACATTATTAATTCTAATAATCCAAATCCAAAAATGAAAGAAAATAAAAAGAAACTTACAGCAATCGAGGCAATTGAAATGATTATACTTAGACTTATCATTTTTCAACTGGTGATATAGCTCTTATCATAAATATAAAACCCAAACTGAGCGTAGGTATCATAAAGACAAGTATTGGCATAGATATATTAAGTATACTACTACCTGCAATTAATGCAATAATAACTAAAAGAATAATCCCAAATATACTACCTGCCGCTGCCACTGTTAAATACATTTCTATGTAAACTCCCAAATCGTTGGTAAATTCTTGTAATTTTCTTCTATAATCGTTTAAATATGACTTTGCTTTTTCCATAAGATAAGCAGTTAAATCCCCACCAGTTAATATTACCGTTTTTAATCCGAGTAGGAGATCTCTCATTTTTTCAGAAGGTGTTAATTCTGCTTTTTTCTCAAGAGCCTCTGGTAGGCTTAATCCAAATCCCCTAACATAATCAACAACATCTTTTATTTCGTTAGCAAATTCGCCTAATTCTTTGAATTCAGCCACTAATTCAAATATTCTTATCGGTGCAATACCCCCAGATGCTATAGCACTCATATAAGTTGTTCCAAAAAATATTTGGTTGTCAATTTTCCTTTCTCTAGCTTTCATTATTGTAGAAGGGTATGTAATAAAAATCATCATAGTTATTGGAATAGAAAGTAATGAGATAGCTAATGCAATAATTGCAGATAAAGCAATATCTTTTATAACAAATAAAAAGAATGTAATAAAGGTGCAAAAGAATGCTATAGGAAAAACGAGAAAAATAGAAACAAATAAGAAAATAGCAAACCACTCTTCTACTGTATATTTAATATTTGCTTTCTTAAGATATGGATTAAGATCTCCGAATAGAGTATGATATTTGAAAGCTATACTTCCAAAGATTTTCATAGCAAAGTCTACTATTTTCATATTTTCAATTTATCAACAAATGTGGGATCTAGATAATATCTCCTTATATATTTAGAAAATTCTACATAATCTACAATCTTTTTTTCTTTTAGCCATCTTAAAAGCTTAACTCTCCTATAAAACTCTTTCTTAAATTCTTCTGGCTTCATATTCATCAATTCTCTCACTCTTTCTAACAAAAAGCTCTTTCTAGGTATGAATGTATCAGTTGTATGATCCCATTCAAATGCTACATTTGTTTTAACTCTTTTTCTCCCCCTATCATATCCTATAATTTCAACGATTTCTCTTACTCTCCTAACATATTGTCTCCCTAATCTAAATCTAGTCATAAACACAACTGCATCTAGACTTTGAAGTCTCTGAGTTGCAAGATTTATAGGTGGAGATGTTAATCTGTCTACAAGAGCATCAAAATTATCTGCATGAATTGTACCTAATGCAGGGTGACCAGTTTCCATACCATGGAATAGGACATTTGCTTCTTTGCCTCTAACCTCTCCAACTATGATATAATCTGGTCTCTTTCTAAGAGCTGCTTTTAACAGATCATACATAGTCACTGCTCCGTAAGATTCTCCACCTACTGGGGCCCTTTCTACTTCTGGTACCCAATTTTCATGTGGTAATCTCAATTCAGGAGTGTCTTCTATACTAATGATTTTTGCATCTGGTCTTATGAATAAAGAGACTGCATTTAGAAATGTAGTCTTACCAGTTGCAGTTGCTCCAGCAATAAGAACAGAAAAATTATTTTCAATTAATAACCATAAATATGCAAAAACTACTTCACTAGCCGTGCCATTAAGCATAAGATCTGTTGGACTAAGAGGTCTGTAGGTAAATTTTCTAATAGTAAAATTACTCCCTCTTCTTGCTATATCTGAGCCTAATGTGGCTTGTACTCTTGAACCATCAGGTAATACTCCATCTAATAGAGGCTTAGCAAGGCTAATGCTTTTTCCACATATTTGGGCTAATTTATAAACAAAAGAATCTAACTCATCCTTAGTATTAAATACTATATTTGTTTCAAGTTGCCCATACATAGGCTTTTTGTGATATACAAAAATAGGAATACCTACACCATCGCAGTTATGAGAAAAGATAAGTCCTCTATGAAGGAAATTATGGTATTTCTCTGTTGTTATATCATATACATACTTCTCTTTATATTCTTCTATTTGAATTTCTTTTACTCTGAAAAAATTTAGATTAGGAGTAAATATTTCTTTTATCTTATTGCTTAAATAACTCGTTTTATAAGATATTTTTCTTAAAATTTTCTTTTGAGTAGCTGTCAATAGCTGTGCGTATGGTGAGTTTATTACCAATTCTTTTGGAATAAGGTAGACTCTATTTGTTCCAGTATTTCTCATATTTATTTTCCATTTAAGTAAATTCATAAGCTTCTTTGCATCTTCGCCTAAAATATTTATTTCAAAACCTCTACCAAACTTGTCGTTTCTTTTATATGCAGGTAAAATAATGCCAAACTCTAAAAATAATAAAGTTAAATCATCCACCAACTTACTACTAGCTGTTATTATGCTTATTTTCGCCTTCTCACTATTAATGTAACCATCTCCCAAAATATATGCACCTATAAGTTCTAATTTTACTTTTTTGTTTGTTTTAAATATAAAAGATGGCATACGCTTAGAATAACTATCTTTTCCAAGTTTCCATACATCAATAAACAATAACTTCAACAATACCCCACCTACATATACAGTAACGCTGTTCCATATCCTACTAGCTTTTATAGATATAGTCACATTTCCAAAACATTTCTTTACTTTGTTAACTAACTCTGCGATTAATACCTTCTCTCTTTTATTAAAAGAGAATAAAATACCATTCTCATTAACCCACCCTTCCGCAATATATAGCCCCAATATAAATGCTAAATCCTTCAGATTATCTATAACAGCCTTTATCTTATTCTTATAACCGCTGTTATAGGCTAAATATAGATTTTTTTCATTTTCCTTTTTCATAAATTTACTATATCTTTCTCTCATATAGGAATATACATATAACGGAATTGAATCACTTTTAATCCAATTATAAATGTTGTATTTCGGTATATTTAGGTCTTTAGCTACTTTGTTAATTATATCTAAATTCTTCATAACCTTTGTCCACCCAAGCACCCTAATTTTCTTATATCTTTCCTCCCCAATGTTTTCCTTCCCTTTATTAAAGACATCTATTAGATTTATATACTCGATCGTGTTTTCTTCAAAATTTATCTCTTCCTTATTTATCCCAACAAGTATATCCCCCTCTCTAATATCTCCAGCATATTTAAACAGAATTTTATTCTTGTTTTTGTCATATACTAATACTTTATGATCTGGAGTTACAGATATCTGAAGACCTTTCTCTAATTTTATTCTAACTATTTTTTTCGGTATATTCTTCTTAATAATAATGTATTTTATCTTGTCAAATGTTACTTTTTTATTCTTTAAATCAAAAGATAAAGTATATAGCTCTCTATTTTCAAATGTAAACATCACATACTTTTTCATTGCTTTGACGATACGGAGATCCTCTCTATACTTCTCTATTATTTCGGGAATTGTTAGAAATTGTGCTATACCTTCTCTGAAATCTACAATTAACACCTTTTCAAAGCTAGGCAAACAACTTATGTCTTCAATGTAAGGGTCGTGCATTAATGGTTCTATTTTTCCTAAACCTAGAATATTTCTCTTTAAGAAATAGAGATATTTGAATATCTCATCCTTAGTTACGTTCTTTTTTATTATTTTTAATACTTTAACAAAATTATTTTTTAAAATCTCATATACTTCTTTCTTTCTTATTCTTGCAAAATCTACTTCGATTTTTTCTCTTAAATAACCAACTACTCTAT
>Ga0190367_1002053_pt1 | contig 10791 bp, 11 predicted proteins | sample 4872181011_MG_FD_171838 | JGI IMG/M metagenome (GOLD analysis project Ga0190367, IMG submission 171838) | Hydrothermal vent microbial mat bacterial communities from Southern Trench, Guaymas Basin, Mexico - 4872-18-10-11_MG | ecosystem: Environmental > Aquatic > Marine > Hydrothermal vents >... | reverse complement strand
GTAGCGCTTCTCTTTCCCCCTAGGCCGCCCCCTCTCCAATCCCAAAACCCCCGGCCCGGGATTACCGGTATTGGTCCAGGAGATCCAGTATCTTCCTGAGCTTCTCCCTGCTGTAGAAGGCTACTTTACCGGCTAAAAAGACCCTGAGCTCGTCTTCTGTCTCAGGCATGCAATTCACTATTTGGACCGCTTCTTCCTCCGTGAGACCTACTTCCTCAACCAGCTTCTTGACGAGCTCACCGGCCTCAGGCCCTATCTTGGCGAACTTGCTGACGTAATCGTAAGTGCGTATGAAGAAGTCGCCTCCCGCCTCTGGCCCGAGGTCCTCTAGCAGCTTCTTCACCTCAGGTATGGTAAGAGGCCTCTCCTCGATTATCTTCCTCGGCAATTCTCACCCTCCGTGAGGCATGAGGTGCTCAGGCCTGACGAAGAGCGTCCTTACCTCCCCGCCCACCGGGACCTCCACTATATAGGCCCTACCGCGCTTGCCGACGACCGTGCCCACCCTGCCGTGGTAGCGCCTGTGAGGCATGCCCCTGTGGATGGCAGGATCTACCTTGATGATCACTTTCTCGCCCACGGAGTACTGCCTGAGCAGGCGGCTCAGCTTCAGCTTCCCGCGCTCCCGTGGGTGCTTCCTGAACACTTTCCGCGTCTTATGCCTAGGCCCCTTTGACTGAGGCACGCTCCCTACACCCCCTCCATGAGCACGTCCACTACGTCTAGCTCAAGAGGTCTAGCACCCGTCCTTATAAGCTCAGAGACGCTAGGCGTGGTCCGGCCACTATCCCCCGTGATGAGCTCTTTCACGTACAGGCCGCCATCGCAGCGCACCCTTAAGCGCACCACGCGGGGCGAGATACGCTCGATCACCCTCAGCTCTCTCACGCGCTTCAGCCTCAGCTTGTCTGCCCTCCTGTGCAGCACCCTGGTCGGGGTCCACTGCTTTATCAACGCGCCGGACAGGGCTTCCTCTAACCTCCTCAGCTCCTCGTCCGATACCGGTTTCTCGAACTCCACGAGGGCCTCATAGACCTTTTCGGCTTCCTCGGATTTTATACGCCTCACTAAGGCCCTATCGGCGTATTTAAGACCGGAGACGCTGACCATGCCCTTAGCGCGCCTGTTTATCTCTTCCTCCAAAGCCCTCAGGTTTACCTCGCGCTTCCGGGGCCTCTTGACTTCTACCACGAACGGCCTGCCACGTCCCAGCATCCGAGCATCCACGTCCTCCCGGCCAGCCGCGTGGAAAGCCGCATCTTCACCTCTAAAGGCCTCCAACATGGGCTCTATTATGAGCTCTGAGACCGAGGTTGGGTAGAGCTTCCCTTGCCAATTGCACCTCGGGCAGCCACGCCCCCTGCAGGCCGTGCAGACCCACTTAGCCTGTGGTATGCCCCTCACGAGCTTCCTGTATCGCCCGGCCACGAAGACAGGGTTGACCTGGAGCCTGATGGAGCCGGAGAAAGGCTCTACAAGCACCACCACGTCGGGCCTCGCGAACTCCACGGGCTTGCTAGTGGCCTCCATGATGCGCTTGCCTATCTCGCGGCTAAGCTCGTTGCGCAAGCCCTCCCCATGCTCCAACCCCAGCTCGGCCCTCAGGCTGTCTTCCCTTTCCTCGACCCAGCTCGGCAGCTCCACGCCAACTAGGAAATTGGAGAACTCGTAATCAGCCAACAGCTTGAGGGCCTTCTCGGCTAGCTCGCCCACCCTCGTTAGCACGCCCTCGCAGAGGTAACAATTGGCGGCTCTCTCAGGCGCCTCCCCGCTTAATTTCTCGAGTAATAGCCTGGCGGGGCGAAAGAAGCCGTTGGAAGCGAGCACCACTAGGACCTCAAGGCCCTCCGGGTCACCCGATTTGGCCTTAAGGTGGGCGGAGAGCGCCAGGAGCGTCTTTATGGCCTTGCCACGCTCAGCATTCGTCAGGCCGTAGCCCAGCAGGCCGAATTGCCTGCCAAGGCAGGCATCACAGAGCGGGTAGCGCTTAAGGGCTTCTAAGGCCTTGGCCAGGATGGACTCCATATACTTAACCCGCCTTAAAAGGCCATTTCCTATGGCCCAGCCTCAGGCCGAGGGGACCGCGCCTCAGTTTCTTCAGCTGCTTGCCCATCTTCTTCATCATGTTGTAGTACTTGATGAGTTCCCTCACGTCCCGCTCGGTGGTGCCGGAGCCACGCGCGATGCGCCTTATACGCGAGGCATTCAGGATACGCGGGTTAGTCATCTCCTCGGACGTCATGGAGTCCATAATAGCCAGCCAACGCTTCATCTTCACCTCCATCTCGTCAAAGGCTTCTTTCGGGACCTCGTAGGGCAGGCCGGGCAGGAGGCCGAGGAGCTTGCTGAGGCGTCCCCTCCTGCTCATGCCCTTCAGGACCTCGCGGAGTTCGTAGAGCGTGAAGCGGCCCCTGGCTATGGCCACCAGGGCCTCTTCCGAGACCTCTTTCTCGGCCTCCCGCACCTTCTGGATGATGGCTTCTATATCGCCTATGCCGAGGAGGCGGCCTATGAAGCGGGCCGGGATGAAATGCTCTATGTCCTCGATGCGCTCGCCCGTCCCCACGAATTTTATGCGGGCGCCCGTCGCGGCTACAGCCGATAGGGCGCCACCGCCCCTGGCGGAGCCATCTAGCTTGGCCAGGAAGATAGAGCCTATGGGCGTGGCCTCGTGGAAGGCACGTGCTTGCACGCCTGCCTGCTGGCCTATGGTGGCGTCTATCACGAGCATGACCTCGTCCGGCCTTATGGCGGCTGCGAGGGCCTTCATCTCCTCCATTAGGGCCTTCTCCTCCTTATGCCGGCCAGCCGTGTCTATTATGACCACATCTAGTCCCGAGAACTCCTTAAGGCCCCTAAGGGCGATGCCCACCGGGTCGCGCCCATCTAGCTCGCCGTAAAAGGGCACGCCCACTTCCTCGGCCAGCTGGCGGAGCTGAGCATAAGCGCCTGGCCGGTAGGTGTCCGCGCACACGAGGCCGACCTTAAGGCCCTTCTGCTTGAGGAAATAAGCCAGCTTAGCGGCTGAGGTAGTCTTCCCCGAGCCCTGGAGGCCTACCAACATGATTACCTTACGCTGCCCAGGCCTCACGTCCAGCTCGGCGGGCTTCTCGCCCACCAGCTTCACAAGCTCATCGTAAACGACCTTTATCACGTGCTCGCGTCTAGAGATACCGGGCGGGAGCTCTTCCTTCAAAGCCCTCTCCCTTATGCGTTCTGAGAGAGCCAGCACGAGCCTCACGTTCACGTCGGCCTGGAGGAGGGCCCTCTGGATATCGCGTACTAGCTCGTTCACGAGTTTCTCATCTACGGCCGGCGCCCTGAACACGCGCTTGAGGGCCTCGTAGAGGGACCTGCCCAGCCTACCCAGCACCATGCCTAACCGCCCGGCTATTAGAGAGGGCAGAGATAAACGTGAGGCGAGAAGGTCAGCTTATCGGGCCTTCCTCACGGCCCTTCCGGCTCGGGGACTAGGTGTCTCATCACCCCGGAAGGGGGCCTATATCTCGCCCCGATGTAAGCGTTATTAACGCGGCCTCAGCTACGGTGACGTTCTTCATAGCTCCCCGGCGGCCGGGGGCTCAGGGGGAGGTAAACTCATCACCTCCCCGTAGGCAAGCGTGGACGGGGGCGCGATAAAAGAGTAAGGCAATCAAGTATCGGCCTGAGGGACAAGCATTAATACTGGACTTGGCCGGTGAATGGCTGAGAGGGAGGGCGCGCTTGGCCTGGGACCCCAGGGCCATAAGGAGGAAGGCCGAGGAGGATTACGAGGCAGCTTGGCTCGAGACGGCCAAGCTTCTCGAACGGGAAGGGCGCTTCTTCAAGTGGGAGAAGGAACAGCCCGGCAAGCCTCACCCGGTGTGCGAGCTCATCCAGCGCCTCAGGAGCATCATGCTCTCCTACGGCTTTGAGGAGGTGATCAACCCAACCATAGTGCCGGACAGCGAGGTAAGGCGCCAGTACGGGCCAGAGGCACCTGTGATATTAGACCGCGTGTTCTACCTGGCCGGCCTGCCTAGGCCCGATATAGGCATTAGGGCTGAGGTAGCCGAGAAAATAACGCGTGAGATAGTGCCGGGCGCGGGGCCAGAGCTAATCGAGAGACTGAAGGCCATCTTCAGGGCTTACAAGGAGGGCAAGATAGAAGCAGACGACCTCGTGGAGGAGATGGTGAGGTGCTTAGGCATAAGGCCCGAGCAGGCCACGGCTATCCTGGCCCTCTTCCCCGAGCTAGCTACCCTCACGCCTGTGCCCACGCGCTTAACGCTCCGCTCACACATGACGGCCCTCTGGTTCCCCGTCTTAGCGGCCCTACAGGACAAGAAGCCCTTGCCCATCAAGCTCTTCTCCATAGGCCTGAAGTGGCGCCGCGAGCAGAGACTGGACGAGACGCACCTCTACGACTCGCACGTGGCATCGCTCGTGATCATGGCCGAGCGAATATCGCTTGAGGACGGTATGGAGCTCATCAGGGCCATCCTAGCCGAGCTGGGCTTCAAGGACGCGCGCTTCATCACGAAGGAGGCCACGAGCAAGTACTACGCGCCCGGCATGGAAGTAGAGGTCTTCGTGCGCCACTCGCGCACGGGGGAGTGGATAGAGGTAGGCGACCTAGGCCTCTATTCACCCGTCTCGCTCTCTAATTACTACATCCGCTACCCCGTCTTCAACGCCGGCTTGGGCGTGGAACGTATAGCCATGATATTGTACGGCTACGATGACATCCGCGTGCTAGCCTACCCACAGCTCTACGCGGAAGTGGAGTTCACGGACGAGCAGCTGGCCGAGATGGTGCGTATAGGCGTGAGGCCTACCACGCCCGAGGGGCTTAAGCTGGCCGAGGCCATAATAAGGGCCGCCGAGCAGAACGCCGATAAACCCAGCCCCTGCGAGGTGCTGGCCTACGAAGGGCCTCTCATGGGCCGGCGGGTACGCGTCTGGCTCTTCGAGCGAGAACCAAACGCACGTCTCCTCGGCCCGGCAGCCTTGAACCGCATATACGTGTATAACGGAAACATCCTGGGACTGCCCGACGAGGGCATGGAGCATGTGCCGGAGGTCATGGAAGCACGCGAGAAGGGCGTTAAGACGGACATCAGGTACATAGATGGCATAGCCATGATGGCCGTCAGGGGCGTTGAAGAAGCGGCTAAGGAAGGCCGGGCCAGCTACGAGCTCAGGGTGCGCATGGCGAAGAGGCCCAGCGACGTGAACATAACGGTCGATGATGTGGCCAGGCGTTATATAACGAGCAGGAGGAAGCGCATAGAGGTCAAGGGGCCCGTATTCGTGGGGATAAGGGCCGAGATAGCATGACACAGCTGTGAAGAATAGAGGAGAGGCGTGGTGAACCGGCCGGGATTTGAACCCGGGACCTCCGCGATGCCAAGCCAGAGCGAGCCCAATAGCTCCACCGACCTCTCTTCAAGGCCCTCTGGCCAAACGGGCTCAGCACAGCCAAGCTTTTACGTCCCAGTAATCCTACCAAGCGTGCGGGTCTTCACGCTAAAGGAAATCGAGGAGATGATCGCAGAAGCCGTAGACAGAGCCATAGCTGCTAAGCTATCTGGACAGTGGCAGAAGGCTGAAGAAGAGAAGCCAGCTATGTCATAACCTGGGATGAGGATATCAAGGCCAAGTTCATAGAGTGGATGAGGGCTAAGGAGCTAGATGAAGACTACATCAAGGATTGCGTGAGGTATCTCAATAAATACATGAGGCCATTACGCAGCCCAGCGGATGTAGTAGCCATGTTCTCTGATTGCAAGAGGGCGAAGGACCACCTAATCTGCGGCTTCCTGAACCTGCTCAAGTTCTACCGCAAGGTCCTAGGCTACCCTAGGGACTTCATCGACGCCCTCAAGGAGGGCGTGCCATCCGTCAGGAGAGGCGTAGATAACTACGTGCCCTCAGAAGAAGCCGTCATTAAAACGCTCAGAACCCTTAGAAACGGCCCACTCAAATACTACCTCTTCTACTGGGTGCCCCTAGCAACAGGCATAAGGGTGAAGAAGGATGCCATAAGGCTCATCACAGAAGCCGATCTTAGTAAGGCAGAACGCATAGAAACTCCTCACGGAGCCTACTACTTCTTAAGGCTAGATTGGGTCGGACGCACTAAGGCTACCTTCGTGGTCTGCCTACCAGACTTCGTTTACGACATGATCATCAAGTTCAGGGAGAGCGGCGAGAAGCTAACCTATAATGGCGTCAGGATGTACCGCAGGAAGAGGCTCCCCCACATAGAGGAGCCTAACTCCATGCGGGACTTCTGCTATAACAAGCTTCTTGAGCTTGGAATGCCTGAAAGTGCGGCCGATTTCCTAAACGGCTGTGGGCCACGCCGTATAGGTGGTAAGCACTACATGGATAAGGTTCGCCAAATTGAGGCCCACTATCCGAGATACTTAGCTTACCTTTAAGGACTTAAGGCTAGAGTGGAGCAGGATAGGGTATTTTTAGTAAAAACTCTAAATCAGGTGTAAACTCTTAGGCGATGAGCTCACTCCAGAATTAAAGACAGAATGTTGCTTGAAAAGCACTTATTGATTTAAAACCACGACAAGATATTTTTTCACACGGGAAGAAACAAAAGGCTATAGCTTTAAGGTAGTTTTAAGATTAGTGGGCTCTCACCTTCTAACATTAGAAGGTGGCCATTCCTTCAATGGAATAATCCGCAGCTTTCCTTCTTTTGTCTTATCTACTCTGTAGAACCTTCCACGGATTCTTACAATCTGGGTTTCATTAGGTTTTAAAGGCGGGATAACGCTCTCAGGTCTCCTAGTTATCCAAGTCCATATTTCTTTAGCAAGTGATCCGGCTAGTGCTCCAACGAACGAAGAAACCATAGTCAGTACTATGCTCAGTAACGGATTTAGGGCCATAGCTCTCTCTTACTCCTCCACCACTTCATACAGTCTTATCTTGTCGTCTCTCTCATCTTTGCATATGGCTATTTTTTTATCCCCAAGTCGCATTATGCGACAAGCGCCTGGGGGTATGTCTTCCCAGCGGAACTCGATGTATGGGGTCTTTTCGCCCTTTCTTGAAGATTTCATGCTTATGTCGCCTCCTGCGCTGCCGATAAGTATATTATGTTGCAAATATTTAACTTTTTCGGTTTTATTGACTTCAGTAACGCCTTTTCTTAATTTCCAATTTCTTGTTCACCCTCTAAATGTTAGATTAGCGGATTGTGACCTTCCTATGTCTATTTATTCACAAGCTTAGCTTATTGTAGTCTCGACCTAAGTAGCACCTTCTTCTCCTCAGGCCTAGGCTTCAGGTGTGTCATTCCTAATAAGTAGCCTAGCAGGCCTTCTTTAAACCTAAAACTTACCCAAACCCCATCCACCGGATAAGAAGCAGCTAACACACTTGCTCAACGTCCTTAGAAGAGGAGAACTCTAGGGCGCATAAACACACCCCAGGTATCCCCCTAACACTAAACCTTAGATCCAGTGGCTGGGCACTCGCTTATGAAAGGACACAGTATAAGGCCCGGGAGGCGCTAGCAGGACGTTTAACAGAATGGCGCAGGGCGTTCAACAACCCTGCAGAAACAAAACAGGGCTACAAGCAACGGACTGCGAACTATAGGACTAAAACTCCTAGGAAAGTAGCTAAGGCTAGGAACACCATTTTATTCCCACAACTAATCCCTTCAACACTCCTATACACGCCGCACACCCACCAGGCAATAATGACACACACGACACACAAGCGAGGAGGCGAATTTTTGAAAACTTTTTTGAAAAACAAGGTGGTCAAAGGCGAAAAGGAAGCCGTTTTGAATATGCTTTACCATGCTGGAGCCTTATTCCTTCCATGTTCGCATAATGAAATAATGCGAAAATAATAATAGTGGCGCGAAAGCACAAACCAGCATATTCAAAATTTAAAATTTTGAAAAACGCTTCCTTTCATTGAGGCGATTGCGGTCTGGTGAGGCGTGGAAGGCGAAAGAGGAAGCCATACCTGTGCGATGGAAATCTCGTTGTCTTCAAAATACCACCCGAATTAGCTGATTCACTCCGAATCAGCGATATCGACATTAAAGAGGTGTGCATTAGGGCACTCTGGGAGGCAGTAGAGCGTGGGAGAGAAGGCTGTAGTGCTGAATCACTAGGGATTGGTGATCCACAAGACCAGGCGTGGTGGACCGGGACTTACCTAAAACTTTATCCCAAGTGGATTTGCTTCTCGAAATTCCAACGTTTCTGACCATTTCCTAAAGGGCTCTGGCTATAGTAAGAGGGTCAGCTACGGAATGATTCAGGAATACTCCTGCATTATGCATCAAGCGCTATTCTCTTCTTCATCTTGCCTTAACATCATATTTGCGGCTAAGCTTCTCACGGTTAGACGGGTAGTTTTAGAAGGTCGATTACATCTCCACAGCCGCACTCGCAATCTATCTTGAGGAACCTCGGGATGGTCATAGGATCAGACATGCCCACAATACGAGCTCTAACTCAGACCTTTCTGCCGTGTACTGAACCCTCTGCAAAGTACAGTATGAGGAATTCTTAAGACAGATGTGGTTCCCTGGAGTTCCTGAGGAACCACCTTGGAGAGATGGCAAAAATCTGGGTTATCGAAGCTTATACCATACAAGAATTAATCCGAGAAAAACGAGCTAACGTTGGTTACATTAATCTGCCCGTTGCCAAGTTACCTATCAGAATAAAGTCGCCTCAATGAGCTTCAGTCAAGCCGTTCGACTTTCCGTAACCTCGCTACCCCAGCTCTCCCCATGTATATGCTCCTCATACTGTACTTTGCAGAGGGTTTCTAACGGTATCTTCATGAAAAGCGGTCGTGCAACGACACGTTTTAAGCAGGTGCTTAGAAACTCTTAGCTGATGAAGGACTTTGGATTCATAGTAGGCGGTCAGTTGCGCGTTAGCGTAGACATTAGCAACTACGTTAAAATAGAAGGGACGACCGCAAGCATAGAATTACCCACAGAAGCTGAGTTAGCGCCTGTTAGTACCGATCGCCTTAAAATACTTTACGTAGAGTTCGACCCTAAACTTGTCTATCAAGGTGATGTAAAGAGAACCATCAGTGGATGGAGATATCTCATAAAAGAAAACGTGCCACTTAATAGAGCATCGACCATGTTAGCAGTGTATGAGCTGAACATGATGCTTCTTAGTGGATATTTCTCATTAGTCCCTCTCTTGGTATCATTACCTGAAATGGCCTTTCTCGTGCACCGACTGCAGGAGGAGGGAATTGCGGGTATTACTCAGAAACTCATAAGCATACGAAGGAGATTAAAAGGAGATATCAGACACGCGGATAAGGAGTTAAAGAAAGGAATGCCACCGTTCGTAGCTATTCAACCTTTAGTAGAAACGGTTCTAGGTACTATGAGCGAATTACAGATCTGCGGGGAATTAATTGAGGCTGGTTTCAATGTGAAAATCAATCCCAGCGCGAAAGGACCGGATCTTTTTGTAAATGGAAGGAATATAAAAGTGGAAATAGCTAAAAAGTTTGAACGCTTTAACTTTGAAGAATATAAGACGTGGATTAAAATAGCAGAACAAGCTCCAGACGACGCTTTTATTCCATTCCATCCACGAGCTCTTTTAGCTACCTTGTCGCTAGCTATTGCTGACAGGATAGAGGAGGAATTAAGTCAAGGAGATGTAGTCCTAATAGATGTAAGCAACCTACTTGAAGGAGCCATTATGATAGGCTTTAAGACGACTTACGAAAACAAACAAGAATTTAGTCTCGGAACGGTTATGAACAAGGCTTTAGAACTAGCCGGAAATGGCCACAAGTCGGTAATATTCTATGCTCGAGCCGGGTCTGTAACTGGTACTATATCCGTCGCATTTGGCGTCGAAGCAGACATTATATTAAACTTTGTGAGTGCCATAAAAAGATGTGCAAGACTGGTAATATCGTTTAGAAAAAAGTATCCTTATACTACCGTAAAGCTATTTAGCGACTTGTTCAGCATCCTGAAGAGCGCAGAACCTAAATAGGTATCTTTGCCTCATATTGAGGTAAGGTTACGCATTTCTCCGCAGATTTTTAAGCATCGCTAGGCATGTTTGCCCTCTTTCGCTTAATACTAACTGTAGCTTTCCTCTAGAACCTCTTCCTAAATTCATGACTAGTCCTTGTTCCATGGACAGCATGGCGAAGAGGATGGACAGGCTGGAGGAGCGCATGGGGCAGTTGGCCAGGCCCGCAGAAGCCCCCGAGGCCGGAAGGACAGTTGAAAGCGCGGCCCCGCAGGAGGCCCCGAGGAGCGGGACCACGAGGAGCGGGGCTGCGGGGAGGAGCGGGAGGGCGAGGAGCCGGGGCAGGAGCGGGGCGTCCCGCCGGGCCAGAGCTGGGCCGACCAGGGAGGAGGACGAGGACATCAGGAGCCTCTCCAGGATATACGATAGCCAGCCGAGGACGTTCAGCCTCAGGGAGAGGGAACGCATAGTGAGGAAAGCCCGGGAGACACTCGAAGCGGTGGAGGAGGGGCCTGTCCTCCCGCCCGTGGAATACGCTGCCGTGGAGGACGGGGACGTGATGGACGAGCCGGTCCTAGAGCCGCCTGAGAGAGCTTTCGTCAGCACGCCCGAGCACTTGGCCAGATACCTGAGGGAGATGGAGGCCGGGCCGGAGAAGGAGAGGGTCGAAGTCCCGGACGTGGAGGGCTTGCCCAGCTTCTTCCAGGGCAACCCATGGGTCGCCATACTCGCCCGGAGGGCAAGAGAAGCCAAACTCGTGGATGAGCACGAAGGGAAGATAAGCGAGGAAGACTTCACG
>Ga0190367_1002052_pt1 | contig 10795 bp, 15 predicted proteins | sample 4872181011_MG_FD_171838 | JGI IMG/M metagenome (GOLD analysis project Ga0190367, IMG submission 171838) | Hydrothermal vent microbial mat bacterial communities from Southern Trench, Guaymas Basin, Mexico - 4872-18-10-11_MG | ecosystem: Environmental > Aquatic > Marine > Hydrothermal vents >... | reverse complement strand
AGAGTATCCAGAGAATACTCACAAGTCTGGTTTTACAATGAATAGTTTAAAACGGTTGCTTGAAGATATTGGTTTTGAGGTTTTGGAGTTGAAAAATGATGGGGGTACAAATATTGTTTGCTGGGCTAGGAAGCTTTAAAGGTATTGTAAAAGAATGTCTCTGAGTTGTTCGCCTATTCTTTGCCATGTGAATTTTTCCTTAATGGTAGTTTCGGCGTATTCTTTGGCTCTTGCTTTGTAGTCATCTAGGTTGTCTATGATGTGGATTAGTCTATCTACTGCTTTCTCTATTTTCATTTCTACTCCTATGCCTACGTGTATTGGGTTTCCTTCTAGTACTTGTTTTGATGGTTGAGAGTCAACTAAGCTCCATTTTGGAAGGAAGTCTTCCCATGCTCCACCTTTAGCCCCTATTACTGGCATTCCTCTCGCTAGTCCTTCTAATGCTGGATGTTCAAAACCACCACCACGTGAGGTTAGCAGAAAGACATCGCATAGGTCAAAAAGTTCCATTTTTTGCTGGTCTGTTAACCATCCACTATAAACCCTTCCTTCCATGTGGTATTTTCCGTCTTCTACGTACTCTGGGAAATAGCCTACTCCGTGTCCAGTTTTTAGTACTAGGAGAATGTTGTTTCTCTCCACTAATGTTCTTCTGTAGATTTCAACTAGTAGGTCGAAGCCTTTTCTGTAGGGAGAGTGAATCATATAGCTGAGTAGGAGTATTCTGTTTTCTTCTTTCTTGAGTTTTGCTAGATGTTGGAATGTATTTGGGGGTTGTGGGGGAGCTTCTATCCATTCTGGGGTTACTCCATGCGGAAGTACGTAAACTGGTTTTTTGACTCCAGATTTTATGTATGATTGTTTAGCCCAGTTTGAGGGGACTATTAGGGCTGTAGCGTATTGGGTTAGCTTTACTGCATATTTGCTGATTTGGTTTGAATCTGCAACATCTATTCCTATTAGGGCTGAGAATTTGGGTACTTTTTGGGATAGGTTTCTTTCAAGCTTTTGGAATGGGTAAAAGTACGGATGTAGGAAAACTATTGGGTTTCCGACTATGTGTATGAAGGGAAAGGCTAGCTCATCTATTTCTTCAACTCTAAACCATTGTCTTAGCTGGGCTACATGATGTACGCCTATGCTGTTCCATGAAACATGCTTAAAGAAGGGATAGACGTACCAGATTGACTTTCTTGATAGCATTTCAGCATTCCTAGAGCCTTATTGCTAACCACCAGAGCTTAACGTTTTCTGACCCACTTGCTGGTGCAGATTTGAAGTGTACGGTTATGTAGGTGTCATCAACTTCCCAGTAGTCTATGTCTGGTAGGTCTGCTATGGCTTTTCCTACAAGGGCTACTGTAGGTGCTTGTGATAGTCCATGAGGTATTTGGAAGCTTGTGGTTACTCCGTCTCCAGAGAATGTGTATGTTCCACCATTTCTCTCTGCTAGGGTTCTTCCGTCTAGCTCCTCTAGTGCGTCAACTACCTTGTTCCATTCTTCTGGTGTGAGTATTTCTGTGCCCTTGTAGGTTAAGCCCCATTTTGACAAGTTTAGCCTCTCCTTTGCTCTCTTAGTGGTCTAGGAGTTGGGCTTGTTCTTGGTCTTGGGACTCTCTGTCTTGCTCTTTTCATATCTACTTTGATTGCCTCTGCTATTTTGGGTTCTATCTGCTTATAGAGTTCCGTGAATGATTTGGCTAGCTCTTTCGGTCTAGCTCTTCTTTCAACCATAACCACCACCATACATAGCTCTGCGTTTCAAGTATCTAGCTTTTTTCATTCCAGCAATAGACTTGTAGAACATAATCTCATAGTCATCTAGTCCGTATTCTTTTAGGGCTTCTAGCTCTGCTAGGAACTCCTCTTCTGTTATCACGTCTTCTACGAAGTCATTGATTAGTTCAGTTATGTATTTGCGTACTTCATCCATGATGGGCTTTAGCCTAATGAATTGCTCCCACATAGCTTTGATGACTTGTTTTTGTTCATCTTCTATGGGTAGTGCGTCTATCATCTTTTCAAGCTGACCCATAGCGTAGTCTCTTGCTTTTGGTGAGTATTCTGCTAGCATGGTCATTCTGTCAACATCGCCTATGAGTTCTCTCCATGCAACCTTTATTCTTTCATAGTTGCTTGTCTGGAAGAGAAGGTCTATTTCTGCTTCTGTGTAGCCTACATCCTTGAGTTTTGATAAGACTTCTTTGTAGTCTTCCTCTTTTAGCATGAAATAGACAAATAGGTCTTCGATTCTGGTGTACATTTTCTTGATGTCATCAATTACTGGTTTGAGGTCTATGTATTTAGCCCAGATTACTTGCCATTCTTCTGGTATTTTTCTAACTTCCATAACTTTACTGAACAACTCTCTAGCCTCTGGTACAACTTCACATATTGTTGCTAGCTGGGAAGGTGTAGGTGCGTATTCTCTTTGAGCTATTCCGACTAGGGCTTCTGCAATTCCCTTTAGGTATTGGTATTCGTAGTCTGTGAGCTTTGCTCCTTGTTTTACGTACTCTATGATTTTGTCTGCGTCTTCCTTTGAGACTACTCCATAGGCTAGCCTATACATTACGTAGCCTAGAAATCTCTGTGTCCAGTAGCGTACCCTTCTGATGGTGAATACTGTTCTCCAGATTCCTAAGCTATAGACGTAGGGTCTGAAGTATTCCTCTGTAAATTGTAGCTTCATTTCCTCTGGAAGTTCTGTTCCAGTTATCAATGCGTAGTCATAGGCGAATATCTTGTTTACAGCCTCTATCACCTTGCTTAGGATTCTTTTGTATTCATCATAGCTATCTATTATCCATTCTGAGTATGCTTTGCTTACTTCTCTGCTTGTGTCTCTGAGTATGTCTAAGCTTCTGTCCATTAAGGCTCTAAGCTCTAGGAGTTTTCGTTCTGCTGGTAGGAACATTACTGGAAGGTTTACCCATCCAGCTTTCCATTTCATTTCCTCTGTGTCGAAATAGGCTACTAGGAAGCTTGCTTTGACTATTCCAGCTAGTAGCGTTTCTAGTGCTTTTGTGTTCCAGAATCCTTCCTTGAATAGGTTTATGAATCCAGTTCTGAGTACTGTTCTTTCATCTGCTAGGGCGTTCATTGATTCCGCTAGGGCTGTAGGGACAACCCAGTATGGGTGTAGTCCAGTTGCTTGTAGGGTTCTGCAAAATTGTGCTAAGTCCATCTGCACTTTGCTTGTCGGTTTTCCTTCAATAATTGCTGTGGTGAACTTTTTGATTGGGTCTGATAAGGCTACGTCTTTGCTTGCTAGGTATTCGTAGATTCCCCATTTGACCATCCATCTCTGGTCTATTTTTGTTGGTATGTCTGCTATTGTGTCTATGTATATGAGGTTGTCTGATGTGAAGTTCGGTAACCAGCTAAATCTTGCGTAGTCATGCCATTTCATGTAGGTCTTTAGTGCTGAGAGCAACATTCCAGCTTGGAAGTTAAGTTCAGTTGGGCTTATTGGTGTGAATGCTCCTAGCTCTTTGGCTCTGGCTTCAAGTTCCTTTTTCTCCTCATCTGTTAGGGTTACCCATAGGAGTCCAGCTATTCCTCTTGTTGTGAAGTCCCATAGTCTTTCTGGTGGTGGGTATCTGAAGTGCAGTAGGTAGTATAGGTATGCTATGTCATCTGTCATTCCTCTTGTTCTCATGGCTCTTTTGAACTCATCTAGCTGTAGGATTATGTCTCTGACCATCATTCGACATAGGTCTGAGGCTGAGGGTAGGGAGTGCACTAGGCTTAGTGGAATGTTCCTCTTCCTTCCGAATCTATCGTAGATAGAAATCCAGTCATCTAAGCTGTAGCTGAACATCCACTTTAGTGCTTGGTCGGAGTAGCCATACAGACCGTAGTAATAGTTAGCCCATTTGAGCACTTCAGCATAAGACTCTTTAGGGGCTACATTGGTTAGGCTTCCTTCCGCATCGTACTCAAATAGGTAATCTAGATGTCTTCTTGCATACTCCAAAATTATGTCTTCTCTGGGGATTTCTACTGGTACTAGGTTTCTTAGCATGTAGTTGACTAGTCTGCTTACTGGTCTGGTGAACCATATTGCGTATCCATAGGTTAGTCCTCTGCCAAGCTCCTTTATGTATTCCATCATCTCTTTGCTGAATGTTGTTAGTGTTGAGCCTAGTGCCTTTGCAAAGTTGAATGTTGTATCTACCCCAAGTCCTAGTGGTCTGAGGTTTATCCTTAAGTTCAAATTTAGGTCGCCTAGTGCTCTTCCAACTGCGGTCATAATCCAGCTTACAAGCCTTGTTGGTAACTGCCCATATAGTGGGAAGGTCATCAGCCCTATGGAATACACCATTGTTGTTCCTACTTGCTTTGATATTTCCTCTTCTTTTGGTGCTATCCCTATAGAAGACATTATCCACCCTAGTAGGCTTCCTAGTATGTCTTGTGCTACGGTTCTGGTTAGTTCTCCTACTCCACCAAGTATCCATTCAAAAAATTCCTTTATTGGATTAGTGATAAGCGTAAAGGCATTCCACATTCCAGAGAAGAATCTGAACAATGCGTTTCCCATGAAGTCGAAGAACTGTGTAAATACGCTTGATATGAACTCCCATGCCCCTTGTATTGCTGAGACTATCCATTGACCTAGCGTCTGGAGACCGTTCCATATTGTTTCTCCAAGCCATGTTAATCCTTTAACTAGCGGAGAGACTATGTATGTGTTAGCCCATCCTATTGGGTCTTTTATTAGTGCTATGAATCCTTCAGCTATTCCAGAAAAGAAGTTTCCTATTCCAGTAAAGACATCTTTGAGCCAGTCTGGGAGCATATTCCATATTGCTGAAGCTAGTCCACCTAGTGCGTCTGAGATTGGTTTTGCTATTGAGTCCATGAACCATTTGGGAAACCATTCTGGGAACTTCAGTATTGCGTTTACGAATCCAGTTAGGGCTGAGCCTACTTGGTTTATGACATTTCCTACTCCCTCAAGAATGCTTGTTAGTCCCTTATAGACTACTCCACCTATGGTTACTGCTGTTTCTGAGATTGCAGACCAAACAGATGATAGTGTGCTTGTAATGGTATCAAATGCTCCTTTTAGTGCGTCATAAACTGCACTTCCGATATTTGAAAGGAACTCTGAGGCTGTAGCTCCTATTTCTGTTAGGAATCCCCAAATTGAAGATAGTGTACCAGTTATGGAGTCAAATGTTCCTTTTAAGGCGTTATAAACAGCATTTCCAATGTTAGACAGAAACTCTGAGGCTGTTCTTCCTATGTCTGTTAGAAACCCCCAAATTGAAGATACTGAACTGCTTATTGCGTCTAGTATTGGTTTTATTACTTCATTTATGAAGCCTTGTATTGATGAGACAACCCATGAGCCTATCGTATTAAGTAAGTTTGTAAAGAAGTCCTTTATCTGACCTAGAATGTCCATGATTCCAGCAGTACTGCTTGATATGATGTCTAGGTTGATGACTTCTATGGCTTCTTGCTCCGTGATGACTTCCATTCCAGAGACAACATATATTTTGTAGAAGTCTGCGTTTTGGCATTGTTCTATGTATGCTTGGGCTAGTATTTCTCCTAGTTTTTTGATGTCTTTTAGTGAAATGTCAAGTATTGATTCTTCCTCTTCAATATTGCTCATTGGGTCATCACTTTCCTTAGGGTTTCCTTTCCATAAGTATATTCAACCATTTTTAGTTTTGTCAGTTCTATCTTAAGTTTGTTTATTAGGTCTTTAGTATCTTTTGCGTCTATGCCATACCTTTTGGACTCTATTCCTCTATATCGGAAGGAAATTACAACATGGTAGCTTGGTCTTCCACCTACTGGCTGGAGTTTGATTACTTCCCATACTGTTACTATTGCGTCATCTACCTCTATGGAAAAAGGGGGGAGACGTATTTCTACTCTTTCCATTTTAGCTTATGTACCCCTTATTAGATGGGGGTTGTATTTGCTTTAATAGGTTGTGCATTTTCTTTACTGTTTTGAAGAGTTCTCTGCATTTGTTAGCTAAGGGACATTTCTGTATGTCTTTGCAATCTAGGGTTGAGTACTCAAATGATAGTTCATGCGTTTTTAAAAGTAGTTCTTGCATTGTTGCTGTTAGTTCATCTCTGACTTCTTGGGATATAGGCGGTGCTGGAACTGGTGGTTGAATCATACCGACAGAGCTAGGCGTTTGCGGGCTTGCTTGAGGCGTTGTCCTATCCGTGTTTTTACGTCTCTTACGTGTTGTACCCATATACTCATCTCCTCATATAGTGTTTTTAACACATCTGGATTTAAACCTTGAGACTCCCAGTTTTTCAACCACCAATCTTTGAATTGTTCTTCGGTCATTGATTCCCAAGCTTTGAAGCCCCATGCATGTCTTTTAGCTCTCCAGCATATTGCTTGAAGTACTGCATTTTGGTATTGTCTGATTCTTAGGGGATTTTGTTCTGATTTGGGGATTCTAGGAATTGTCCACCTTTCTATTTCTCCTCTTATCCTCATCAGAGAGTCATATTGGTCTGCTTTTTCGGATTTGTGGAAGTTTCTCATTTCTTCTGGTTTGTTATAGTTGCTGTAAGCCCATGCTATTGCTGGTGCTCTGTTTATCATTCCATTGATTTTTTCGCATAGTACCTTGATTATTGTCGGGTTTTCCTTTCCATTTGGGAGTTTGTATATGCTCTTCTTGGGTAGGAGTATTCCGTAGCCTAGAGGGGTAACTCCTAATACGAAGCCTATTTGCAGATGGTCTAACGTTTTGAATTTTATCTCTGCTAGGTTGCCTTGTGCGTCTATTATTGGTACTTTTCCCATTCCGTTCTCTGTTTCTGTTAGGAAGCTTCTACCAAGTACAGATAATCCAAGTACAAATGCATTTGTCTGTGCACTCATTATCATGAATAGCCTATTCCACACCATGTCATCTGTAATTTCTATCATTTTCAGTAGTTCTTGTATTTGCTGTAGGTTGGTCTTCCATGATATGTCTGGGGTTCTTATCTGTCTCAGCTTGTAGAAGGTTGCTCTGAGAAATTCTCTTGCTACTACTGGGTCGTATAAGCCTCTTCCGTATGGAGTTACGCCATAAATTGCCTTTTCTCCTTTTCCAACCAGTAGGTCTGGTTGGTATTCTTCCTCAAAATTTTCTAGGATGTATTCTCTGTAGTCTGTCATCCATGAGTATAGTTTAGCGTAGGGTACTGGCTCGAAGTTAGCCCATATTCCTTGTAGGGTTTCCTCTACGCTTGGAAGTTCATAGGTGAAGTCTATTGGGTAGGGTTCTAGGTCTATTGGGGTTATTGCGTTTAGTAATCCTATACCTAGCTCTGTTAGGTCGAATGCTGAGATTTGTAGCCATACAATTTCCGCAAATAGAGGGGATACGTCTAGGCTTCTGATGAAGGTTAGATTTATGGCTGAGTCAGAGGCTGTTTTTGTCCAGTATTTCTTTTTCCATTGTTCGTATGGTCTTTCCTTTGGGATTATCAAGGCTTGCTCATGTTTGCTATTGTACGAATGCCTTATATGTGTTTGTTATGTCCATTTGCTTTGCGTATTCTTTGAGTTTTTCTTTTAATCCATCGAAGTTTCCTCTAGATTTTTTGTATAGGTCAAAAACATAGAGAATTGTTCTAGACATTTCTTCTGTATCAAAATAATGGCATAGATACCATATTCCGTCTCCAAAGTCTTTCATTTCAGTTTCAACTATGGGGACTGGAAAGTTGAGGGTCTTGGGGGCTACTTCAGTTAGGGGTTCATATTCTGGATATATGCATGGTACTCCAAAGGCTTGAGCTTCTAGAAGTGGGAGACCAAATCCTTCACATAGACTAGTCTGCAAGTACACGTCAAAGCTTCCTATTAGACTTAGCACTTCCCATCTTGGAAGCTTCATAAACCTTGTATCCACATAGATATTGGGTAAGTCATCAAACCACTTTGCTCCTCTTTCCTCTGTTAGCACATAGAACTTTATACTAGAATCTTTTTCTAGTGTTTGTTGCACCACTCTTGCTAGGTATTCTAAGCCTTTTCTTGGGTGTCCACTCTGTACAGTACCCACTACAAACCTTGCTCCTAGTCTTTTGTGTAGGTCTTTTTTGAGCTTTTGAGCTTCTTCCACGTCTTCTAGGTTGATTCCGTGAGGAATAGTCTTGATAACTTGGAGTCCTATAGCTGTTAGCATTTTTTGTGTGAATTTGCTGTTTGCTATGTATAGGATGTCTTCTCTATGCCAGTCTTTTACAAGGTGTTGTTTTGGCATTCCTTCGACGGTTGTATAGCATACGCTAGATATTCCGTGTTTTTGGTAGTCTCTTAGTTGGAGAAGCCAGTTTCCTATATAGAGGGGGTCAAAAGTCATAACCATTATTGCCTTGTCGAACTCTTTAACTGCATTGAACCAGAAAATTATCTGTTTGAAATGTTTGGCTGGTACTCCCAGCTTGTTGAGTGCTTTTGTTATGTCCTCTGCAACCACAACCAGACTTGTCTTATGTGGGCTAATGATACCGTATGTTGTCATATCAAAAAAATGGGGAACTTGAGGGTATTAAGGGTTTAGGCTAGTCTAGTAGGCTAAAGCCCATCCACAAACTACGTTTATGATTTCATCGCAAATGTCTGCGTTAAGTCCATAGGCGTTGACGAAGTATGTCTTCAGAGCCGTAGCGATTGTCTTTGCTGAGTCTCCAGACTGGTGTAGGATGTGTCTGTAGAGTTTTGTTCCGAATGCCAAATAGGTGGCTCTTAAGCCACCAGTTACAGCATAGTTGTCAAGGATTGGTCGAATCAAGTCTCTTACCGTTCCGATTGCGTTGAGTCCAGCTTGTGCTCTGTCAAGGGCTAGTGCTTGAACGTCTGTGAACCTTGTGCTAATTACTGTGGGGTTGAACTTCACTTGGTATTTCTTGTACATGTCTAGACCAGTTCTATAGAGGGGCATTTTCCTTCACCTTTTCTTTTTTCTTACGAAAGCATTAAAAAGGGGGAGTACATTAAAGGTAATTGCAAAGATTGAACTAGTGTGGGGTACTTTATTAGCCATGCAGAAGCTTGAAGTAAAAGAGGAAGAGTTTGATGAGGCTCTGAATGTAGAGTACAGAGACGCTAGGAAGAGAGCTATTGATAGTGCTCTTTATTTGGTTAAGAAGGAATTTCATTGGGTTTTGAGGTATTACCAAGCTAGGATGAATGAGCTTTTGGTTCGTGATGGGATTAGAATTAATGAAAAGAGTGAGATTAGGATTGAGGGGAACAAGATTATTATGACTATTGAGGGTGAGATTACTGAGGATACGATTAAAGAAGCTACTGATGTGATTTTGAGGGCAAAGAGGAGCATTATATCACGTAGGACTAATAGGCGTAAAAAATACAAGGCTGGGACTACAGAATTATTGAGTACGGTAAAGGGTGGTTAATTTGGCTAGTAAGGTGTTGCAGATTGTTGTTCCAGCTAAGCTTTATGATAGGCTTGTTCAATGTAGTAAGAAGAGTGGAGTTAGCAAGGAAGATTTAATTATGAGGGCTTTAGTCAAGGTTATTGAGGAGTTTGAGGAGTGAGAGTATGAGTCTTCAGCAGAAGATTTTGACTTTGATTGGTGGCATTCCAGACCCAGCTACAAGGGTTGACATCGCTACTACGGTTAATTATCTTTTCCAGTTGTATGTTGGTGGGCATATTAATGAAGAGACGGCTAGAACTGAGCTTTATAATGTCTGTCATGATGTGATAAGTATAACGTATCCAGACTTAACAGAGGAAGAGGTACGCAAGAAAGCTAATCAGCTTGCGGAAGAGTTTATGAAAGTCTTCAGAGTTGAGAATGTGCATAGGCGTATGGTCAGTAGATTTGGGTCTGCAACTAGGCTTCCTTACTGAGCTTTCTTTTTAGATTTTTCTTTGACCATTCCTAGCTTCTTGAGTATTTTAACTTGTATTCCTATGAGTATTGCCATTATAAGGAATCCTAAGGGTATGCCTATTCCGATTCCTAAAGCTCCAAGTAAAGCTCCAAAAATGCACACAATTATGAAGGATAGTAGTATGTCGAATAGTAGTAGGATTACGCCTAAAAGTAGGTTAAGCATGTTTTTCGCTAGGTCTAGTAGGGCTTTTAGTTTCTTCAACCTTTTTCACCTCTATGAATGTGTATCTTCCCTCTTTTTTAATGAATACGAAGGGTCTTACCTTGTATGTTCCAGCTAGGCTGTATAGGTCTTGGAATTTCTTGTGGAGCTTGGACAAGTCTTTAGGTGCTTCTGCTTTCTTGCATTGAACCAGCCAGATTTCGTTTTGGTCTGGGAAGAAGGCTATTAGGTCTGCTACGCCTAAGCTTCTGCTACTGCGTATTACGTATGCTCCTTTCTGCTTTAGGAGTTCTCTGCACCTATGCTCTACTAGGTATCCGTATCTGTACGCCGACATTTACTTCAACCACCTTTCCTTCCATCTTTCCATTAGCCTTTTTCTAATTGGGTCTAGGAGTCTTTCTGGATGTGAATAGTTGATACATGAACTGAACTTCTCTAGGATGTAAAGAGGAGCTTTTTCTAGGATTTCTTCTTTTGCTCCCATTAGTATGCAGAAGGCTACTAGTCTTTCTACTAGCTCCATTTTGTCCATTTAAGCCCCCCCGTAATATTTGGATTGGGATATTCCTAATGCTCCTAGAGTTACCATGATTATGTAGTTTGCTAGTTTTGGCATTTTTTTGAGTACTCTCTTGGGGACTAGAAATTCTTGGTTTTGTAGGTCAAACCAGATGGGAACTATGTCTTTCTGTGGGTTTCCGTGTTTATC
>Ga0190367_1002050_pt1 | contig 10798 bp, 8 predicted proteins | sample 4872181011_MG_FD_171838 | JGI IMG/M metagenome (GOLD analysis project Ga0190367, IMG submission 171838) | Hydrothermal vent microbial mat bacterial communities from Southern Trench, Guaymas Basin, Mexico - 4872-18-10-11_MG | ecosystem: Environmental > Aquatic > Marine > Hydrothermal vents >... | reverse complement strand
CCCTTAATCCCGGTTCGACTTGCACAGGTCTCCTTGGATCTGTGTATATGTTGTACCTCAGCGTTATGGTCGGCATTACCACATGCTGATCTATACTCCTGAAGATCATAACATCTGCATATTTAATTATGAACAGACTAGCTATTACAGTCTCCCAATAAGCTTTTGTGACGTCATCTCCTTCAATCATCCAAGCTACGAGTGGTGTAATCATTATCGGATAAGCAACATCTTTATCTCCACCGGCGATTGCAGTCCTCCTCAAGTGAATAACCCTATCAAAAGTTCCCTTTAATCCAGCACCGATCGGCTCTGTAACTGGATCTAGGACTATATCTCTCACTCCAGCCTGTTTAAACGTTACAGCCATACTCTTGAGGGTGTTTAAATCCTTAGATCTGATCGTAACTGGAACTTTGAAATCCAAAGCCAACTTTAGAAAGTCTTTCCAGTTCTTCTCAGTTGCCGCGTATATAAGAGGTCTCTTTTCAGCAACCTCCTCTAAGGCAGCTTCCATGCACTTTGGATCTAATGCTATCAATATCATCGGCTTTCCATAACCTGCTACTTTCTTGACGACTTCTCTAAACCTGTCTGGGTCTTTAGACGTGCATCTAACCGCCAACCCATCGAGTGTTAAGAACTCACCGACGTAGAACTTCTTGTACTCAACTACTCTGCTACACCTCTCATCTATCTCCTTGTCACTTAAAGTATCCCATACGTCGTAGAAGAAAGCAGTTGGATTGAAGAACGTCAAGTCGTGTCTGTGCAAAACCTCTTCTCCACCTATCTTTATTGCGGCATCTCCAGTTCCTATCTCTACTTCAGCTATCTCGGGCGATACAAGCTCTATTAATTTTTCAAGTCTTTCTTTAGCCTTTGGATCTTTTTTAGCCTCTTCAACCAACGGCTTGCAATCTGTTATCTTTGCAGATCTCTCGAATACATGTGCGGCAAAGCTCATACACGTTTCAAAACCACACTCCTTGCAATTAGTTCTCGGCAATAGGTTATAGATTTCGAGCGGGCTTTTAGCTCTCATCTTCTATCCCTCCATCGTTATCCAAGCGTCTGGATCTTCAATACTCTTCTCAACTTTTCCGCCCAGTATGTTGAAGATCTCCTTAAGAACAGCTACTGCAACTGGATGCATCATCATGAAGAGGTCTACTCCAGCCAAAGCCAAGGTCAATCCAGTTACAATCTCCCATATAGGCCCTCTTAACTCTCTCGGCCCCCAAGGTGTATCCTCAGCAATAGGCGATTCAACCATCCAAGCCTCTCTTGCACCCCATGCGTTAGTAGTTCCACTTGACATCGGGAAGTTCAAGTCCTCATCACCTCTAAGCCCACTAATCCTAATCCTCTCCATGTTTGTGAATGCGTAGTCTAAACCGTAACCTAAAGCGGCTGTTGTTGGATCTTGCACTAAGCTATCCCTTGGAATCCCAACTCTCTTTAGCAGATACCTGTTTAAAGTCTTCTGGTTGTTTATATCCATCTGTGTCCAGCTAAGCACTACATGCCCATGATCTTTAGCCGCCTTTCCAATCTTTTCCCAATCCATGTCAAGTGTTGCTGAAGCTAACATTATCCTCTCGCCTTCAGCCACTTCAGCTGCTTTTGCAAGAACATCTGGATCTTTTTCTTTGTTACCGCTTCCTCCAACTATTATTGGACATTTAACCGCTTGTAAAACCTCTTCAACAGTTTTAGCAGCTTCACTTGGAGAAGTATCTTTAAGATATGGATCAGTGCTAATCAGATGAATTGTTACCAAGTCTGCACCAAACTTCTTAACAGCCTTCTTAGCCCATTCAGCTGGATCTTCTAATACATCTTCGTAGTGAACCCTCACAGCTTTAGCCAATCCTGGAGGCATGTCGAAGACGTCTATCGCTATAGCTGGAAGGTGTGGCTGTTCAGCATCAAACGTATAGAAGGCTAAGCTCTTAGCACCACCAATTGTGACAGTATAGCCTCTCGTTCCACCATCAGATCTTGTAGCACCAAGTGTTACCTCTTCAATTCTACCCGGATACTCTGCAACGTAAGGCTCGAACTTAGCTTCGATAAGCTTTTCTGGGATCTTAACTTCCTCTACAACCGCTGGCGGTGCTGGAGGAGCTGTAGGAGTTGGTTGAACTGGAGCTACTGTGAGCGGCGTTTGTATTCCCAGCATTGTGGAAAGTCTTTGTAAAAAAGTCAAAGCCATGTTTGCATGGTATAAGAAGTTACTGAACTCTGAAAGGAGTGAATACAATGGAGCTATTGCCGATAAATCTATACCCGCCCCTTCAAGCTCTATTTCTATATCTCCCTCAATCGTAACACCTTCAAGCTCCTCTACGTTGTACTTCTTTAAGATCTTCAAAAACTCTTCAAGCGTAAACCTCTTTGCCATTCAACCACCCCATCAAGGATCCTAATATTTAAGAAGCGATCTACAACTCTCCTCATCCTCTTATAAACCTCAGAATCCTCAGGCAAGTTAACAATAGGTTCACCTCTAACATCTAAATCCACAACAGCCTCATCGTATGGCAATACTTCGAGTAACTTAAAACCCTCAAGTTTTGCAAACTCCTTAATCTTATCTTCAGCCTCTTTACTCGAAATCCTGTTACCTATTAAAAACATATCTTTAAACTTTAGATTCAGTTCCTCAGATAGTGCTTTAATCCTTCTTGCGGTTTCTAAGCCCTTTTTAGACATATCCGTAACGATTACAACGTAATCCGCAACCTCTATTGTCTTCCTACTGAATAGCTCCAATCCAGCTTCGCTATCTACTATAACGTAATCGTAATGCCTTACGAGCCTCTTGAGTATATTCCTCAGCAATGCATTCACAAAGCAGTAACAACCCTCTCCCTCAGGCCTTCCCATTACGAGCAAATCGTAGTGCTCAAACTCGTGAACAGCTTCAGCGTATATCTTACCCTCCAACCACTGTTCCTTATCCATCGTTCCGATTTTATCTCTGCTAACCTGAAAAACCTCTCTTACATCCCCAAGGGTACTACTTACTTCTACGCCTAACGCATCTGGTAGATTGCTATCTGGATCTGCATCAACTGCAAGCACTCTATAGCCATCTTTAGAGATGAAATAAATTAAAAGAGCAGAGATTAAAGTTTTACCAGTTCCACCTTTTCCAGTTACCGCTATTACCGTCATTCTTCTTCCTCTATTATCAGTTCCGGTATGTGTATTACGGCTCCCTTGAGTATGAGTTTAACCCTTTTCTGCTCTTCCATCACTTTTCACCCTTCTCAGCCTTCCTTATTATCACCTTGTCTATCGTTATCTTTGCATCCTTGATTATCAGCTTTATACCAGCTGGAATAGCTTGTGGTTGTGGTAGCTGAATAGTCGGCAACTGAATCGTTGGCATTGCAGTCGGTGTGACAGCTGGAGCAGCTGGCGTTGGAGCAGCTGGGGCTGTAGCTGGAACTTCTTCTTTGACCTCTTCCTTAACTTCTTCTTTGACTTCCTCTACCTCCTCTTTCCAACCCTCTGTGATCTTCTTTCCATCTACCGGTCTTACAACTCCTGTAACCACTGGGTGGTTAACCCTCTTCAAGAACTCCTTTAGTTCATCGAGTGTTTTTGCATCTTCTTCTGTAGCGATCTTATCCCTCATGTCTTCTGGTATGAAGTCCTTAACCCTCTCCTTTAGCTCTTTAGCCATCCATACAACTCTATACCACCCTCCATCTGCTTGCAAGAATTTCTTGCTTCTGAAGTATGCTATACCAACTCCAAGGAATCCTACCATTTGCTTACCACCACCAGTCTGTCCAGCCATCGTTGAGAACGTTAAGCCGTTTGGTGCTGTGCCTGTAAATCCTCTATGAACGAATCCAATTCCATCTACCTCTGGAATGTAGAAACCGATCGTCTCGAAGCAACCACAGCTTGTGTGCGGTGCGTCAAAGAAGCTGTGTAGACATACTCTTGTGTATTCACCACCACTCTCCCTTGCCGCAAACTCGTTTATTCCGGCGTATTCACCCTTTATAGGATCTAAACATTCACCCTTCTGAACCTCTCTAACCGGCCCCTCTGGATCGACTTTTGCAGCAGCTCTTCCATCAAACCAAGTCATAGCTCCGCAAAGCGATGGTCTGTCTGGGCTTATTATACAGACGTTTGTCGGAGCAAAGCTCTGGCAGAGTGTGCATGAGTAGAATACGTCAACGTCCTCATCGTGTAACATTTCAACTCTCTTGTCTCTCTCCTCATAGATCGGCATTGCAACTTCTTTAAGCAATTTCTCTACTAGAGCTTCATCTGTTATGTATATAGCTTCTATCTTCTCTATGAACGGTAGTTCGTTCTTGTAGAGCATCATAGTAGCCTTTGCAATCTGGGCTAAGCTCTTAAGCCCCTTCTTAATAGCACTCTTACTAATTCTACACCATATATCATACCTCTGGTTTAGGTGCATGTAACCCTCCAAGTAGTTCTGGAAGTCGTGGTTTCTCCTCTCTATAACAGGCTCTAGGTCCGTTTCTATCATCTTTCCGGCTACGTAGTATATCATTGCATACGGATAGCTTTTACCCTCTTCCATTTCATCTAAATCGGGGCCAACGATCGTAACTTTACCATCGTTTACCTGATCCATTGGCAAAGCGATTACAAGCTCGAACTTAGCCTTTATTCCAGGTCCTCCAAGCTCTACGAACATGTCTTCTTTTCTAATTCTCTCTCCTTCGTACATCGGTGATATGTCAAATGGGAACTCCTTTATCTCTTCAACCACTTCTTTAACCTTCAAACCCTCTGGGATTTCAATCCTCTTTCTCTCAACAGCCATACTACCACCTCCTAAAAAATAAAAATTATAACTCAGCTAAAATCTCATCTAAAAGCTTTAAATGTTGTTCCTCCTTCTTCCAGAGGTTTCCAAAGCTCATATCCGCATTCGGGTGATAGTATCTGTCTATAGATATGGCTCTTATGTGTGGTGCAAAGTTCTTCAACGCGGCAAACATCTGGGAGCCGTGGTAGTATATAGTTCCAATCATGACTACAAGATCATAGTTGCCCTTTCCATCAAACCCCTTCCACTCTGGATCGAGCAAAAATTGAGTTAGTTCATGAAGCACAGCGTATTTAACATTGTTTCCTTTGTAACCAGCGTCTATAAACCTCTTGATGGCGTTGCCAGTTGCAGCAATCGTTATCCCCTTTTCGGCAAACTTGAGAATTCTCTGAAATATCTCATCCGTTATATCTGGCCCAACTATTAACAGAGGTCTTTTAGCCTTCTTTATCATCATAGCTACGGGTCTTCCCTTTTCAAGTAGCGTGGCCATCTTCGGCCCAGGTATATTTGCGGTATCAAACGGTTGCTCAAAAGCCTTTGGCATTTTACCACCTCACAACGTCGTGAAACCTTCTTTAAACAACCTCTCAACATTAGTTGGATTAAATCCTGGGTGGTATTTCCTCATAGGCCCTTCAACTATTCTCTTTCTTTCCCAGTCGATCTTCCATCCGTGCTCGTCTTCGAGTATCTTTAGCAGTTCCTCCTTCTTCGCAAGTGGTAGATCCGCTTCAGTCCTAACGAATAAGTGCCAGTCATCTGGCATCTTGCCCAAGTACTTAAGGCTTAGGTCGATGTAATGTGTCAGCTTTATGGCTCTACCTCTATCCGTATCGTTCGGCCTTATGCATAGCTTAGCAATTAACGGTAAAGCCTCTTCAATTGTTTCAGCCGCTACAAGCAAGTCCTGTGGAGCAGGCTCAATCCTTACCTTTTCACCACTCCTAACATCGTAAACCATCCAATCCTCATCCCTGTATGGTCTTCCAAGGAATGCCCTCCTGTACTTGCTTCCATGTGGCCCTACTACGGCTGGAATTCCAAGCCTGTTAAATCCAGTTGCAATCGATGCCGCTTTCTGGCTCATAGCGCCCCATGCAACTCCGCAAGCTCCAACTCTGTTCAAGATGTAATCAGCGATCTCCTCGTAGTTTGCCCTGATATTCCTCTTAGCGAAGATCCTTGCAACCTTAATTGCTGCTCCATGGATGTGTGCGTTACTCACACAGCTTCCAATGTTTAATACTCCACCAGCATCAAACCTGTCGTGGAATCTCTCGTAGACAGTCTTTCCTTCTTCATCTTTGTATAGAGCGGCATCGAACGCCATACATCCAGTTAAGACTACGATGTAATTTCTCGATGCGAACTCCTTGACTATAAGGTATACCTCCTCAGTTCCGTTTGGATAGTTTCCACAACCGATTGGTGCTACTATACCCGGAATCGTTCCCAATACAATTGGTGCACCAACCTGCCTAATCTCAGAATCCCTTACTGGCCCTCTTCCCCTCCTAATCTTACCCTTCTCGTTTATAATCCTGTCCCATGCTGCGTAGTTCAAAACGTCTATTATCGGTATGTTTCTTGGACAGACTTGTTCACATCTTCCACAAGCGATGCATATATCCCAGAACTTCTCAAGTTTCTTCCTGTCTCCTTCCTTAGCTGCTTTCATTGCATCTCCAATTCTTATGCCTTGTGGGCATGCAATTGTACAATTACCACACTGTGTACAAGACTTCACGTACTCCATGAACTGCTCATCACTTAGAACTGGGCCTATGTCATCCCCTCTCTTCTTCCTTCTTTCTAATGCAACTTTAACGGCTACTTCTCCAACCTTAAGTGGATCGAGTATTACAACACCCGGAGCACCGTCAAGCAAGTACTTGACGATTTTATCTGGGTCTTCATGCGTCATGTCCGGTAAGCCGTGCATAGCCTTGTCGTTTGTGCATATGACTGGAATTCCAAGCTTTCTTGCATGATACAGTATATCTGCCCTGATACACTGCTCATCGATTACGATTACATCTGCTAATCCTGCTCTTACAACCTTAAGCTGTCTTCCAAGGGCTGAAACGATCTTGGCCTTCTGATAATACCTCGTTACATCGTTAGCTGTGCAACAGATTCCACCGATATCAACCTGATCCTCAAGCCCGTTTGCTTCAACGTAATCCGCTATGTTAACAGCTGGAGGTGCGTGATGTCCGATTACGAGTATTATAGCCTTACTTCTATCCAATACACCCATTCCAATCTCTATAAGTGGCTGGTTATCTTCACCCTTTGGGAATCCGAATGCGCATATCTGAGCTATATCTGCAATTTCCTTAGCAAGTGAATCAAGCATTCCGAGGTGGAAAGCCTTTGATTCGTAATCCAAGAAACTTCCTTCCTGTCCAGTGTGTAAGGAATCCACGACTTGAACTATCTGTTCTTCGACATACTTCAAAGCCCTATCTAAATCTGCAAGGGTTCTCGGCTTTATTCCAGTTATGAGCTGACAAAGTGGTGCAACTTCAGATATCTCTGGCCCTAAGTCAACTGGAATTTCATCGAGTTTCTTTCCAAGCATGTGCTCTATGTCGTGCAACAGATGTCTTGCATGCCCTGCATGAGCTGAAACTCCAATAGCACATGCTAAAGCTACAATTCTGGCTTGTTGAGCTTCTAAGTTTATACCACAAGCTCCTCTCTTATTACCAGTCAAATCACACTTACCCATTGTGCAAAGGCAACACATGTCACAATAGGGTGCATAGAAGGGTCTATATCTCTTGAGCAAGAAGAAGTCCCAATTTCTTAATGTTGCAATTGTTGGGAAAGGTGTTGGGCCCATTGGCGCCCATTCTTCTTCTTCAGTAACGATTTCACCTATTCTAATGCTTACGTTTTTCAATTCATCAACTACTAATGCTCCTTTTCGAAGTTCAACAACCATTTAAACACCTCCAACTACATATCAAGTCGTAATACCATGTATTTTTACTTGTCGGTTGAGACCAACTTCAAGCCCAATTCTCTCGTTTGCAACACCTCTTAGTTTGAAGTCTTAGGAGAAATTTAAATTCATCGAAATCGAGCGACTCTAACCGAATTTCTTAAGCTTTTGTATCAACAAGTAATAACATTATTGTTTAATTTAATACTATTAGTCGCTAACGATTCGTGTATTAACGATTCATAAACTGTATTAAGCACTCGAAACTATTTTTATCACGTCATTGTGCTTTAACTCGTAATCCTCCGAGATCCTTATCTTTCTCTTTGCATCTACTGCGTATATAAAGTGTTTTCCGATATCTGTGTGAATCATATAGGCTAAATCCCTCGCAGTAGTTCCCTTTTTAACCAGAAACGCATCTGGCAATACGTTTCCCTTCGTATCTGTGAACTTGTTCTCATCTTCAACTGGATAGACGACTATGTAATCTAAAAGATCGAATACAATAGTGTTTATTACTTTTTGAACTCCAGTTCCATCGTATTCTTTCATAAATTCCCTTATTTTTTCAAGAACTCTCCTTTGCTTTTCGTTTAATTCCCTTAGCACTTTAAAATCTCTATCACCCGGTAAATATTTGATATAACCGTTCTTTGCAGCTGTTCTGAGTATTAGTTCATATGCTGCCGAAGTTGGAATTACGATTTCTGAAAGGGATTGCAATGATTTTATCAGTTCTTTTGGAGCTTTATCTGCTTTATTTGCAGCGATGACCATCTTCATTCTTCTCTTTCTGAGCTCTGATGCGAAAACTTTTAAATCTTCATCTTTGAATTCTTCGAAGCTTTTATCCATTGATTTGATAGCCTCCCTAACCATCCAATCCTTAAATCCCAATCCGGCGAGTTGCTCAGCTAAGAACCTTGAAAAATCTCTCTTTTCGGCTTTAGCTCTCCTAACAATCCTATCCCAATTACGCTTTAATATGCTGTAGAACCACATGTCTATTTCGTAGTTCAGAAATTTTACATCTTCAACTGGATCCCTTTCACCTATTCCTATCTCGTTCCCTTCGGCATCAGTTGAACCTGAAGCATCTACTACATGAATTACCGCCTCACTCTGTCTTAAGTGATCTAGAAACTCATTTCCCAAGCCTCTTCCTTTGTGAGCATCTGGAACTAAACCTGCAACGTCTATAAGCTTTACAGGAATAAATCTCCATCCATCTACACAATTTTTGCATTCTACATCGAGTTCTCTACAAATGCATTCTACTCTCACGTATGCGACGCCTATGTTTGGCTGTACCGTTGTAAACGGATAATTCGCTATTTCAACATCTACAAGTGTCGCGGCTTTGAAAAAAGTGGACTTCCCAGCATTCGGCTTTCCAGCAATTCCTATTTCGATCAATTCAACCCCCAGCTTATGTTGTTAAATTTTGTATATCAACCTTCTCTCGCTTTGCTTTATAATATCTTCATAAATATTAATATTTTTAATTAAATTTTAATTTAACTTTAATAATAAATTAAATTTAATAAATTAATTGAACCAACTATTGTTTTAATTTAGGTTAGTAAAGTTCTTTTGTCTATTACCTAGTTCCCAACTATTCTGATACCTATATTTCCATCAAGAGTCAACTTAGTCATCTTAAACCCCTTTTTGCATAATCTCCTCTCTTCCTCGTTCCAAACAAATAGCTGAAGAGTTTTATGTTTTCTCTTAAGAAATTTGCATATTCCTTTGTAATCTCTCCCTTTCTTTCAAAGAAGTCTACGATTTCCAATGCCTCCTCTTCGTTTTGACAAATCTCAAAGTGATCCAGGATTGTTGGTATTACTCTCCCCTCTAATTCGTGATATAGATTAGGAAACATCTTTTTGAACATCTCTCTCTCCCAAATCATGTATAGCACCTCTCTGCTTAATCCAAACACCTCTCTTACCAATCATTCCACCTTCAACTATGCAACCCTCCTCCATGTATATCTTTTCAGCTTTTATATAACCGAATACCTCTGACGAGTTGAGTATGTAAACCTCCCTCCCCTCAACAGCTCCGTGAACTCTACTCCGATCTATCGTGATATCTCTACCTCTTACACTTCCAAACACCTCGCTCTGATAAATAAACACGTCTTCCGCTTTTATGTTTCCAAGAACTCTACTACCAGATATTTCAACTGGTTTTGAAGTCTCTATTCTGTCTAATGCTAAAACGCTATTCTCTGGAACTATTAATGGGGATTCAAACTGTTCTACTTCTTTGAATATCTCTTCAACTTCTTCAAATCTCTTTATGTTCAATAGATACATCAAGTATAAGAGGATAAAGATAAGAATTGGTAACGGATCTTCTATTGTTATAAGCCCCTTAGCCTCAAAACCCCTCTTAATTCTAACATTTCTACCTATCTCCAAATCACCGTAAACAGTGAGTTTTCCATCTATGCTTACAAATCCACCGATGTACGCATCCCCTTTTGATGTTACATTACCTTTTACATTGCATAACGCATCAATTCTAACCTCTTCGCCAAATACATCTCCGTTTACAGTTGATCTCTCACCTATCAATATCTTCCGTGCGATTATCCCATAATCTATCTTAGAATTAGCGCCTACGATTACATCCCCATCAACTACTATGTTTCGCTCCTCAAATCTCGTGTTCTGCGGTATTACAAGTTTTTCAAACATTTAGGATTTATTATTTATCAACGTTTTTATCGTTTACCGTTTACATCTTATGAAATAAGATTTTATAAAATTTTAATATAATATTTTTAGATATTATGATTTTACTCTGATCTAATAATCTTTAAAAACTCATGGATATCTCAGATTTCTGAACCTTTAAACGGCCGCAATACAAAAAATTATACAAAAAATTATAATAACTTTATATTTTGTAATATAGATAGAGTTAAGCTCCAAACTTTTCAGCTAAATCCAATAAGTCAATTGCGATGTTTAGCAAGTCTATTCCTCTAATCC
>Ga0190367_1002049_pt1 | contig 10800 bp, 10 predicted proteins | sample 4872181011_MG_FD_171838 | JGI IMG/M metagenome (GOLD analysis project Ga0190367, IMG submission 171838) | Hydrothermal vent microbial mat bacterial communities from Southern Trench, Guaymas Basin, Mexico - 4872-18-10-11_MG | ecosystem: Environmental > Aquatic > Marine > Hydrothermal vents >... | reverse complement strand
TCTTTCATCTCCTCATCAAGCATTTTCACACCTCCTTAAAGGGATAACATACCTCAGTCCGTTCTCATTTTTAACAATAGCTTTCACACCATAAACACTCTCTATCACGTCCTCCTCTAACACTTCGGCAGGTTTGCCGTTGGCTATAACTCTCCCATCTTTCATAACCACAACTCTGTCCGCATATCTCAAAGCAAGATTCAGATCATGCAGAGCTACAATCGCCGTTTTGCCATCTTCTACTATATCTCTTATTACATCTATCACCTCAAGCTGACTGTTCAAGTCGAGATTGCTCGTTGGCTCATCTAAAAGGAGTATCGAAGGTTCTTTAGCTAAAGCCATAGCTAAAAGAACCTTTTGTCTCTGACCTCCACTCAGCTCGCTCAAGTTCTTCCAAGCCAATTTCTCTATTCCCAGCAACCTCATTGCAGTTCTGACAGCTTCAAGGTCAGATTGCCTTGGTGTCCAGCTTAAGTGAGGCAGGCGACCGGTTAGAATCACTTCAAAAACCGTAAGCGGAAAAGTTTGTTCAATTACTTGAGGAACATAACCAATTAGCTTTGCCAATTCAATTGGATTCAGATTGGAAATATCGTCTCCATTTATGATTATCCTCCCTCTCTGAGGTTTTAACGCTCCAAGTATGCATTTTAGGAGTGTTGATTTACCTGCGCCATTTGGACCGAGCAGGCAAACTATCTCTCCCTCTTTTGCATTCATCGTTACGTCTTTTAGCACTTGCAATTTTCCATAGCTGAATGAAACGTTCTCAACACTCACCACCATGCCCTTTCACCTCTTTTTATAATCAGATATATAAACAATGGAACACCCAAAAACGATGTGAATATTCCTACTGGTAAAGTTAGAGGGAGAAACAGCGTTCTTGAAGCCGTATCCGCCACAAGCAATATGCTTGATCCGACCAAACACGATGAGGGGATCAAGTATCTGTGATCACTGCCCAGAGCAAGTCTGGCTATATGCGGTGAAACCAAGCAGATGAATGAAATTACACCGAGAAAAGAGACTGCAGTAGCTGTTAAGAACGATGCCATAACCATTCCTACTAACCTCAGTCTTTTTGCATCTACACCTAAGCTCTTCGCGATATCATCGCCCAAATATAAAGCATTAAACTTCCAGCACCATCTGTATGATATGAGTAAGGTTATTAAGAGAACGAGGCTCATAACTTCAACGCTGACCCAAGTTGTCTTCGATAAACTACCGAATAACCAAAATACTATTGCAGCAACTTGTTCAGTTGTGCCGAAGTACTGTATGAGCGACGTAGCTGCTGAAAAGAGGAAGAGGATTGCCAATCCAGCCAAAACAATGACTGATGGAGAAGCCCCTTTCATCTTGGAAATTATGAGAATTGCAAATGTTGCTATGAGCGAGAAGGCGAACGCACTAATGATTACAATATAAAAGTTTGTAATCTGAAAACCACCAAGAGCTGTTTTAAGCATGATGCCTCCTACTCCGCTAACTATTGCTAAGGCTGCACCGAAAGCTGCGGCAGAAGAAATTCCCAGTGTAAATGGTGATGCAAGGGGATTCCTCAATACCGTTTGAGTAATCAGTCCTGACAGGGCTAACCCAGCTCCTGCAGATATAGCCATCAGAACTCTCGGCAACCTTATATTCCAGATTATAGTTTCAGCTTTTTCAGTTCCTGTCCCCATCAAAGCATCAATGACAGCTTTAAAGTCAAGCCGTGATGATCCGACAAGTAACGAGTAAATTAAGGCGAGTATTAAAAATAAGAGTAAAGAAACTACAAGAATTGTCCTTCTCCTAATAAAGTTTCTGTAATCCGTCAGTGAGACCTCCATCATTGAGGCGTCAGCTCCTGAGAAAGGTACAATCCCCTATTCTCAATGACCTCATGAAACACTTCTGCACCCTTCTTTCCATAGAAGAAGGTAAATATCTTCTCTCCCTTCTTTATGACATCTACATCTTTAAACCTCTCTGGATAGAGAACTTTTGCAGCCCAATACAGATCTACTATCATTGTCTTTGGATCATAGCCTATGTATGGGCCGAACAATCCGTAAACTTTCCCTTCTTTCACAGCTTTTACCTGCTGAAGAGCGGGATCGTTCAGTATTTCATCAACTGCCGATTTCCCTTTGTAACCGTGTATAAAGATTACGTCAGGATTCCATTCTATTATCTGCTCCTTCGTAACCTCCATGTAGTGTGCTGGAATGTTTTCAGCTACGTTTCTCGCTATCAGATCTATTGGAGCGTAATTTTTCACAGTCCAGCCGATTCCATGCCTGTAAGCCCAGTTCGACAGAAATACCTTAGGCCTTTCCGCTTTTGGGATATCATTAACCCTTTTCGTAACATTTTCTACTTCAGAATCTATGTATTCGATTATTTCCTCGGCTCTTTCTCCTTTTCCAATAATTTTCGCAACGAGTCTGATCGTTTTGTAAAAGTCGTCGAGCTTTCCTGAGTAAATCGAAGTGTTTATGCAAACAACGGGAACTCCCGTGTTCTTCTCTATAGTATCGGCTATTTGGGCGTAAGCAGATTCGATGAAAATAACGTCTGGTTTGAGTTCGGCAATCTTCTCCATATCCGGTTCTCTAACAGAGCCGATTCTCTCTACTTTTAGCAGTTCTGGATGTGCAAGAGCATCCTCAAGCTTGTCTCCGTACTTGTCAAAGTAATTACTGATTCCAACGACTTTATCCGTTGCGTTGAGCATCACGATTATTCTTAGGTTTGCGGGGAAAAGAGTAGCAACTCTTTCAACTTTTTCTGGAATTTTGACAGTTCTGCCAGCCATGTCCTTTATTTCAACGTATCCCGCCTTCGACTCCTCTTTAACACATCCAGCGATGAGTGCGGCAACTGTAATTAGTATAAAAAATATAGCGAACCTTCTCATTTTTCAAACCTCCTTAGAATAGACTTCAGCTCATCTAAACTTTTGTAATCTGGATTAATTGAGATAAGGATGGCTTCTGCCTCTTCCTCGCATTCCATCCCAACTTCGAAGTTCGCCGGAATGTAAGCAAGGTCGTAAGCTTCTAATTCTGTGTCGTTCAATTTAACTCTTCCTTTTGTAAGAACAATCATTCCGTCCTTAGGGTGGGAGTGCGGTTCAACCTTCAAACCGGGAGGAATTTTTAGGTGAATAATCGCAATTTTTTCCGAAACAAATAACGGTTTCATTATACCTTCTGGCGTATCGAATTCTTCCATCTTATTAAATCTAACAACCTCCATAACATTCACCTCCTTTTAGCGATTACAATTTTGGAGGGACTGTAAGATTCGCCAGCATCTACGATGTCAACAACTTCGAATTTGCACGATTCGAGGATATCGCAGAATTCAGGCGTCGAGTAAACTCTATCCTCTTCATCGAGTATTGCAAACATGAGGTCGAAGAAGACTGCCGTGGAATCCTCTCTTAAGTCATCGATATGCCAGTGCTTCGTTATCAGCATACCATCATCGCTAAGAGATGCATGGACTTTTCTGAGAATTTGAATTAACTCCTCACGAGGTCTGTAGAAAACGTCTGATGCAAAGATTATATCGTATCCTGAGCCAATATCATCTTTTGTGAAGTCTCCCGCTATTAGTTTAACTCTATTTCCAACGAATTTCTTCGCAACTTCAATCACTTGAGGCAAATCGAATACGTAAGCATCAAGTTCTGGATTTATCTCTTTGAAGGCTAAAGCATATAGTCCATGCCCACCTCCCAAATCGAGGAGTTTTCTCGCTTTTTTAAATTCGGGCAACTCTCTAACAATTTCAACAGTTCTTGGCAAATCCCATCTTACAGCTCCTTCAGCCATTGCAAGTATGAAGCTTTCATCGAAGACGGAACGATCTCTTTGGTAGCCCAAAGAACCTTTCTTTAAGGCTTCTCCGAGCTTGTTCCACCTCTCCTCTCTCGTCTTCCTGTAAAGCTTTATCAGGTTTCCCTGATAGAACGGCGAATCGCTCAGGAGAAATACTTTCGAAACCTTAGTTAAGGTGTATTTTCCGTTAACCTCCCTTAAAAAGCCGGAAGCAACCAAAGCGTTACAAACTTTTTTTGTTATCCTTTCATCGAGATCTAATTCCTTGGCTACTTCTTCAGCACTTTTGGGCTTCTTAAAGCTGTCAAAGAGATTTAGTTCAACAGCGGTTGCGAGGACTATGAATTTTTCAACTGATTGGGCTAACTCAGAAATCGCGCTTGGATTAACTGGTGGGTAGCTTAATTCCTTCGCAATTTTTAGCACAATATGTCACCTCTTTAATTTTTTAATACTTTATCCTAAATGATTCTTAAATTTTACTATTTTAATTGGTGAATGTGTCACTTAAGAAAACAATTAGTTTAATTTTTATATAATTATATTGTTATAAAGAGTTGACACATCCCAGATTCGATTTGAAAAGCTTTATATCCATGATTCTCAGAATTCTGAACTCGCAAAAAAGAGGGCAAGAAACACTTATCGTTGACTGCATGATGTGTCCACATAATTGAAAGAGATAAATTTAGGAAGTTTTAGGTAATAATATGATAAAGGTGGAGGAAATATTTAAGGAGTAGGTATTTGAGAGGAACAAGGTACCGTTAGGAATCAAGATATTGGGTATAGCGATTTATATTCAAACATCTTCAGTAAGAATGACTGCGAAGATTCTATCAGAGTTTTATCCTGTTTCGAAGTCAGCTGTTCACAAGTGGATTAAGAAGTTTGAGGAGAGATTACTGATTGTAACTGAGAAGAAGCTGAGGGAAGTTGTAGCGATAGATGAAACGGTAAGGCTAATGGAGAAAAATGCTAAGTCAAACGAACTAATCCTAATGAGAGTCTATCCTTCAAGAAATTATATTTAACTACCAAGCTTTTTGTATCTGAAGTGCTGAAATACTGTGAGAATAAACCTAAATTCATTATCGATAAAGCTCCTTGGCTAATTAAAGCTCTAGAAAGCTTAGGATTGAATTACGAGCATCAGACCTTTCGGAAAGAGAAGTCTAATTAAATCTGTCTACTCTTCCCTAAAACAAAGAGCTAAAATCTTCTTCTGTTCAATTGGCTGTTTAAATCCTATCAGAAACTGGAATCTTTTCTGTAAACTGTTTATGCTCTATTACAATTACCTGAGGTGGTGTTTGTGTTAAGTGGACATATTCGCACTGACGTAAGCGTTAACTGGTTCAGGAAATGTAAGCAGAAAGATCTCAAAGGAAAAGATTACAGGTGGGGATACTCAGCAAAAGGATTGTTTATAGGCATGACTTTTCTCTGAAACCCCCTCTTGCTGCACCTTGTAAACAGCCAAGATTTTTCATGTGATGGATGAGCTGAAGAGGAGGAGAATAATCAGGAGACATTGTGATAATGAACAAGGGTTTTACGCGAATTACTTAATCGGAGTAAACGAATACAAAGTTATTCCCTTGATCTTCCCTCGCAGCTTTAATTTAAGCAGATTGGATGAAATGCTGAGCTATCCACTGGATTCAGCTCTGAGCTGAAAGAGGAAAAACGTAGATTCAGGAATTTAAAGACCTTATGAGCCTGTTGAAAAGATAGCAGGAGTTTAAGCCAGTTAGGGTCATTATAAAGGATGTGTCCAAGCTCGCTAAATCATTCGGATTGAGAAGATTACACTGCTATACGAGGAAATCCGTGTTGAAGTTTGCAGCTCTGAATGTCCTTTTGGTTGGTATTGTCGTTGCTATGGGTTTTAGAGAAAAGAAGAAGTTACGAAGGTTGGCTGAGTTGTGATTTGGTATGGTCCCTAAATTATTTGTCTGCTATTGAGAAGGGGTATTGGATTAATAAGACACCAATTATTAAGACACCAAAACGAATACCAATACTCGATATATTAGCACCAAAAATTGCTCATGTCGGGGAAGATGTAAAAATCACTGTTTATTTGAATTGTTATATGATCGATAACAAATGTATGTACATATTCATACAATCCAATTACAGATGCGTTAATAACAATAGAAAAAGATGGAATAGTTGTAAAAACTGGAAAAACTGACGAAAATGGATCATTTAAGATAATATTTAACAAAGCTGGAGAATACACGATTATAGCATCTAAAGAAGGATACGTTTCAGCAACAAGAAAAATAATAGTATGTGAATATACAACAAGTATAATGATTTCTGAGGAATCACCAATTAAATAAACACCAACTCAAACCGTTATTTCACTCTATTGAAAAAACATTAGAAGAAGTGTTTGATAAGAAGCTTTAAGCATGAAGATATGCCAAGATTAGAGGAAAGGTCTGGACTAAGATATATGATAGAGTAGAGAGATTTTTAAGAGATTGGCAGATATAGTAAGAGGTCTTTGAAAAAATCTCTGTTAAAAAATAAATGATAGCTTTGGACTTACTCTGTTGTCTTTGGAAAATTAACCTCAATTGTTTCATAACAGTAAGAGATGGACACAAAATAGATTCAGTGAATTTACCTACCTAAAGATCTCCATGACATTTTACATACTCCACCAGTCCACCTGATCTCAGTATCCTGAGTATGAAATCTGGTAGTGGTTTCACCTTAAGTTCAACATCCTTTGTCAGATTCCTCACAATACCACATTCAAGATCCACTTCAAGAATGTCTCCAGAATCTATTAAATCGGTGTCCAACATCAAAACTGGCAAGCCAACGTTTATTGCATTCCTGTAAAATATCCTTGCAAAGGACTTTGCCAAGACTGCTGAAACTCCAGCAACCTTTAAAGCCAGAGGGGCATGCTCCCTACTGCTACCCATACCAAAGTTCTTTCCAGCAACTATGAAGTCACCAGGCTTGAACTTCTCCATGAATTTTGGATCTGCATCCTCCATTATGTGCTTGGACAACTCCTCAATCTTACTCCTGAGATGGAAGTATCTCCCAGGTGTTATGTGATCCGTTGAGATGTTGTCACCAAACTTCCAAGCCCTCCCCCTCATGCAAGGTTATACTTTGAAGAGCTTATAACGGTGTTGTTCAAAGTGATTTTTTGTCTATTATATATGGTCAAGATAATCGAAGGATTCAAGTTAAATTCAAAAATGTTAGATATTTGGTAGATTGGCCATAAATGTTCATTAAATTTCAATTTTGTTTAAAAACGGACAGAAATTTCCAATATGTTTCAAAAACGGACAGTGCATTACTTTTCAATTACTGCGAAAACTTTAAAAATCAAATCGAATCACTCCAATCTTAGCTTTTCACAGTTTAAAGGGGGTGATGAAGATGGGAGGTGATGTTGATGATCATCGGAAGGCACATAATAGCGGAGTTGTATGGAGTATCAAAGGATTTGATCTCAAAAGAGGAGAGTGTGAGAAGTATCATGGAGGATGTTGTGAGAGAAGTTGGCTTGACAAAGGTTGGGAGTGTTTACAAGCAGTTCAATCCACATGGAGTGACTGGGATAATACTGATAGCAGAGAGTCACATATCGATACATACCTGGCCAGAGTATGAGCTTGTAAACCTCGACATTTTTACATGCGGAGATGCAGAGAAGGCTGAGATTTCCTTTAGGCTGTTTTTGGAGAAGTTTAAACCCAGATGGTATAGACACTTCGTCCTCGACAGAGGATAGTTAAAGCAGTTTTAAATCCAGGTTCTGTTGAATCTTAGGGTGTTGCATTTAAGGTGGTAAAAGGTGGTTGTATCTACACATACTAAGCATATAAAATAAAAATAATTTAGATTATTTGATTTTACCCATATCAATCAAAAGATCGATGAACAACCATTGTAACGCTTAACCAACACGTACGAATCAATACAACCACCTGGTAAAAAATTAAGGTTGATTTTAATAATTGTAATTGGGAGAAGATACGGTACTTAACCAACATTAAAGAGTAAAACGACCATTTCTATGGGCATCGTTAAACAATTTAACCTTTCAGAAGGATATAAGCTTAATTGGGAATCTAGAGCTGAAGATGGGAGGTTTATAATTGAAAGATCCAGTGATCATGTTACTTCTTACAATATAGCTAAAATTAAGATGGTTAAGGGTTATATCTAAAAGATACTGAAGCGTTCCATGTTCTGAGCTGAGAAATCTTCTCTCAGCATTTGATGAAGAAAAGGTTAAGATAGATACATCTGTATGGTTCTATGAACTTGAGAAAGGCCATAATAAGGAAGTAGCAGAAGAACTATCGAGCTTTATCTCTATTACAATGAATTTCTGGAATTCAGTAATAAAAATACAGCAGAAAGTCAAAAATTGAATTAGAGATGAATTTACCTTTAATTGATGAATTAAGACAAAATCAGAGAAATAGTGATGACCCAATGCTCTGTTGAAAATTCGATAATTATCCGATATTAGATTCCAGTAAATCAACCAAAAGTCGTTTGTCATTTATATACTCTGACAAGGTTTGTGACCAATTTTCAACAGAGCAATAACCCAAAGTTATTTAAAAAATCAGTGTAAGAAGCCTTTAAAAAATTGGGATTTACTGACGCTAAACATTTAGGTGGAAAGGACGAATCCGATATTATTATTAAAAGTGCTGAAGTGATGATTGATACAAAAACAACAAAAGAAGGGGTAATTAATGAAGGATATGTTAATTTTCCCGCTATGCGAAGATATAGAGAAAAATATGGTGCGAAATATATTGATATTGGTATTGTAGCATCAGGGTTTGCACAGGGAAACATAATAAATACCACAGAAAAAGAAGAAGTAGTTCTTAAGCTATATGTAAGTTACTTCAAAATCATGCTAAATTTCCATATTCTAAGAAGAAAATCATTAATATCTTATTCGAATCAGGTAAAACGCTAATAACATCTAACGATATTCCACCAATAAATCTGAAGAAGATAGAGATAGCGTCAAGAATTTTATCAGATCTCAAATAAAACAGGAAACATCATTTTCTTCAGAAGAACTTGCTGCACATTTTTGGCAGGTATTAAATTATAAAAAGATGAGATAGAAAAAGTATTAAAGTTTTTAGCTTCTTTTAGTATCGTTAAGAATGTGAATGACAGATATAAACTTACTGATTCTATTGAAGACATTTTAAAGAACATTGGTTTATTAGTAATGACAGTGTGAAGAACTTTTACTATAACAAGACAATTAAAAGCATATCAGAAGACATAATCAAAAAAGATGGAACGACATTAATCAAAAAATACAAAGATTGACAGAAATCGAAGATCTCCTTTTTAATCAGTTTGAATTGTTTCCTGGCATTCTTGACGGAAGATGAGCTGTAACAGGAATAATAGACTCAACATTCTTGGAGCATTTCAGTGAAGGAGTTTATTCCGAAGCATAGAGGGGATAAATCCATTTTAAACCTTGAAGGAAACTATTTGGAAGTGAAAAGAGCAATAACGGTTTTATTCTGCTTATGGTTGTATTATCAAACTGCATTGAGTATTTGAGCCACAAGCTTGGTTTAACTTTCTACGATCTGGTTAATCTTTGCTCCGTTGAAATTTGGAAAGGTTTATTTACTTGATCGCATGGTCAGTTAGTAGAAATATTTAATGGGATGGGTGGTAGGATATGAAAGAAGTAGTGTTTGAGTTCTTTGCTCGCTACCACTCGCTTCGGTGCTATTGCACTCGGACAACAGGCGAGTATGCAGTTCGAGCTAATGCTCTCACCCAAATGCCACCGCCAGACTTATATATCGCCAATATATTATTACCTATCAACAATGGCAGGCGATGGCACTTCACATTACATATACTCAGAACGTTATCCGAAATTGCAAGCCCACATAGAAAGATAAAAAATAAGGATGCAATGAACAACAAAAATCTTAACAACTGCTATTGTAGTAGCACAAATAGATATGGTGGTGAGTATGGATAAAAAATTGTTAACCATAATCTTTTGCGGAATAGTACTGATTCTAGCTTTTGGAGTGTTTTTATTTTTAAAAGAAATGCAAGAAGTAACACCTCACGAGCTAAAACAAGAATATTTGAAATTCAAAGAAGAATATCTCGAAAAGAAAAATCAAGGCTATGACCTAAGAGAGGCTACTTGGTGGATTAAGGAGGCGAGAAAGGAATATTTTGAGGGAAATTATGAGAAAGCAAAGGAATATCTTAAAAAAGCCTTTTTAGCTTTAGAGAAAGCGAAAAAGATAGATTTTTCTTTGCCTGAAGTTCCAGAAAAAGGCTGGAATATTACGGAAAAGCCAAACACTTTTATTGATAAAATTCCTACTATAAAAGATTGGGTGCCAATTGGTGTCACTTATAATTTAGAAGAAAACAATCTTTTAAGATACATTCCTGGTTATCCTTGGCAACAAAGCTGTTTTATTTTCGTTGCTATCGGAGAAAGCAAGGAAGGAGATACTTTATTTTACCAAGGAAGATTGCCGTTTGAAGGAGGTTTTGCACCAAGAATAAACATTAATGGGAAATATTTAAGAAACGTTCCTGTGTTTAAAGGTGGAATGTATTATTATGAGGAGGGTGCAGAAGGATATCCTTATCCCACAGTTTTAGTTTATGGAACAAAGGGTTATAAGGAAATTTTATCTTACGATGAGGAAAATCAAACATGGTACCATGAAATCATCCCGCCTGATGAGAATGGTTTAAAAATTAAAATTAAAGCTAAGGCTTTGGGCGTACCTTTCTGGATGGGACCCCAGGAAGGACCTTATATTGTTCACGGAGCCTATAGCGGAACTAAAGATATAGATGTCTGGGGAGGTTTCTGGGTTGTGGGAAAATTTGAAGGGGAGGTGAAGCCTCCTCAAAAAGAAGAGAAGGAGTTCTC
>Ga0190367_1002048_pt1 | contig 10807 bp, 9 predicted proteins | sample 4872181011_MG_FD_171838 | JGI IMG/M metagenome (GOLD analysis project Ga0190367, IMG submission 171838) | Hydrothermal vent microbial mat bacterial communities from Southern Trench, Guaymas Basin, Mexico - 4872-18-10-11_MG | ecosystem: Environmental > Aquatic > Marine > Hydrothermal vents >... | reverse complement strand
ATATATAGCAGGGAAGATGATGACATAATACTTAATAACATTTATAGCTATGGTGAGGACATAAGCTTGGATGAGTTAATTAGGAGAAGCAAGAGGGTTAAGGCAAGGTTAAAAGTTCCTAAGGAGGTGATTCTAAGTAATGCTTCATAGGGTGGCAAGTAAGTACTTAAGAGTAGTGAATAGGTTAAGACTACTTGCAGGTTATGAAGCGTTAATAGGTACTGAATTACGAAGATACTCCATCAAGCTATTGACGTACTCTTCGATCTTAACTTCATTTACTTTATTCATTATACATTACATACTTAAAATTACCTCATTAAACACCATACTCATTATGTTATCTCTAATATCAGTTACGCCTTATGTAGCCTTACTACTCATATATTACTTCAAAATGGTAGTCAGGAAAAGAAATGTTGAAATCGAGTTTAAGTATTACGTAATAAGTGAGGGTATAAGTGCAGGTAAGTATACTGAATTGATAAGTGACCTAGATGACTTAGTTAAGTATGAATCGGTATTCAAGAATCTTAGTCGTGAAGCATCAAGATTAAGGAAATTAAAGAGATTATTACCCACATTTGACGCGGTTAAGACATACATTAAGTTCATTAATAGTAACTTCATTAGAAATCTTCTTCTTGATTACCTATTTTCGCTATCCCTAGGTACAGCACTCATATGGATTCAAGAAAAGAGTAAGGAGTTTCTTTATGATATTAAGATGATAAATAAAACAGTACTGAAGCTTAGAGCTACAGTATCCACTATTGTAGCTATAGTGCTTGGATATTTACCCATACTATCCGTCATGGTCTCAATAATAACCAATAATCAAGAATTTCTACTAAATACGCTACTTATTTCACTCTTAATATTACCTTTATCCCTTCTACTAACTCCTAAACCACCACTACATCAGCATGTTAATTTAGATAGAAGGTGTACGGTTATTATAGCTATATTATTAACGTATCTAATTATCATAGTGACCCACTTTATACTTAAAGATCTTAAATTATCTTTACTAGTATTTTCAGCTATCGCTATACCACTTGGTGTAAGAGGGTTAATTAGCTACATTAACGCAGTAACAGAGTTACATGACATTCCAAGAATACTTAACACTATGTGTGAAGCACCACTAACACTAATCAATCCATTAAAATTACTCAATAACGTATTAAGCAAGTCTCGTTCAAAGACGTTGAGGACTACAAGGATTAGCCTAGGATCTAATAATCATGAAAGCATTATTAAGAATGTTAAGTTATGGATAACTAAGTTCCTACTCTATACAATAGTTAAAGCTATAATGAGAGGAACATTAGATAGGGAGAGATTATTAAAGTTAAGGGAGGTCATTACAGAGTTCATTAGTGACTTTAAGTATTCGTTAGTAGTCAACATGTTTATCCTAGCCTTAGCTTTAAGTCTACCGTTTATGTTCTCAACAGTGTTAACTATAGTTAACACATACACTAATGTAGTAATGGATGTATTGTTATGTTATACATTAATAACAATTTTAACTTATTCTATATACGCTAGTTATGTAATATTTAACGACCCGTTGAATACGTTAGTTCCTGGTTTAACGACAATGCTCTTTGCAATACTTAACTTAGGGTGTTTAAGATGAAAGTGCCAGTATTAAAGAGTGCATACAGACTTCAAGAGCTAATCACAAGTAGTGTAGGGATAAAGTGTAAATTATTAAGAACTTCCAAAGGTAACGTAGCATTAGCTAATGAATTAGTTCCTCACTTGGAATATACACTAATTAAACTAAGTGATTCAAGTACCGATACCATAGCCTTAAGTTTATTTAAGAGTGAAGGAATTGTTAAAGTTAAGATCAATGATAGGACTTTAGGAAGTGTTCTTAAAAGAAATGTAGCTGTAATTAATGAGCCTATAACACTACATAACTTAAGGAACGTTCATGTATGTGTGAGTGATGAATGTATAGATTTAGGTAACGTTCAACTTATGAGCATAATTAATTTCCTTAATGAATTAGTATTATCAATAAAGAGGAATAACACATATATCGTTGCTGACATTAATGGGATTAAGAAAGTAATTAAAAGTGTAATTGGTGGTAGTAAAATCCTAGCTTGTCAAGCAACTTTAAGCGCAAAGGATTCATTAGTTATATCGGTATGGGATAGATTTGAGGGGGTGGGTAATGAGTTCAAGGTTTCATGTAATGACATTACGGATTTAATCTGTAATAAGAATTTATGTGTTGTTTCCTGTGGTAGAACGTCATGGGTTGTAAGCTTAAATGATGTATATCCACTACCTATAAAACTATGGCCACTAATTAGGTGTGGTGATGAGGATTATCTCTACGATCCAAAGCATAAGTTAATAGTTAAGAGCGTTCATGGGGAACTATCACCTCTAACTATAATGAAGTATCCATCAGATATCGATTGCTTGGATAACTCTAAACTTCTTGTGTCTTTAGGTGATGAATTAAGTATAGTTGAAGGTAATCTGAGAAAAGTATTGATTAGGGGATACATAGAGGATTTATCAGCTAAAGGTACCACTGCAATCTTTAATTCAGGCTCAAGTTACAGAGTGATTAGTGATGATGAACTAACCGATGTAGTTATTAAGAGCAGTCAATGCGTCCTAGTAGGGGAGGGAATAGCGATATGTACCGTAGGTAATGATATGCTAGGATTACTAGACATAAGCAAACCTATCAAGCCCGAAATTGATGTACTTTCAAGTACGGTCTCAAGTAATAGCTATGTGAGAGTGAGAGTAAAACCATGGTTTACCACGTCTGAGTTAATTATCGATGATAGATTAGTCCTAGTTGAGAGTAACGTATGCGGTGATAGCTTAGAAATCCTACTAAGGCCTAAAATTCTGGGATGGTCCAGTGATATCAGACTTTATGTTAAGGACCCCTTATTCACAATAACTAAAACATTCCCCATAAGCTCAACCACACCTAAACTCATTAACGCTAATGTGGTTAGGGCCATCTATATCGATGAGGGAGGTGTGGTAACACCTTATGCAGATTTCGTAGCATTACTCAATATTGAGCTAAGCAACGAAGTACCTGAAAATGCTATTCTTAAAACATCAGTCGAAGGTCTAAGAGTTAGCAGTATAAATGACATTATTATTGGTAAAGGACATACTAACGCAGAATTAATGGTAGTAGGTAACGTAGTTAATAAGGATATAGTTAAGATTAATTTAAGCGTTCAATATGACTTCCTTAAGGATGTGTATTACATAGGTTCAGTGGCCTTAAGACCTAGAGAATACATAACACGCAATCCATTGAAGGAAAGTATTAAAGTATTAAGGAAGCAAGATAGGGAATTAGAAATAGGTGTAGGACTTAACGAGTCAAGCATACATATAGTTTGCTCAAATGGTTACGAGTTAAAGTCAAGCAGTAATAAAGTAATCATTGATTTAAACAGATGCAAATTACCAATACTAATTACTGTTACTTACAATGACCTATTCAATATATACTTGACGAAAATAATCGAGGATGGGCAGCAAATACAGATGCGTGAGGGTGGGGAATTCGCGATTGAGAATATCGACGGTAATATCACTTTATACGTACCCAAGTTGAGTTATGAGTTGTTTAAGGATCTAGATATAGTCTCGGGAGGTACTAATGTTAAATTGAAACTTAAAATGAAGGAATTAAATGTACCTGCAGTATTAATATGGGTATGTGGTGATGATGCATCATATAAGTACATACCCCCAAAATCACGTGAAGTACTTCTTGAATGTAGCTCCTCAAACTTCTTAAAAGGTCTTCAGTTATATGTTCTAACTCCTGGTATGAAACTTAAGGAGGCTCCTAAGAAGTACTTTAGTATCAAAGAGATAGTGATTAAGTCTTTAGAGTATGCAGTAAGGAATGCTACTACCATAAGTAAATTAGTGGGGATAAATCATGATTAAGAATACATTAACCTCACTAACAAGGAGAATCATTAGTAAATTGAAGAATAGACCTCGTAGTGAACTAAGTAAGGGTATAGTCATTGAGGATGACTCAATAATATTTAACTTTAAGAATGGACTCATATGTGGTAAGAAGTTCTTAATTGTTGAAGCTGTACCTACAATATTTAATGCGTCCGATGTAGAGGAGCTACAGCATATCTTCAAATCATACTATAATGCCTTAAACTTAGGATTCCCCGTTGAAGTCAAGACTTTCTTACATCCCATCGATAGCGATAGCTACATTAGAAGTATAGATAGGAAAATAGAGAATCTATCAGTAATATTAGAACTTAATCCTTCCGCGTCATCAATTAAGACGAGATTAACTAATTTGAATAAGATTAAGCATAATGTATTAAAGCATGGATTAGCACCCTATGAGGTATTGACATATTTCTCTGTCTCTGCATGTAGTGAAGATAAAGAGGAATTAATTCGTACATTAAACTTAAGACTTAAGGCATTAAGAGATAGTCTAAATTCGTTAGGTGTTAAGACTAAGGTTGTAAGCTTAAAGAATTTAGATGTAGTCAATAAACTGTTTTTTCGACATACCCTTAGGGGGGATATGCTAAGGTTTAAGAGTTATAGGCCTTTGGTTTTATGCGATTACTCGCTATTTTACCTTATGCCGTCATTAATACGAGTAGAGGAATTTAGTAATGTAACATTTGAGGGTGTTTACCTAGGTATAGACATTCTTAGTGGGAGAAAAGTCTTTTGGAATGTTAATAAAGCTCCATCACCTCACATCTTAGTTATAGGACCTACAGGGTCAGGTAAGACAGAGTTTCTCTCAATATACTCTCATAGGTTTCACGAGTGGTGTAAGGGTAATGTCCTAATATTCGATGTGAAGGGTGAGTATAGGTTCAGGCTTAAGAGACTTGGTGCTAATTTAAAGGAGCTAATATTAGGTGAAGTCGTTGGTTTAGGCATATCTAAACTGCTTAATGCATTACCTCAGAATTCTAAATTGAACTTTATGATGGACTTACTAATGGACCTAGTATCAAGTGAGTCTATTAGTAAGGATGATGTAACAGCTATCTATAGATCATTAAATCAAGTACTTAGTGGTAAGCTTAGGGGCAACACTGTAGATGTTACGGAACTTCTGGATGATGTAGTTAACTACTTAATTAATTTTGAAGACCCATATCTAGGTTATAAAATATCTAGGGCTTTAGGAGTGATTAAGGCTCTTGAGAGAGGTAAAGCATTAATTACGTTACTTAGTGGCAAGGCTTCGATTTATGTATTGAATTTCTCTAAACTTATGGCTTTAGGGCTTAACTATGTATTCATAACTTCAAGTATTATATCTAGGTTGATTAGGACCTACATGTCGCTTATGAGGAGAGCTGTCAGGAATCCAGTAATTGATCTACTCTTAGTTTACGATGAAAGTTGGACCATACTTCCGTCTGTAAATATTAATGAGTTAGTAAGACTTAGTAGAAGTTATGGTATTTCAGTAGCGTTAGCTTCACAAAGGCTAAGTGATTTTAAGGTTAGGAAGTCAGTATTAGTGCTAAATTCAGGTCTGTTCGTTGCTATGCCTTCAGCTAATATTGATTATTGGAAGGAGCTATCTAGATTCATGTTAATTAATGATGATGATGTGAGAAGGTATGCTCTACTCGTTGATAGGGGTGAAGCAGTTATTAGGATCGCACCTCACCCTAGACCCTATGTAATTAGGTTCAGCGTCTAGGTACTTCTTGCTTTATAATTACCTCACCACTATTTATGTCGATGACCTTAACTACGTATTTACTTAGATCTAGTATACCGTAAGTACATTTATCACTAAGGTAGCCTGATACAGTTCCTGGATTGAATACTAAGGTTTTATTGATTACTTCAACCTTAGCTTCATGTGTGTGACCATACATTATTATGTCATAATCAGCACCTCTCGCTAATGCTTTAACGATCTTATAAGTTAGGTCTTTAGATCCGAAGCCATGTAGTAACAATGCGTGCAGATTACCAATCTTTAGTTCCACAGGTTGTTCTAGTATGTTAGGGTATGTCCTACTTAGTAAGATCTTATCACCATCATTATTTCCTAAGATTACTATGGGTGATTTAACCTTACTAACCAGGTATTTGAGAGTAAATGGTGATACAAGATCGCCTAAATGTATTACGCCGTTAAAATTAATACCTTTAACCCTATCCATTAACTTACTTAGCATATTGAGGTTATCATGAGTATCGGACATTACTAAATATATACCAGACATTTGCGCGACCCAACATACATTCTAGGATAAGTTTATGAGGGCTTCGCACAGCATTGTCATGAGGTTTTAAACAATGCGCTTAATATTTAAGGTAGCGCTAATAGACATGAAGTTAGAGCTTAAATCCCCCCTAACCCACTTTGTTTATGGTGCCGGGGTAGCTCAGCCGGTAGAGCGCGGGGCTGTTAACCCCGTGGTCGGAGGTTCGAATCCTCCCCCCGGCGCCACAACAAAACTTATTATTGACATATCCTTCTTACCCATTACAAACTCCTCTAAATTGTGAATTCACTAATACTATTAGGTTATTCTATTAAACGAACCATATAATTAGTCTAACACTGAGGTTATACAATATGAATGGTTAAATTTGAAGACAGTAATGTGTTTCTAAGTTAAGTATGGATGTGAAAGTGATTATTGGAGCCGGGGGCGGGATTCGAACCCGCGAATTAGCGGGTTACGGCGGTGGTTACCACTGCAGCCCGCCGCCTTAGACCGCTCGGCCACCCCGGCTCCGTCACTACTTCTTTAGTGGAGCTATAAGTTTTATTATTATGCTTTACTACTTACTTACGGCTATTGAGGTGATATGTGTGTATGATAGGAACGTGTTAGCTGAAATAATTAAGGCATTAAGGAGTAAGGGTATTGATGGAGTAATCATCGGTAGTACTTCATACATGCTTGCTTTAGGATTTAAGGAGTTCGAAGACGACTTAGACATATTCGTTACTTCACTATCCCCAACGTTTGATGAAGACGTCATAAGATCTAGAGCTGAGGAGTTAGGATGCTTCGTAGGCCAGACTGAATGGGGAACACCACAGCTACACTGTAGAATTAAGGGTAAAGACATAATAGTAGAACTATATGAAAACATGTACGACTTCTACATACCTGAGGACATGCTTAATGAGGCAATAACTTACAGAGTAAATGATGTAAAGGTTAAGGCATTGAAGATAGAAGACTACATAATAATCAAGGTAAAAACGGGTAGGGAGAGAGACATAGAAGACGTAAGGTATTTAAGCGACCTCATAAGGAGTGGGAAGTTAAAAATCGATATGAATATAATGAGGAAGAGATTGAGATTATTCGAAGATTATGAAGTAAGGCTTATAACGAAGAAGTTAGAAAGCGTTGGTATAAAGCTATGAAGGAATCCTTACCTCCTGACACCTATTCTCTTCTTCTTAGGTCTTAAGTTCTTACTCTTACATCTCCTACACTTAATAGCTCCAGGCGGATTTAATGCACCACACTTCCTACATACAAGTTTATTTAGTACCCTCATTTCAACAATCCTTAATAGTTCTAAGTCTCTAACAGGCATCCTGAATCCCTTAAACCTATCTTTGAGATACTTAAAAGCTTAACTAGGAATTATTAGTGTGATGCTATTAATAAATTTTAAGTAGTATCAATGAGGTTAGGTAGGCAAAAGAGTTTTAGCTCATATATCTATATAGGGTGGTGCAAAGAGCAGATAATAGAGTGTGTGGGAGGTGAAAATACCACTAGATCAAATATGTGTGAGGACTGGCATACTCTGTCCCCGCTGTCAAAGGTTAGTTGATACGGGAGCTGTGAAAAGGTTTGAAGTAGACATTATGAGGGCATTATTAGAACTTGAGGGTAGGGCTGATTTCAAATTCCTTAAAGATGCTACCTATGTTAAATCGATAGTTAGTGATAATACTATAATATTGCTCATAGAGGTGAAGAATGCTAACATACAGTCAAGAATATTAACAAAACTTGGTAGGTCACTAGCTGAGAAGATAGGTAAGAGAGTTAGGGTGGTTAATGTTGCAAATAATAACTTAAGAGATATAGCATCGCAGTTAGTTTACCCGGCAAGAGTTATAGGTATAAATACGTTATGGTTACCCGACGGCACTATAGAACATATAGTTAGGATACCGAGATCTGATAAGAGATACCTACCATTAAATACTTTAACTCTAGAGAACATACTATCTCAAATAACTGGTATGAATGTTAAGATAAGAATGGAGGGGTAATCAATGACATACCGTACACACCTCTCATCAGAGATAAATGAGGAGATGGCTGGAGAGGAGGTAGTAATAGCAGGGTGGGTTCATGCTAAGAGAGATCTTGGGGGCAAGAAATTCCTTATAGTTAGAGATAAGGATGGCTATATTCAAGTAGTAATAGATAAGAAAAGACAACCTGAACTAGCTGAGTTATTCTATGACTTAACTCTAGAGTCTGCAATTAGCGTTAAGGGTATAGTTAAACTTGATAAGAGGGCACCAGGAGGTTTCGAGATAGTTCCTAAGGATATAATAGTTCATAGTAAAGCAAAAGCTCCACTACCACTTGACGTTTCAGGTAAGGTATCAGCTGATTTTGATACTAGAATGAGGGAGAGAGTACTAGATCTTAGGAGAGAGGAATCAAGAGCATATTTTAAGATAATGTCTGTAGCACTTAGAGCTATAAGGGAAGAGCTTTACCGTAGAGGGTTTATTGAGGTATTCACGCCCAAAATCATAGCAACAGCAACCGAAGGTGGTGCAGCACTATTCCCTGTAGCCTACTTTGGGAGGGAGGCATATCTAGCTCAAAGTCCGCAACTATATAAGGAGCTTCTAGCTGGTGCATTTGAGAAAGTATTTGAGATAGCCCCAGCTTGGAGAGCTGAAGAGTTCGATACGCCATATCACTTATCAGAGTTCATAAGTATTGATATTGAGATGGCCTTCGCGGATTACAATGACGTAATGGAGGTATTAGAGAATGTTGTTTATAGAGCCGTCAAGGCCGTAAAAGAAGAGTGTAGCAAGGAATTAAAGGTAATAAACTATGAACCTCCAGACATCAAATTACCTATAAAGAGATATAGGTACATAGATGTGGTGAAGACCCTTCAGGGTGTAGGTATGAACATTAAGATAGGTGATGACATAGGTACGCCAGAATTAAGAGCATTTCATAAAATTACTGGTGAAGAGATATACTTCATAATAGATTGGCCGGATGAAATCAGACCTTTCTACACAATGCCTAAAAAAGATGACTCAAGATTTACTGAATCCTTTGACTTAACTTGGAGATTCTTAGAAATAGCTTCAGGGAGTACAAGGGTTCATATTAAGGATTTACTAATTGAAAGACTTAGAGCTAAGGGTTTAAATCCGAAGAATTTCGAATACTTCACTAGATGGTTCGACTACGGTATGCCGCCACATGCAGGTTGGGGTATGGGCTTAAGCAGATTAGCATTAATGTTAACAGGTGCAAAGAATGTAAGGGAGGTTACAGCATTCCCGAGGGATAAGAAGAGGCTTGTACCTTAAGCTTACTCCTCAATAACTCCCTTAAAATTACTGTAGCATATGCCGATGGAGGTAATCTAAACCTTAAGTTAAGTACACCCTCATTACATGATACATGAATGTCCTTAACAATAACTACAGTCTCCCTAAACCCTCTTCTTAAATACCTACTAAAAGGTCCTCCTACATCATCCAATACACTTCTAAAGGTATCTTTAACTACTTCACTACATATATCGTAAATGTTAATAGTAGGTGTTGGATAAGGTAAAACCTCACACTTGTCTAGTAGTTCCCTACAATTACCATACATTAAGTATAACTTCGATAATGAAAGGTTGATGATATATGACTGAAATGACTCGATAAATATTTCTAATATACTTCTATTTAACCTCATGATTATATCCTTAGGTTTAAGTCCTTTAAGTAGTAAAGTAAGTACTTTCCTCTCTAAGTTTAAATGTTTAGGCATTCTATTGAAAGCTTCTTTAAGTTTACCCTCCTCAAAAAGTCTACGTGCTTCACGTGCTTCACTACTTTCCCATATAGTGGGTTTACCTGCTATATACTCTAGAGCTTCCTCATACCTAGATTCAAGTATTAATTTACCTATTATATGATTGTAAGGTCTTAAAGTACCGAACCTTTGGTAGCCGAAATAATTTAAGAATAATGCGTTGCTTAAGTTGTTTCTTAAGACATGAATTATTTCATCTTCATACCCGTTCTCAACTTGAAGGTTAATAATGAATTCATTACCGTTGAGATATCCCCTTCTAAGAACGGTTGCTGACTTACTGATGAAGCATAGTATTAACTTTTTTCTTTCATCTATATGTTTACTAACTTTTGCTGGTAACTCTTTAGTACTCTCACATTTAATCGTTATATATTGGCAAGTACTTGCTGAGGTATCTTTAAGGCCAGCGTAACTTACATGACGTACCTTCAGTAGTCTCCTCACAATATTAATAGCTTCTAGTGTCGATAAATACTCCTTACATAGAACGTATAGTAGCACTTCACCTTCCTCACACCTTATGTAATCATTTCTTGAGATACATAACGAAGTATTAGCAGGTAAGCCATTTAATCCTACCTCTCTAACTTGGAAGTTTAATGGATTAGGGATGAAGTCACGTACGTACTCTCCTATGTAAACTTCAGGTGCACTATAAATGAGTAGCCCAAGCTTTACATCCAACACATTTTTAGATAGTAATACAT
>Ga0190367_1002046_pt1 | contig 10813 bp, 26 predicted proteins | sample 4872181011_MG_FD_171838 | JGI IMG/M metagenome (GOLD analysis project Ga0190367, IMG submission 171838) | Hydrothermal vent microbial mat bacterial communities from Southern Trench, Guaymas Basin, Mexico - 4872-18-10-11_MG | ecosystem: Environmental > Aquatic > Marine > Hydrothermal vents >... | reverse complement strand
GTGGAGGCACCGCAGCAGGGAGATAGAGGTGGTGCAGCAATGAGGTTCGTCCGCGCCGTCGCAGGCTTCTACGTGGAAGCGATACCTGACGGTCTGGTGCCTGTCGTGCGCATAGACCACCTCGGCGATAAGAACCGCTACCTCACAAGCGACATATCGCCGAAGCTCGCTGTCAAGCTCGCAAAGGCTTTGCTCGACGCTATCTTCGACATCATAGACCACGAAACGAAAATCGCTGAGAAGGGCAGGGACGAGCAGACGCTGAAGGAGCTTGAGGTGGTGAGCGGGAAGCTCGGGAAGGCCATAGACGCGATAGACGAGCTTGAGTTCGAGCTGGAGGTGGGGGACGGTGCAAGGTGCTTATGACAAGCTCATATGTCAGGTGAAGCGCATAGACAGGAAGCTGGAGAGCGTCTATAACATCCTTGATGCGACGCAGCCAGTCATGGATTGGCCTGCGTGGCTTATCGCTGACCAGCTGAGGACGGTGGTGGATGAGCTCCGCAACCTCTGCGATGTGGTGGAGCAGCTGGCAAGTCAAGTGGTGGTGATGAAGCATGCAGGTCGTGGAGAAGATGCCAAGTGAGCAGAAGAGGAAGCGCGCCCCCATCTACTGTCCCTTTTCTACCGCTTATGAGGAGTGCTGCCCATGTCTTGAGCATCGCTGTGCGTGGTGGAACGCTGATAAGGGGGAGTGCTGGGTGCTTACGGTGCTCAGGGCGCTGTTCGAATACATCAAGCATCGCTTCATAAACGAGAGCGTCTGGGGGCGGTGAGCATGAGGGTGGAGCGCATAACGAGGCATACGGGGCGTTTCATCACCTTCAGCATACGCGAAACCGAAGGCCGCGAAATCACCTATGCGCTGACTTTCCACCACCAATCATACATCAGCAAGGGCTTGAAAGAGCTGGAAGCAGCGCTGATGACCGCGATGGAAGAAATACAGGCGCTTCTCGAAGCGATGAGGAACTTGGAGGAGCATCAAGAGGAGGGGAGCGATGATGCATCTTGAGTTCCCGGCGCACAACGTCGAGACAGGCACGGCCACGATAATGATGCTGAACGCTGATTGCTTTGATGTCTTCCCTCTCCTTACCGCTAAGCGCTATGATACGATAATCATAGACCCGCCATTTTATACGGCCGCTGAAGGGAGCACGTCCATGTCAAAGCCAGATGTTAAAAAGCTCGCATGGCAAACGAAAAGACTGCTAAAGCAGCATGGAACCGTATGGTTATTCGGCAATCATCCCGGTTTGTTAAACGATTACATGGATTGCTGGCGAGCAACGGGGTTTGATATGGTAACCGAAATGATACTTCTGCGTCGCATAATATCGCCGCTTACGGGCAGGTGGCATCCGAGGCGAGCACATATGAACCTATGGGTTCTTAAATTGAGGGCGACAAGATGTGAGGACTTAAAGCTCGATTGGAGAAAAATCGCAAGAGAGAAAGGGCCATCGAAACGCGAACCCGGCGTTATGTTTCCATACAGAACCATGTCGTGGGAAAGACGCAAGGATTATGAGGGATGGCCAAAATCGGTTCAAGTCGGGCAGGTCGCGAATCCATTACATCCATGGCAAAAACCGCTAAGTCTGATGATTATGATAATACAGGCCAGCACGGACGAAGGCGATTGGGTGCTAGACCCATTCGCTGGCTCGGGCACGACAGCGGTGGCCTGCAAACTGTTGAATAGAAACTGCGTTGCGATAGAGATAGACCCGCAATATTATGATGTGATGGTGCGCAGAGTGGAGCAGGCCGGCGGTCTTGAGCAATACGTAGCCGAGGAGGTGAGGATGTAGATGCTGGGGCTATGTGTGATAATCGCAGTGCTGTCGTTCATAGCTGGTTTCGTGTCGGGCATGATATACGCTCTGAACTGTGTCGAGAAAGCGCTCGAAAAAGAGCCGGGTGAGGAGCTATGAGGACGCTTCGTGTCGTGGGAGTGGATGCGATAAGGCAGCGCGGACACACCTACATCATCATAAAGCTGACCAGCGATGTCAAGTATAAGCGCACAATAGAGATAGCGCTGCTCAAAAGCGAGTATGAGGTGCTTGTGCGTGGAGCTAGAAGGGCGTTGAACAAGCTCAAGTATGGCGGTGAGCAAGGCCCGCTTGATGCATTCATGGAGGGGGGCGGTGAGGAGTAATGCCGCAGCTCCTCAAACTCGGTAGAACGCTGTTCCTAGAGCTAGCGAATATCCTGATAGTGGTTGAGCGGAGCGGTATAGCTTTGGTGATGAGACGCTTCCGTGGTGAGGAGAGCGTAATATCATGGTATATCCGCGTTGGTCAGCTAAGCCATCTAGCCAAGATAGTAATAGCTGCATGGAGGGTGGGAATGTGAGCGAGCGCGAGCTCATCTTTGACCGCAAGATAGTGAAGAACAAGAAGCGCGGCATCTACATACTCAGCATCGGCAGGATACTGAGGGCGCTCAACGCAACCGATTGGGACTTAGTGCGCATATATGCCAAGCGCGAGGACGACAATACGATAGTGCTGAGGATGGTGAGGGTGATATGAAGCGCGTCATATACGAAACGCTATTCGTCTGCCTCAAGCATAAGAAATTCACGACACCAAGAAGCAGCTGTCCTGACTTTGAGCACTCAGAAAACGTCCCGGAGGATATGCAAATCTGCCTATACTGCAAGCACTTCCTATGGCTGCGGATAGGGATAGCGTTTGAGGTGGTGGAGTGATGCGAATAGATGAGATAATGGCTGCGGTAAAGGAAACGCATCCGGGACTAGAGCGCATGGTCGCGTTCAACCTCATAGCGGCCCTAGCTCACCGCGCTGTGATAAACGTGGCCGTAGCTGGGACAGGCAAGTCGGCATGCACCAACACTATCGCTGAGCATGCTAAGAACGTCCGCAAATACGAGGAAATAACGAAGACAGGGCTGCGGCATATCGAGAAAGACCTAAATGGCTTCAAAGGCGTGGTGATAATAGACGACATCGCTAAGATACAAACGACTTACTGTAAGCTCGCGACGGTGAGCACGATGTGCGGTCTGGCATACGACCACTTCGCGGCCAGAACGACGCATATGTTCAGCTTCAGGATAGAGAACTTCTACGGCGCTGTGCTTATGAATGTGCAGCCTGTAATCTTCCGCATCATCGTCAAAGATGACAGCTGGGAGGCAATAGTGGCGGATAAATCGCTGCGCTACTATCACTTCATAAGGCCGCGCGAACCAAGAGAGCACCTGCCAAGACTAGATGATGTGCAGGTGGAGCCGATAAACAGCGGCCCGGACGTGCCCGGAGGCATCCGCACATGGCCCGAGTGGAAAGCGCTATACGCTATCTTCAGATGTCAGCATTCGCGTGCTCGAGCGATAGAGCACAGCATAGCCATGTCGAGGGCGCTGGCGGACTTGGAGGGCAAGGATTGCGTATCGCCTGATATCTGCGAGAAACTCTGCGAAATATGCAAACCTATGGTCGTGGAGCGCTACCTAATCACTAAGATGGGCTTTGAAAGCGGCCGCGATTACGCTAATGAGCTCCACGCTATACTGACGGAGTTCGCGACATACGGTAATCCCGTCGCGCTGGAGGACATAGCCGTTGATTTCAGGATAAGCCAGCGCCGCGCATATCAAATTCTCGCGGAGATGAAGGACTTGGTGGTGGTGAAGAAGAAGCAAGTGTATGCGCTAGACCCTCTCCAGAAGCTGCTGGAGGTGATAGAATGAGCCGCATGGAAGACAAGCTGGTAATGATGCAAGTGTGGGTGTTCTATCGACAGAAGGAATTTGTTAAGCGACGCGCAAAGGAGCTAGGCTATGCGAGCGTGTCGGAGATGTTCAGACATATCATAGACCATATGCGAGGTGAAGCCCCGAAGCAGCTGATAGTCAGGTGTCCTGAGTGCGGCAATCCGCTAGTTCAGCTGAGGTGGCGCGGAAAAATGCTAAAGTGCCCGGCGTGCAAGACATACTACTACCTGAAGAGCGAGAAGGAGGGATAGTATCATGTTCTGGTCGCCGCGACTAGGAAAGTTTGTGCCAGCTGAGCTCTACGAGCTGCTGGGACAATACTATCGCGGCGTGATAGGCATAACTACGCTGGAGCGTGAAGCGCGACGCTTAGGCTTCACTAGGTCAGAGCTGTGGATACTTTACGGTGAATTCGAGCGCGGCGAGCTCATGACTTGTGCGACATGGCACATCGTAGTGTATAAGCGATACATTAGCGCCGAGCGTCCAAAGGACAACAGGCACTTCGAGGTGCATCTGTTTGAGGAACGGAAGCTGGAGCCTGATGAAGCGCTGAGCAAGGCCCGCGATATATTCATTCATATGCTCAAGCTCGCGGGGAAGCCTGACATGACGATAGAAGGCTATCTGTCGCTGTGGGACGAAGTGCTTACGTTAGCGTGCATAGGCTATGAGCCGCTGCCCGTTAAGGTGCGCGGCTGGCTGATAATAGACCTAGCTGAGCACTATGCGCCGTATGTGTGGTATGATGTGCGCGGCATAAGGCCGTTGCTCAACTATCGCAGGACGCATCTGGGCATAGACTTGGACGAGGTGAGCTTTGATGTAGCAGCGAGCACACTAAGACTAATGCGCGATTACCCGCTGATACGTGAAGCTGAGCTATATGAAACTAGGAGTGGCTGGCACATCAGAGCGAAGCTAATAGTGCCTATGGACTTTGACAGGAAAATGCAGCTGCGGCAGGCATTCAGGGACGACCCTGAGCGCATGGCATGTGATATGACTAAGATGCGTATCGGCACGAAAGTAATAGCATACGAGGGATACGAGGACGCGCCGATAGTGTGCGAGGGCATAACTGATGTGCTGTTCAGCGAGAAGTATAAGCCTGAGCTGACGCCTGAAGGCGAATGGACAGGACGCTACATAGTCAGCCGCGAGCGGAAAGTGAGAATATGATAGACCCGCTGCTCATCATAGTAATAGCTATCAACATCTTCTGGCTAATTCTGCAAACGCTGGCTTTTTGGTATAGCGAGGAAAAGAAGGAACGTATCAAGGAAGAGCTGTGGTGGCATCTGTTCATAATTGAAATGATGCTGGTGATGATAGTATGCTTCCTAGCGGCAATATTATGCGTGATGACGGGGGCGGTAAAATGGTGAAGCTGCGCGTCAAGATAGGGAAAGAGAAACGATACACGGCGCCACGGACATTTAGCGGCGCGTTCATAGACAAGCGGTGCCCTAAGTGCGGCCGCCGCATGTATCGCGTTGAACTGCTGGTAACGAAGGCTGACGGGCATGAGTATCACATCCTGTTCCGCTACTGCGGCAACTTCAGGTGCAGGTATTGCGAGTATGAGGAGGAGGTGATGCGGTAGGATGGGTGAGGAGCGTCCGCGCGAGTATGTGATAGTGCTGGATAGACCGAAGAAAGTATGCCCGCTTAATCACCTCGACAGATGCGACCCGAGGTGTCCGTTGCGGCGCGGCGACAAATGTTTAATCGAGCTCGCGCTGGAGGCGCTCATTGCTTTTCTTCAGCGAGCGCTTCCTCAACGGCGCGCCTGACCATCTGCGCTATCGTCGCTCCCGGCACCTTGCCGTGCTTGCTTATCAGGTAGTTTATCATTTCAAGCAGCGGTAAGTAGTCTTTCAGCACGTCCCAGCCATCCAGCGGCATTTCATCTTGCAGCCAATTCACCAATATCGTGCGTATGTAATCTAGTGCTTTGAGCAGTTCGTCGCGCTTACCGCCTGTCAGCGCCCACGTTACAAGCAACGTTATTATGTTCGTGCCGACCGCGTAAATTACAGTATCATGCCCTGTCGCTAGCGCTATTGCTGTTAGTATGCCAACTATCAGCGCGCCTGTCAGACCGACCGCGAGCTTTAGTTTGCTCTGCTCCGCGCCTATGCTCATTATCTCACCTCCGCGTCCCGTATTGCCAAGGAAATTTCTTTCCCGGCACGTAGCATCGCGGACACACAGGTTTGCCTTCAACTATATAATAGTGCGATTGCATAGTATCTACGAGGGTGCCACAGTTCTCGCATCTGACGCATGGGTGCCTCTCGATGCGCTCCTCGCCCGTCAGCGGGTCTTTGACTTTCACCTCTTTCCAATAGTATGTGATGGACATCAGCTCACCTCCTCGTAGCATATACAATAGCGCAGATAAACGTCGCCTGTGCCTGCATTTTTGGCTACAAGTCTTAGCACTTTACCTGGCTCAAGTATTAAGAACCCATGCCAATTTAACCAGCAGATACTTACTCCATCAAACTCGCGCGGGGTGCTACTATCAATTGGACGCCAATATCCTGTGGCAGTATCCTGCACTCTAGCGTAAACAAAGCTATCGGCGGCGCTGCTTCCGAAATGCACAAACATGCCGCGCACTACATATTTCTTCCCTTCGGGTGGCTCTAGCACGTCCACCTCTTCAGTAGTGCCAGCGGCAACTAACACATCATCCCACGCTATCTTCAGCGTATCAGCAGAATAGCCTAGTCGTAATCGCTCAGCTAAGTAATCGGCTAGTTCCTTCAGCTCAACGTTTCCGGGTGCGCTCATGCTATCACCACCCCCATGCCCAATCTAAATTCGCTTTGGTCCGTCGCGCCATTCTCATACACAATACGCACATACCGAGCCTTTAGCGGCGCTTTCAGATACGCTGAGCCGGGGCCTGTTAAGCTCTGCTCATCGCGAAAGTCCCAATTTGCTCCATCCCATGATTGTTCAATTGCTAACACACCATCAACATCCGCGTGAGCAGAAGCGAAAACATAACCAGCATGAACATAGTGCATATCATAAGTTGCTGATGTGAAAATAGCATTACCAAGCAGAGGAGTATCTGTAAGTTTTTCATTATCTATCCATCCTGATACTGCGAGTGATACCTTATGACACCTGTCTTGAATGAGCTCTGACCAGCGCAATAATGTAGTGCCGGACGTATTTGTTGGGCTTTCGCCTGCGTCCCCGATGGAATTCAGCAGCTTCGCTAATGTATCCTCGGTAGCGGGATTAATGCGTGTTTCAGCGACGTCAAGCAAACCAACATTACCGATGCGCGACGGTATCGGCTCGAAGCTTGCTTCGCGTCCTATCAGCAGAATAACTCGCTTGCCAGACTGCGCTGGGTTGCTGAAATATAACCAGCTGAACTTCATGGGCCTGACATTTACCTTGCTCACCTTCGTCAGGTCTATCTCGGGCGCGTCGCGCTTATCCAAGCGCACAGTAACCTCGCCATTTATCTCAAGCACGGATATTATATCGCCGGGGCAAAAAATGGGATAGTTATCGCGGGCGCTGCTCAGGTCGAGCTCTATGAGCGCATACGTATCGCCCTGCTTCAGGTTATAGCTCAACTACATCAGCCCCCTCGCGCTATGCAGGACATAGCCGAGGAGGCCGAGCATCGCAAGCACGCCTATGAACGGCCCCCAGGTGCCGAACCAGCGGCCGACAGCTTGCAGACCACCGCTGACGCTCTGCACGAAGTTGTTCCACGCCTTCTTCGCGCCAGCGACCGTGTTCGTTACGCCTTGCTTCACCTTATTGCAGAACGCCTTAACGTTGCGGGCTATTGAGGACGCGCCAGCGACCACACCCGACGCAGCCTTATGGATAGCGTTACCGGCCTTTACCATCCAGCTCTTCAGCGTCCTTGATACCTTGCGTGCCGTTCCGCCCACCGCGTCAGCGGCCGAGCGCCAGAACGATGCGTATTTGTAGCTGAAGGAATAGAGCGCCCTTGCAACGCTCTGCACAGGCTTTGGAGCAGCGCGAACCACCTTCTCGGTAGTCTGCTTTATCCACTTGACAGCGTTAGATATTGCCCGGGCTACTGCGCCGAGCGGTGAGCCGAGCGCCATCGCATACCAGGATGCAACCTGCCCGTGCCTGACTATCGCAGTATATAGCATGGATAGCCTGCGGCGCGCGACGTAGAGTATCCTGGCTCTGCGCGGATAAATAAGTGGGTTGAATGCGTAGCGCCAGCGCTCCTGAAGCTTAACGTAAGTGAAGACCGCCCCTATTGGCAGCGGCGCGCGTAGGATGGCCATGCTACTCCACCGTCTTCATCTCATGCATTATGTATATCTTGCCTCCTGTCGCGACCGTAGTGAAGCCAAGCTTGACATCGCCTTCAGCTAGACCGCTCATATCAACGCCCAGCGGTATGCCGCTCACTTCCTCCCAATCAAGCATCGCAACGCCCGTTATGCGGCTGTCGAGGCCGTAATCAACCACGTCGCGGTCGCCGAGCAGCTTCCACGGGATGCGGAGCGGTATGAAGCGCTCCTTCTCCACTACGACACCTATTTCGCTTACCTCGTCGTCGCTCCTGTTGTCCGCGCTGTCGGTTATCATTATCAACGAGCGGTAGAGCACATCGCCTGTCGGCACGTCATGCTTCAGGCCCAGGTCGCTCTTGAGCTCGTTTATGTCTATCGTGGTCGCTTCCATGCGCGTAGCGGGTATGCCCGATGGGAAGAACCTGCTCAGCGGCTCGCCCTCTTCCGGCACCAGCGCATACTGTATGATGTCCAGCTGACCGCTGTTTATCGTGTAGCCAGAGCCTAAGTCGGACGCAGCGCCCCATAGGACGCGCATCACCAGCTCGCTCAGCCTGAGCGCAGGTATCACGGTGCTGGTGTCAAAGCGGTCTAGCGGGTTGATGCCGAAATATATCGGTATCAGCGCGCGGACATCAGCAGTTACTCCGGCTGCGGTCGGTAAGTCGTCTTCCTTGAACTTGCCGAAGTCGTAGATGGCGCGATACTTGAGCAGCCTGCCGTCGCTGACAGCGAAGTAGGTCTTGGCTCCCGGCCCCTCTATGCGCAGCCACTTTATGATGCGCATCAGAGCATCTTCCTTCGGCGTGCCTCCCTCAGTAGCGTCAGTCGTTACGTTGAGCTTGAGTATAGCGTCGTATCGCGTTACGATGCCCTCGGTCGGCAGCTTAACTTCCTTGACGCTGGAGGCGGCGAAGTCTATCGTGGCCACCTTGCTCTGCACTAACTTCATGCGCTCACCTCCACCACGCGCACCTTGTTCTCATCCGGGTCATACTCGACGTAGCACAGCTTCTTGGTTACGGGGTTGGTCATTATGCGCGAGCGGTAGATTTCCCTGCCGCCAGCGAACGTATGCATTACCTCCACCTCTCTCAGCTTCCCATCGCCGAAATCAACGGGCACCTTCACGTCAGAACACCCCCTTGAGCAGCGAAAAGAGCATGCTGAGCATCTTGAACATGAACATCATGTTGAAGAGCGTCGTTATCATGGGCATTAGGTTGGCGAAGAGGCCGCTCATATCCATCGCGCCTGCCTGCGTCTGCGGAGTTATCTGCTCGACCATTCTGGCCATCACCTCAGCAATCCTGGTAGCAGCTTGAACAATAAGAGCAGCGCGACGATAGGGAGGAGCTGCGAAATCAGCGGCGTGATGGCTTCCATGATATTGGCGGCCACTTCACATCACCCCCTTGAGCAGGTTGAACAGCATCGTCAGCATCTTGAACATGATGAACATATTCATTATCGTCATTATCATCGGTGTGATGCTGGCCATGATGTCAGCTGCGGCCATGTCCTATCACACCCCCCGCACTATGGCTAGCGTTGGCACCAGCTCCTTCATTATGGCTGCCTTGCGCGTCCTGTAGCTGGCCTTTATCTTTGCGTAAGCCTCACCGACAGCCTTGCTCAGCTCGCTGCGATGAGCTTCAAGGACGCGATACCACTCGGCCAGCTGCCTCTCGAATGCGGTGCGGTCAGCAGTGTCTAGACCCTCCTCGTAAGCCTTGCTCCAATCAGCCTTGTGCGCGTCCTTCTCGCTGAACCACCTGTCAGCGACCTTCTTGGCAGCCTCCTCCGCGCCCCATATCGTTACGATGCCGAAGCCGAACTTCCTGCGGAGCTTGCGGGACACCTTCGCGAGCTCTCCGGGCATGCCCTACCCACCTCGCCCCTAGAGTAGCCTCTGGGTTATTTAAACTTTTCGCTGCCAATCGCTGCGACCAGCCGCCCTTTCTTTTCCGTCCGACTTCACATCTATAAGCCTTTAAGACTTAGGACTAGACCTCACCTTTCTTTTCCTTTCCGCTTCACTTCTATTAGACTTAAAGACCTCAAGGATTTCCGGCCTCTCGCGGACAGGCGCAACCGCCCGCATAGGCGCGGTTATGAACGCTGGCGTCAGCATCATCATCTTGTCCATCAGCTCGAAGAACTTCTCAAGCACTCGCTCTCTAGCGCCTTCCTTCTGCCCCTCCTCAACATGAGCCAGCACCTCTGCTATCATCTGCGCATACATCTTGAAGCCCTGCGACCAGAACCACATCAGCATTCTTAGCGTATCGTTAATAGCTATCTTCTGGAAATCGCGCCATATCTCAAACGCTCCTAAGAGCTGCGGCATGCTTAGGCTCATAGCTTGAGCCTTCATGTCCATGAAGCGATAGCGCAAGGCTTCTACTATTATCTCTGCAACGCCTTCATCCGTTTCCTCCGCGTATTCTTTCAATCGCTCATATAGCTCAGGGTCTTTGCGGGCAATCCATCCCAGCGTGCGACCGAAGTCCATCACTTCCTTGCTCTTCTTAAAGCGTATTCGCCTAGCTTCTACCTCCTTTGCCGTCATTTCTCAGCGCCCCCATATGCCTGCTTTATCTGCTCCCATACAATATTCGCTGTTTCAACGCTGTCAAAGATGATGCGATAACCGAATATGATGCTGTTGTCGTCTTCGCTAATCTTCACGATAGCTGGCTTGATGTCTATCTTGTGCTGCTCAAGCACAGGGCCATAGA
>Ga0190367_1002045_pt1 | contig 10815 bp, 9 predicted proteins | sample 4872181011_MG_FD_171838 | JGI IMG/M metagenome (GOLD analysis project Ga0190367, IMG submission 171838) | Hydrothermal vent microbial mat bacterial communities from Southern Trench, Guaymas Basin, Mexico - 4872-18-10-11_MG | ecosystem: Environmental > Aquatic > Marine > Hydrothermal vents >... | reverse complement strand
TCCTTATCCATATCTCCTTGAGTTCTACGTCGCCCAGGGCCATGTCCGTCCTCTCGCATTTGAAGAGGGCCAGCTTAATAAATACGTTGTGTCCTCGCCTGTATCGCCTCTCCCAAGGGCCGAAAGGAGGATTAAAAACCGAAAGAAGAGGCATCCTCGGCCGTTTTACCGCCAGAAGGCGGCCCCATTCAGGGACTTCTTGAGTTCTCTCGGGTTCTTCGCCACTCTCACGCTTTTTTTGGGCGGCATTATTCGGCCACGATCTCCGGCACTTCGCCTGAGTAAGCGTATATCACAAGGAGGCTGGGAGCGGTCAGGAAGGGCTTGAACTTCTTTCGTTCGCCTGCCCTCGGCACCAAACTGAGGTTCGAAGCCTTCCTCGACCCCAATCTCCCTCGCTCTACCATCTCCCGAATAACCCGGATAAGGATCTCGGGCCAGTGGGACCGGGTTTCTCTTTAAGCCCTTAAGGTATTCGGCTAATTATCAAGTGAGCCGCCATGCTCGCAGCGGTGCTCAAAGGACCGCGTAACCTATCGGTCGAGGAAGTACCTGATCCCGGATCTCCTCCTCCGGGCTGGGTCAAGTTGGCCATCGATACCGTGGGGATCTGCGGCACGGATAAAGCCATGTACCTCGGCACCTACAGGCCGCGTAAGCTCCCGCTGATACCTGGCCACGAGGTAGCTGGCAGGGTAGATGATGTGGGCCCCGGCGTTCCGGCGAAATTAATGGGCTCCTTAGCCACTACAGAGATCAACATAACGTGCGGTAAGTGTTGGTTCTGCACGCACGGGCTCAGGGAGCACTGCCCCGACAGGAGGGCCATAGGGATAAGCACCGATGGAGGGATGGCCGAGTACCTCATGGTACCCCTTGAGAACGTCCACGTAATTGAGGGGCTCAGCCCAAGCAAGGCTGCTTTCGTGGAGCCCCTAGCGGCCGTGCTCAAGATGGTAGCGCTCGAGGCCCCGAGGCCGGGTTTCAACGTGGCCGTCTTGGGCATAGGCACCGTAGGCCTATTGGCCATCCAGGTGCTCAAGCACTACGCCCCGAGGCTGCTGGTGGCTATCTCCAGGCCTGGCTCGCCCAAGGCCGGGTTGGCAAAGGCCCTCGGGGCCGATGAGGTTTTGACGCCCGATGAGGCTCTTGAGCTGATTAAGAAGGAGACACCCGGCGGGCAGGGCTTCGATTACGTGGTCGAGGCCACTGGCAGCCCAGCTGGATTAGATCTAGCCCTGAGGTTAGCTAGGCCCAGAGGGGTCATAATGGTCAAGTCCACACACGGTAGCCCTACCACCATGGATGCCACATTGATGGTCGTGAAGGAGCTCAGGTTGGTGGGCAGCAGGTGTGGCCCCTTCGAGCCAGCCATTAGGATGCTCAAGGAGGGCGCCGTCAAGGTGGGGGAACTGGTGACGGCCAGATATAGACTTGAGGAGGCGAGAGAAGCCTTTGAGGCCTCGCTCAAGAGGGAGCACGTTAAAGTCCAGGTGATCGTGGGGAAGAGCTAAGGGGCTAGTTGACCGTCACTCCTTGATGTAGGGCTTCGCTAGGGCGGCTGGCGCTTTACCACGGCCCCTGAAGACCACTACCACGGCTAACGTGCCTAAGTAAGGAATGGTCTTGAAGACGTAGCTCAGGGTGGGCTGGGCGCCTATGATCAGGTATATGGCTAGGGCGTCGAAGAAGCCGAAGACGAAGGCCCCGATCACGGCTATCAGCGGGTTCCAACCACTGAAGGCCACATTGGCTAAGGCTATGAAGCCCCTGCCGGCCGTTATCTCTCTGCTGAACTGGCCTACCCAATCCACCGATAGGTAGGCGCCCCCGAGGCCCATGAGGGCTGAGCCCAGCATGGTGGCCAGGAGGCGCGTCCTCATCACGTTGACCCCCATGGCCTCGGCCGCTCTTGGGTCCTCGCCGCAGGCCCTGAGCTTGAGCCCTAGGTTTGTTCTGAAGAGGACGAACCAGGCCACCACGGCTATGGCCACCGAGATGGGCACCATGGGGGAGATGCCATGGCCAGCTACCACCCACTTAGGCATCGTGGGGACGGGCGGGGAAGCGCCGAACACGCTCCATATCTTGAAGAGGGAGGTAACCGCTAGCCCGTAGGCTAAGAGGTTAAGGCCGACGCCCGCTACTATCTGGTCTCCCCTGAGGTAAACGCTTATGATACCGTGGAAGGCGCCCAGCACCACGCCGGTGGCTACGCCAACTAAGAGAGCCAGAAGCACGTTGCCCGTGAAGAAGGATACTACAGCGGCCGTGAGGGCCGAGAGGAGCAGTATGCCCTCAATACCTATGTTGACCACGCCGGATCTCTCCGTGATGATCTCCCCGACGGCCCCGAGGAGCAGGGGAACCATGGGCGATAGAGCTATAACGAATATGCTAGCCAGGCTGCCCAGCTCCAACTTTCATCAACCTCCTGGTCCTGATGTAGCTCATTAATATGCGATATGCATAGGGCAGGGAGAGCGCTATTATTATCACGCCGCTCAGGGCATCGGCCACCTCCTTAGGCACACGCATTAACATCTGCATCCTAGAACCTCCCAAGATCAACATCGAGAAGAAGATAGAGGCTAAGATCACGCCCACGGGATTATTCCGGCCCATAAGGGCTACGCCTATGCCCGTGAAGCCCATACCGTGCATGCAGGTCAGTAGGCTGTCTATGTAATACATGAAGCCTACCACGTTGAGAGCCCCTCCGACGCCAGCGAAGAAACCGCCTATGAACATAGAGGTCATGGCCACCCTGTTGAGGTCTATGCCAGCGTACCTAGCTGACCGGGGGGAGAGGCCCGAGACCCTTATCTCGTAGCCTAGCTTCGTGTAGTAGAGCAGGAAGTAGGCCAGGATTACCAACGCTAAGGCCACGAAGAATATGAGGTGGAGACGGTTCCCGGCTAAGTAAATCACGCCCAGCCTGGCCTCGGCCGGCACCTTAATGGACTCGTGAGGGGCCACCGGGTCGTAGAGCTCGACGGTTATCAAGTAGACTATCAAGTAATAGAGCACTAGATTGAGCATTATGGCTGTCACGACCTCGTTCACGCCCCGGTAGATCCTGAGGGCGCTTATGATGAGGCCTAGGAGGGCACCAGCTAACCCGCCGACGAGGATAGCTAGTAAGCCGTTCCTGAGGTATACGGCTGTTAAGAGGGCCATTAGGCCCCCGAGATACATCTGCCCCTCGCCACCTATGTTGAAGAAGCCAGCCAGCATGGGAATAGCGAAGGCCAGGCCCGTCATCATTATGAAGGTCGCTCTGCTGAGCAGGTAATCTGGGTTCCTCAGGCCCCCGGTCAGCAGAAGGGATATACCGCGGATTGGGTCATAACCTAACCCAGCTAGCATGCCAGCTGCCACGACTAAGCCGAGAGCTATAGAGCCCAGGACCTCGAAGGCCACGGTAACGTACTCAACCGCCCTCCAACTCATCCACTTGCCCTGCCCTGACACCGCACACCCCCCATGAGGAGGCCCAGCTCCTCCAGGGTGAACTCCTCGGGCCTGCCGACGGCTATCACCTCGCCCTCGTACATCACGGCTACCCTATCGCTGAGCTGGAGTATCTCGTCTAGGTCCGTGGAGACGAGCAGTATGGCCTTCCCCTCGTCCCTGAGCCGCAGGAGCAAGGATCTTATGTACTCGGTGGCGGCTACGTCCAAGCCATGGGTGGGCTCGAAGGCTATTATGACCTTGGGGTGGGCTGCTACCTCGCGGCCCACCATGAGCCTCTGCTGGTTCCCACCACTCAGGTACTTGACCGGCGTCCTCAGGGAGCTAATCACGACCCCAAATTCCCTGACCACCTTGGAGGAGAAAGCCCTGGCCCTCCCCCAGAGCACCCGGCCTCCCCTGCCCAGGAAAGAGGCTAGCCTCGTCAGCACGGAGTTGTATATTACATCTAGGTCTAACACCAAGCCCACAGCCCTTGAATCGGGTATGTAGGCTATGCCACGTTTATACACCGTGGAAGGCGGTAAGCCCGTGATATCATCACCTAAGTAAAGCACCCTTCCTCTCTCGACGGGCCTAATGCCCGCTATGGCCTCTACCAGCTCCTTCTGCCCGTTGCCGGCTACACCGACGATACCGATTATCTCGCCTTCCCTGAGCTCCAACGTCACGCCTTTTACGGCTGGGAGGCCCCTATCGTCTCTTACCCAGAGGCCTTCTACTCTTAAGACCACGTCGCCCGGCCGGACACGCTCCTTCTTAGCTAACCTGAGCACCACCTCGCGGCCTACCATCATCCTGGCCAAGTCAGCTTCTTCTACCGTAGCCGTCTTGACCACGCCCACGACACGTCCCTTCCTAAGAACTGTAATGGTATCCGTGATGGCTTTCGCCTCCCTGAGTTTGTGCGTTATGAATATGATGGTTATGCCTACTTCCTTGAGGCGCTTGAGGAGTTTCATGAGCTCCTCGGCTTCCGTGGGCGTGAGGACAGAGGTAGGCTCGTCCAAGATGAGTATCCGGGCGTTCCTCATCAGGGCCTTGAGTATCTCGACTTTCTGCTGGACGCCCACGGCTAACGTCTCCACGCGAGCGTCCAAGGGGACCTTCAAGCCCAGCTCCTCCATAACTTCTTTAGCCTGCTCCTCCACTTCCTCGGCCTTAGCCTTGGCCATGCTAGATGCCGCTAACACGAGGTTCTCGAGGACCGTGAAAGAGGATATGAGGGAGAAGTGCTGGTATACCATGAAGATACCCTCCCTCATAGCATCCCAAGGCCCTCTGAACTTCACGGGGCGCCCGAATATCCTCACGGTGCCCTGGGTAGGCCTTATCTCGCCATAAAGTATGCGCATGAGCGTGGTCTTGCCAGCACCGTTCTCGCCCAGGAGACCGTGTATCTCGCCTTTCCTGACGGTTAAATCCACGCCCCTCAGGGCTACTACGCCATCTGGGTAGATCTTCGTGATGCCCTTCATCTCCACGGCCAGAGGGGCATCTGGCATTTTTTAGCTCCCGGTCAAGAGCAAGCGGGCTCACCTATTAAGGCTTTTTGGGCAAGAAAAAGCGAAAAAACACATGGAGGATTCTCTTAGCTTACTGAACCGACCTCCAGAGCCGCATTTAGATCCTCGAGGCTGGTGGCTTGCTCGAGGGCCGAGATTATCTGATCGTACTCGTCGTGCGTCATGGGGGTCTTGAAGGCCCACTCGCCGTTCTTCACTTTATCCTCCACGTAGTGTATGAGGCCCCAGACGGCGGGCTTTATGTAGGTCTCCCTAAGGCTCTTAACTATGTTGACCACCTCATCTGGCGTCAGGTCCTCGGATAGCCTACCGGCTGCCTGGGCTTGTTCGGCGAACCACTTCACGCCGTCTAAGTCCCAGATGCCGACGCCTCCTTCCTTCAGGCCCAGCGTTATTATGCCTCCTTTCCAGGTCCCCTCTACCACCATCTTTATGGCCGTGTAGACGGCCACATCAACCCTCTTAGCACCACTCAGCGGTATATGGTGTGGGTCAATCCACTCTTGGGAGGCATCTTGCCCTATGGCGAAGACCAGCTCGCCTTTCTCCTCGTGCCATTCTTTGACGGCCTCAAAGGCGCCGAGGTGCGTAGCGCCGGCCAAGCCGTAGACTACCTTAGCGCCCTGCTCTAACAGACCACGGGTGTATTGCTTGCCCGTGGCGGGGTCGGTGAAGGTGCCCGTGTAGACCCAGAGCAGCTCGGTGGTGTTACCCGTCTTGAGCGAGTAATACTTCACGCCGAAGAGGTAGCCGATGTGGAACTTCCAGAGAGGCGGTATGTCCATGCCAGCACAGGCGGCTACTTTATCCCCGCCCAGGGCATGGGCCATGCCGGCAGCAGCTATACCTATTAGGCTGGCGCACTCCTGCTCCCTGAACAGTATGTCTACCTCGTTAGGCCGGACCACGCCCGTGGTAGCGTCTATCAGAGCGAACTTCTGGTCTGGGAAGTTATCCGCCGTCTCATTTAAGGGGGTGGTCCAGAGGAAGCCTATCAGGACCAATAAGTCGTACTCACCACTACTGGCGTATTCCTCGAGCAAGGGTTTCATGTCTGCTAATGAGGGCGGGGTGAGGTACGTCACGTCTACCCCGAAGTCCTCCATAGCTCTCTCGGCGCCCAACCAAGCCATGTCGTTGAAGCTCAGGTCGCCACGCCCGCCCACGTCAAATAGGACCGCGATCTTGGCTTTCTTGACGGGCGGCCTAGTGGCGAGATAAAACCACACACCGGCGATAGCAGCTATGATGATTATCGCGATGATTATTACTGCGGTGGTCTTGGTTATGGCGCTCCTTGCTCTCATAACGGCTTCCCCCGTGCTCTCGCTCGAGGGGCTTTTTAAAACCCTTTTTCACGCCCTTAACGGTGCTCTCAGCTCTCTAACACGTGCCCCGCGAGAGGCATACCCTAGCTAAGCGAGGGGGAAGCACCCTTCAACGGGAGCCTATACCTCAAGGATGAGGATAAAGCGGATTGCAAAATGCCCTCAGGGACCAGGATAACACGTCAAATCGGGAATTTAGGCTGTTTCCTCTGACCTCTGAGTTCATATCCCCTTAACACACCGAAGATTAGTTGGGCTTAAGAGGGGCTGCTTGACCGCTTTAGACTAAGCATGGAACCTAATTCCATGCCTGGTCATCTTAACCACTAGATGGGAGGTGTGGGATTAGCGTGGACGCGTGGTTAAATCCGTATCAAGTACCCGTGGTTTAATTTCCCGCGCCCCTCTCCCCTTGAGCTGGACGCCTCAATCAAGCCTTAAAGGCGGGTTCGGGTTGGCCTCTCGGGAGGGCCTCGGCGTGTCAGCGAGGTTTGAGGAGATAAGCCCAGCCGATTTCTTCTACCGTTACAGGGATATAGCTGGCTTTTCAAACCCTGCTAGAGCGCTCTTCTCAGCCATAAGGGAGCTGGTGGAGAACGCGTTAGACGCATGTGAAGCCGGCGGCATTTTGCCGGACATATACCTGCGCCTCAAGCTGGAGGAAAAACGCGATGACATGGCCATCTACAGACTGCGCATAGAGGATAACGGCTCCGGAGTACCAGGAGAACACATACCGAAGGCCTTCGGGCAAGTGCTCTACGGCTCCAAATACAGGCTCATGCAATCACGCGGCATGTTCGGCTTAGGAGGCGCCATGGCCATATTATACGGCCAGATAACGACTCACAAGCCCGTCCTAGTCATGTCGAGCACAGGCGGGCCTGAGGTGCACGTCTATAAGCTCATGATAGATATAAAAGCCAACAAACCCGTGGTGCTGGGCCATGAGGTCAAGGAGAACGGCGATGACTGGCATGGAACGGTGGTGGAGTTCTGCTTAGAGGGCGATTACAGCAAGGCCTGCTCTAAGATCATAGAGTACCTGAGGCAGACGGCACTGGTGAACCCCTACGCGAACATAACGTTCGTGGACCCGAGAGGACGCCTTTACCGCTTCCTCAGGGCCACGAAAGAGATGCCCCCTCCGCCGACGGAAGCCAAGCCCCACCCCAGGGGCGTGGACGTAGAGCTGGTGAGACGTATGATAGCTGAGACAGACGCGGATACGCTGGCCAAGTTCCTTGCCAAGCACTTCCAACGTGTAGGGCCTAAAACAGCCCAGAAGTTCTTGAAGTTCGCGGGATTCGACCCCGAGAGAGACCCGAAGTCCCTGGGACCTGATGAGGTCGTCAAGCTCGTGAGGGCCATGAAGGAGTTTAAGGGCTTCATAGCGCCAGATGCTTCTTGCCTCTCGCCCCTCGGGCCGGAACTCCTCGAGACCGGCGTAAGGAAGGAGCTTAAGCCGGAGTTCGTGGCCGTCTGCCAGAGGAAACCGGCTGCTTATGGGGGCCACCCCTTCATAGTCGAGGTAGCCATAGCCTACGGCGGGCAAGTGCCTCCGCCCAGGGGCGGCAAGATAACGCTCTACAGGTTCGCGAACCGCATACCGCTCCTCTATGACGAAGCCAGCGATGTATCACGCAAGATAATAGATGAGCTGAACTGGCGCCATTACCGTGTCTCGCCGGATATGCCGGTAGCCGTGGTGGTCCATATATGCTCTACCCGCGTGCCTTACAAGACGGTGGGTAAAGAGTTCATAGCCGATAGGCCGGAGGTGAGGCACGAGATAACCCAGGCTATAAGGGAGGTAGCGCGCAAGCTCCAACTATACTTGGCCAAGAAAGAGCGAAAGAAAGCAGCGGAGAAGCGCTTCAGCGTGTTCGCCCGTTACCTACCCATGATAGCTGAGTTCTCGGCCAAGCTGGCCGGCAGGCCCGTGCCAGATGTGAGACCGCTGCTGGAGAAGGTAAGAGCACGCGGGCTCCTAGAGGAACCAGCTACCGAAGGACGAAAAGCCGAGCGCGTGACGGAAGAGCCTCAATAACAACGCGGGGACCTACCTTTCCCGCGCCCTCCCGATGGCTCACCTATAAGTCCGAAATCCACTATCTTGAGGTCTTCTCGTCCTCAAGCGCTGTTAATAGGCGTTCACACCCCAGCTTATAAGGCCCCGGCCTCTCAGGGGCCGGGAGGCACTAGCCTTGGCAGGCGAGCGCGGCCTCACTAAGCGGGAGCGCGTGCTTAAGGCCCTTGAGGCCCTTGGTAAGCGCTTAGTCGAACAGATAGAAGCCGGCTGCTTCCCATCTGTCGAGCTGCCGAGCCGCTCGACCACGAACATCCTCTACGACCCCCAGCTGCGCCAGTACGTGCTGGGTGGCAAACGGGTGCGCCGGACGGCAGCGAACATAAGGCACCTCAGGCCCCTCATGCACCTCGTCTGGGCCGCTTACTTCTCCCACGAGCTCGTCCGGTCTTGGAAGACCACCACGCTTAGGGACGTCTACTACTCCGCGCAGGCTTACGGCTTCTCCTTCAAGGACCAACAGGAATCGAACAACATAATCGTGGATTTGGAAAGCGTGGTGGGCTTCCCCCGCGAGGACTTCAATATCTTCCCGGAAGAGCGCTCCTCCGTCTTCGGGGACCTCACGGTCGAGTACACCGTGCCGGGTTATGAGGGTAAGCGCCTCAATTTGACATCGCACCCCGACGGCATGATGATAGGGCCTGCCCTGGCCAACGCTAAGTTCGTGGACGTGAACGCGGACAAGGTTATAGCCATAGAGAAGGGCGGCCTCTTCACGCGCTTCATAGAAGAGCGGGTGCACAAGCGCTACAAGGCCATCCTCATCCACACGGCTGGCCAGGCGCCCAGGGCCACGCGCTACTTCATCAGGCGCCTGCACGAGGAGCTAGGCCTGGACGTGTTCATCCTCACGGACGGGGACCCTTGGGGCATGCACATCGCCATGGTGATCATCTCGGGCTCGGCTGAGGCAGCGCACCTCAGGGGCCTAACCACGCCGGATGCGAAGTGGATCGGCGTGTGGGCCACGGACATAGAGAAGTATAAGCTCCCCAGCGATCCCCTCACGGACCGTGATATCAAGCGCCTCCACGAGCTCCAGAAGGACCCGCGTTACTCGGGCGAGCTCTGGCAGAGGGAGATAAAGGTCTTCTTGAGGCACAAGCGTAAGTCAGAGCTAGAGGCCTTCAGCCGCTACGGCCTGACGTACATAGTGGACGAGTACCTGCCGGATAAGCTGGGCGAGTGATTACACTGGGTTCCTGAGGTAGCGATAGGTCATCGGCAGGTGTTCTCCCCAGCCCCTAGCCTGTAGTAAGGCAGTCACCCTCCCGCGGGCCTTGGGGAAGGCGTCCAAGAGCAGGAGCAGAATAGCATCATACACGGCGTCCGAGACCGTGAGAACCGCTTGGGCCAGGTTCTCGTCGAAAGACCAGGGCTGCCAGGGCGCTCCTTGGGCGCCGCTCCCAACCGCGAAAGAGGGATGGGCGTGCTTGTTCATGGTCCTCCAGGCCCTCCTTAGCCTCAAGCGCTCTTCTCTCTCGAGCTCGAAATCCCTTAAGGCCCCAAGTGCTTTCTTCACGAGCGCCCAGCCTTTCGGCAGTTTCCGTTTCTTTTCCAAGACAGCTGCTTTAACGAGCTTCTTCTCCACAGGCCCGGACGGGTAAGCCAGATCAACCAAGCGGGAGCGGCAGGCGAGCTCGAGACTGAAGCGTAGGCACCTGAAGGCGGACGGGTAGTTAGCGGAGAGGAAGGCCAGCTGCGCCCAGGCTAGTTCAGCCAGGAGGGAGGGAATATGCGCGTAGAGCAAGCTGCTCGCTAATTCGCCTGGCCCATAACATGCCTCCACGGCCGCCCTCAGCTCGGAGAGGGCGCACTCATGTACGTCAAGCATGTGGAACGCTTTTTCCTCGCCAAGGGTCTGTATTGTCTTGGATCTATTGACCTCTAGCTTGGCCAGCAGAGCTTGCCAGGCTTCTCGCGTGCCCACCCGCGTGCCACACCCCGCGTCAAGTGGCGGACGCCAGGCCAAGGGCTTTCAGCGCTAGTTCCTCGTTTAACCGGCCAGCTACGTAGGTGTTGCCCGACTTGAGGCTTGTTATGGCTACTCTGGCCGGTGCGAAGACGCCGGGGTCTATAGCATAGAAATCACGGCCCGCTTCCTCGTAGATGGCCAGGAAGGGCTTTCCATACGCTGGCGAGGTGCAGGAAGGCGCTTTCTCAGCTGCCTCACGAGCCTCTTCGTCCGCCAAGTCGGCCCAGAGGTGTACCACGCTGCCGTAGAGCAGGGCGTCGTTAGCCCTCCCCATGCACACGTCCGGATCGGGGTGTGGTGGCGGCAGAACAGCCACGCCCACGGCTGCTTTCACGACTTTCACGTCCAGGCCTAGGCCCATTAGCTTGAGTAAGCAGGCTTCCACGGCCCTCCCGACTACTTGCACCATGCCAGCTGGGC
>Ga0190367_1002044_pt1 | contig 10818 bp, 6 predicted proteins | sample 4872181011_MG_FD_171838 | JGI IMG/M metagenome (GOLD analysis project Ga0190367, IMG submission 171838) | Hydrothermal vent microbial mat bacterial communities from Southern Trench, Guaymas Basin, Mexico - 4872-18-10-11_MG | ecosystem: Environmental > Aquatic > Marine > Hydrothermal vents >... | reverse complement strand
TCTTCCCACAGTTACCCATTCATATCTTGGCATTGGCGTGTGTTCATCATAGTTGAACACTATGCTTCCCCAATCGACTTTCACTGCCCAGTTGTCCGTCATGTTCGGCCAAGTCGTGGGGTCGGTGGGGTTAATTGTATCTGGTATTGGTTCGCTATAATTGACATTTACGAAGATTTGGACAAGTTGCATTCCTGTAGTGTTTAGTAAGTCTCCTGGGAATTCGAATTCTGATATTGACCAAGCGTTACCAGTACCCTGTAGTATGCCTACTAGGTGACCGTTGAGGTATACTGCATCAACTTCGTCATCTTCAAGGTCCACATCGAAAGCTCGTATTTTTAATGTTGCCATTTTCCAAGAGTGTGTTGGATTTGGAGTAAGTATGTAAAATTCTATTGGTGCTATGGGATCGGTTCCATATAGGTATACGTCCATGTCGTTATCTGGTGAACCATATATGGTTGCGTTGTTAGCGTTATCCACTGTTGTCCAATACATGCCCATGGTTGAGTATAAGATCTTCATGTATCCTGTCACATAGAATGTTATAGTGGCGGTTCCATCAGAGTTTTGTACAATATCATAGTCTACTCCTCTGGTTAGGAGCACTCCTGTATCTAGGTTTATTATTCGTTCGGAGAATATTGAGTACTGATCCCATTCAGTTGGATCGGGATACGTCTCGTTAAGTGAATCGTCTAGAGTCAAGTAGGTTGTTCCTGGATCTGGTCTGACTATTACAGGCACATTCTCGATGTCTGTAGTGAAGGTTTCACCTACGCTTGTTATATTTGCGAATTCCACCCATCTTGCGGCTGGTTTATGAACTGCTGTTAGGAGGTCCCACGGATTAAATACTTCGTTGAGCAGATACATTACTTCTCTGTCTATAATGTTGAAGCTTCCCATTTCAGGCGAATATTTGTCTGCATTCCAGTCGTCTGCGTCGTGCCAGTTAACTATTCCATAGACTGTTACACCTCTAAATTGCCTGTCCCAGTCTGGCGTTTCTGCCGCATAGTCAAGCATGAAGTCCCATTCGCCTATCACGAAGGGTATGTCTGGCTCAGCGCCGAATGGAAGCATGTCCTCATCGTCCACATTTATTAGTGATTGAAAGACGTAACTCCAACCGTCTGGCGTATAGTCTGAGAGTATAGGCCAGAAAGCTGCAAACCCGACTACACGACTAGTCGCAGGATCATCTGAGATCATTTGTACAAGATCGTATTGATGTGGAAGATTTATCGGTACATATATCTGTCCCTCTTCCCCTTCGATCGATTCAACCTTGTGAAGCTTGTAGTAGACAAGTAGTTCTTGTCCATAAAGCCTTTCAGTGAAAGTTATTGTGCCAGTTCTGTAGTCGATTGTATAGTCGACTCCTGGCTCCTGGAATACGCCGTCTACATAGACGCGTTCTGAACGCCAAACAACTGGATACGAGTATTTTGGATCTTCAGTTACATCGTCGGGTAGAGTTACTACTTGTCCAGTAAAAGATGCAACATGATACTTGTATTCTCTTGTTATTTTCTTTGACATATGCCAGTCTGCGCCGTAGCATGTGCGTAGTTTTTGATGATAAAAGTGGGCGTAGCTCTTCCATTCGGGAGATGGTCCTAAGTCCCATTCGCCACGATTGCTGAACTGTATGTCTACTGGGCTGTCAAGTATTTTGCTGTCTATAGTCAACTTAACATCTTTAAACACTATTACATACTTCTTGACCTTGTTGAATATTATTGTGAATATTACGTCTACGAGACTCCATGACTTTCCTGAGTTAGGATCTGTGTCGTTAATGTGGGTTACCATTTTTGCAACGAAGCGTCTGGGACCATCATAGAGGACAGTGATGGGCTCCGACCATGCTATCACATTGGTTTTTCTTCCACCGTATGGCGGGCTGGTTGGACTTGAGGCGAGTGTTACCCAGTCTCCTCCATGGCCTGCCATGTCAGCAAACATGGCGTAAGCCCATACATATCTGTCCCTGTAGGTTCTGTGGGTGTATCTTATCTCAATGAACCAGCCATTTAGCCAGTAGTCCATACTAATGCCTTCATTTGCAAATGGGTCTCTTCCAGAATAGTTTAGTCCTGTTCCGGTTACTGGATCTATCATTTCGCCGAATTTTGAGAATCCTATAGTTAGACTGTTTTTCTCGTATGGATAAAGCAAGTAATAGTCACTGTCTAATACTCCTGAAACGGTCATGTACCATTCTGCTGGATCAGTTGCTGCCTCTACCATGTTAATATATAATGCTGGACCTATAAATGATAACAATACTACTAGCGAAGTCAAAATGGCAATTAACCTTTTCTTCATCTTTTTCCCCCTCATGTTTAGTCTTTCTATAGTTTCAATATGTATATTTAAAAGTTTTTCCATCATCCGTCATTCTTTTGGATATAGATTCTCAATTAGAGATTTTGCTCATTGAATTGAAGCCATAGTTTAAATTCATTAAAATTAAGAGGATAGCCATTAAAAAAGCCAGATGTTTTCCGATACCCTGCCCAAATCGTTTCCTTGTATATAATGTGAGGTAGAGAAGTCCTAGGGCTGCTAGTATGTGGAATGGCAGGAAATATAGGAGTCTCGCCTGGATTTTATGGTTGGCAAATGGAAAAATTAGTGACGGCGTAATAAGCCAGCATTTCATGAAATCGCAGAAATCTTTCCGCCACGCATTATACAATATTGTAAGGGTTCCTATGGCGGCTAGAAGTAACATTGGAGGGCTTGCAAATAACCCTTTGAAGTGAACATTTACGGCCAGATCTAAATGTCGCGCAAAAGCGAATAAGTGGTTTGGCGAAAGCCCTGCTCCGCATATTCTTACGGCGGCAGTTGTACTGATGAAGAGTTTAGACAATATATGGCTTCTAATAATTTCGGCAATTATGCTTGGCGTTAGAATGGCTGCTATGACTTTTACATTTTGAATGTAAGGTTTCGATTTGACTCTAAAGATATGGGTAAATGCGAAAAGCAGAAGAACGGCAACTAGTAGATTCCATGAGTAAACATGTGCGAATAAAACCGCTACTAATGCGCATGCGGCAGCAAAGCCTGAAAACTTTGAGGATAAACATAATGACTTAAGGAGAAGACCTGAGAAGAATAGGATGAGAATCCAGGCTATCATATTGGAAAGAAAAGCTGCAAGGACTCCTATCGTATTTATAAATGAGAAGGCTGAGAATAGGCATGCTAGAGCGCAAATAGGCTTGTTTAAGCCAGCATTATACAAGTAGAAGTATGTTGCGAGAGCAACTAGCGGGCATATCCACAGGGGAGAAAATTGCACGGCTAATGAGGCAGGCATGTTTGATAGGGCCGATGTGGCATATAAGACAAGAACGCTTAACGTCCTATCGCTTAGACTCGAAAAAGCATAGTATAAGCCGTATTTTCTAATGTTTTTCATGAATTCTATGTAATTTGGGATATCAATACCTATGAATTTTTCATTATTGATAATGAGCGGGGCATACGCGTAAAGGACGTAGAGCATGCTTAAGATCATTGAAAACGATATAGAAAAAGCTAGAAATTTGTTACTTGTAAAAAGCTTTAAATGTTCATTATCGATGCTCTTTTTCATTGTTTTGAGTAGTTTGAGTTCTCTTCCAGCTAGCTTAATCTTGATTATGCCAGATTTTTTAAGTAAAAGTTTCATTAGTAGGATAAGCCAAGAGTAAAGTATAACAATCACGAGAAGAGACACAAGAAAATTCGGTGCATAGAAAATTTGGCACTCCAAATGCGCCGCAAATGCCAATAAGCCCTGAATTTCCGAAGACCCGCCTTCAAATGGTAGTTGAATCCAATATATTAATGTAAGAAACTCTAGAAAAATCAAGGCTACTAACATACAAAACGCAATAAACAGAAAAATTCTTTTTGAATCGAAATTCATATTTCATCATCCATGTTTGATATTTTCAATTTGAATTTCAACGTTTTCGAGCAAAAGGGAAATTATCTTTATTGTGGCTCCAAGAATAACCATGTATGATCCTACATAGAGCGGAAGCTGCATTGATAAGAAAAGTACAGCTGAGGCGACGGTTAGCCCCAATGAAGACGTTAGAATAACATATGATAACCTTTTGCGCTTCTCTCCATACTGAGCTAAAAGGAACATGCCCACAAGGCCGGAGACCGCCGCAACCCTAATTATTATGCTTATAGTAAAAAATTTGAGGTTTTCAGGAAAGAAGTACGCATTCCACATGGCTGGAAATGGAAACGAAAATGGTAGGAACATGTCTCTGCTGGCAACCCTGCTCCACGGAAGGAAAGTCGAAAAAATATCCATTATGCATCCAATGCTATACAAGTAGATGGCGCGACCGGCAAAACTGATAGTTCTAAATCTTTTTCCATGAGTCCCCATTTGATTCGCCATAGATTCATCTCCTAATTACCGATTATGGCCATAATACCCTATATAGTTGGTGAAGCCGAATCATTAAATCAGAAGATTGTTCTTAATTAAATTTTGCAAGATAATACTTAACGATATTCTGGCAAGTATGGATGATATTCAAAATAATAGAATTGTATCGGAAATCTCATTATTTCCATCTCGGAATAATAGGATTTTCCAAATAAAAAGAATTAAGTTGTATTCCTTTTTCTTCAGTTGGAGTAGGGAGAACCACTAATGCATACGAATGATCAAGGGCTAACAAATTTTAAACTACGGTATTTGCTGTTCGGGCTTCCCTTTATTCTGGGGTATATTAGCTGGCGTTGGCTGCCTCTTATCTGTCATTACATAATTACTAACTTCATAGGATACTTGCCTGCTTCGGTTAAGGCAAGCTGGATGTGGAATATCACTGTATGGTTCTTTTATACTTGGTATGTGATCCTTTCAGTGGTTATTGGAGGAATATTACTTGTTGCTTCATGGATTTGGCATAGGAAAAAGCCTGGAATGGCTAGAATCAAGCATTTTCCCAAAATTTCATTCATAGTACCTGCATATAACGAGGAGAGAACTATTTCCAAGTGTATTGCAAGCCTTTTTAAATGTGCAGCTGGATATGCCGGGGAATCGGAAATAATAGTGGTCGACGATGGAAGTACGGACAGGACGGCTGATGTTGCAAAGGCTACCTTTGAAATGAACCTTAAACATTGGCCTAAAGTCGACTGCAAATTACTGAGGCATAGAAGGAATCTGGGTAAGTCAGAGGCAATTCGAACGGGCTTAAGCAGGACTTCGGGGGAACTTGTAGCCATTGTAGACGCCGATACCTGGTGGGATCCTGAGACGCTAACTCAGTTAGTGATCCTTACAAAACTTAATGGACTAGACGCGACAACAGGCTATATACACCCTTCAGATGGAAACGGCGATGTAAACCTATTTGTGATTTTACAGCAGCTGGAATATAGCCAGGGACTAGGAATTTTTAGATCCGCTCAGGCTTTGGGAAACTCGGTGCTCGTTATTCCAGGTCCAATAAGCCTGTATAAGGCCGATGTCTTAAAGGAGATTCTCAAGGAGATAAAGATTCAGTCAGTCACGGAGGATCTTGAAATAACTCTTGAAATGCACCGAAGAGGCTACAGGATTGGCTACCTTCCCTCGGCCAGATCCTCAACCATTGCGCCAACAAGTTTTAAGACTTTCTGGAACCAAAGAATGCGATGGTTCATTGGCGGCCTACACAATATTGTTGGAATTCACAGAAAACTTCTATTTATGAAAAGATGGCTCAGCCTGCTACTATGGTACTGCCTCATCACCGGATATGGAGGGGCAATAATAGAGCTCCTAGCAGTTTTTTCCATTCCCCTACTTTACTGGTTTGCGCCAGACAGGCTATATTTCTTATACAACTTACTCGTCTATACGCCACTTATTCTGGCTATCGGAACGATCTATCAGGCATCCGCTTTAAAGCTCGCTTACAACCATTACAATCACAGAAAACTCCTCTACTACACTCCCCTATACGCCATATTAAGATTCATAAATGTGGCGGCAAGATCTGCTTGTTTAGTCAGATATGCCTTCGGATTTAAGGGATCATGGAAGCCAAGTGAAAGACCACGCAACCTAAATAAAAATTAACATTCCGGAGAGTTTTACGCTTTGACATGCATACAGAACAACGAGACAATTATACGCATAAGATAAAATTTAAGATTAACTCCGAAATTCCAATAATTATAAAAATAAAAAGAACAGCCAAAAAAGTGCCTCGTTCTACATTCAAAATGTCAGTTTTTGCATGTTTTCTAACAGCAAAATATACATAGAAAGGAATATCGCACTTTACACAAAAATAACGGATGAATTCCCCATCTTTCGTAACGTTAAGTGGGTTATTGCAAAGCGGGCACGTTAATTTAGGCGGCATTTTCACACACAGACGTTTATCGTAAGTAATAAGATATAACTATTACTATGCGATATTAAGTATAAATTAGTAAGATTTAATATTCAGGTTGCATTAGAATTTATTGAAAGTATATGTAAAACTTTACGTGGTAGACATGGTTAGAGGCTTGCTAGGAAAGATCATTCATGACAAAAAAGCTGCAACTGTTGCTGTTTCAACTGTTATCATTACTAGTGCCGCGGTAGCCTTAGGTTTTGCCGTTCTTTATTGGGCTCAGAGTAAAACCGATTCATTGAATAGCCAGTTTAATGAGGAGATGGAAGCTGATATTGCTAGACTTAGGGAGAAGATAACTTTTGAATGCGTGTTTTATGACAGCGTTAACAATGAGCTGTATGTATATGTATTTAACTGCGGAAAAAGTGACGACGTGATCATTGTTGCTGCATATGTAAGAAACGACACGTGGATGGAGAGTTTTAGCGACATCCAGTTAAGGTTTCTGAACGGAACGGTCACTGAAAGCCTGGATACAGGTGAACATGCATACATTAAACTGTCAGTCGACCTTACAACTGACTCCATTTATACTATACGTTTAATAACGGGGAGGGGGAGAATATTTGAAACGAGCTTTGCTGCGTAATGGCTTGCTAAAGAATTCTAGGGGACTTTCAGGCGTTATAGCTTCAATTTTCATTATGCTGGTGATTGTTTTAATTTACTTCAATGTTTTCATATACGTTCTTAACAGGTATACTTCATATCAAGAGATTGTTAGCTCTGTAAGTCAGGATGAGCTTGAAAGGCTTTATGAAAGGCTGACGGTTTCAGATGTCAATTATACTGTCGAGGAAGGGATAGTTTATGTTGAGGGAACCGTAAGGAATGAGGGCACGTTGCCTGTGCAGCTAGTTGTGTTATGGCTTTTAGATTCTACCATTAATGAGTATGGCTATAATGATACTATTTCTATTAGTTTAAAGCCTAATGAAAGCTTTCAATTTGGCGGTTCTAAAGCTTTAAAAGTTGCGCTTGAAGATGCGTCTTCCAATCATAATTTTTCGGCGTGGTTTGTAACTTCGAGGGGAAATCTTGTGCCTTTCCAACAAACAAGCCGCATAATTGTCGCAAATCTAGCGCAGGGAATTGGTGCTGTAGCCATGGACTTTAGCTCATTTAGGTACTATTTGACAGAAAATATGGATGAGCCGATTTTCTCATTCACAGTACCAGCGAGAGAAAAAACGGTTTTTGCCGTTTATTTGACAAATCTCGATCCCACTCATGAAGTTATAAATCTGACAGGTTACTCCTGCATTTGGGCTCGTCCTCCCTATAGCAGTGAAAGTCAATACTGGCCTATAACAAAAGTAGAGAATGGTACGATAGTAGATTTTGATTATCTCCTACTCGAATACGGGAAGCCCACTCTGGTTTATTTTGGTCCAAATACGGCTGAGCGTTTAGCTGGAGATATAACGGCTGTCAGCATTCTTTTGCATGGGAAAATAGGTTCAAGCGATTATGGACAGAACATACCCTTTATTTCGATCTATTTCTCTCCCTAATTAGATCCTGAGCAGAATTTATTCATTCACGCCTTTTAGAATCAAACGAAACATGTTTTGCGCAAGAAAAGACATAAAAATTCTGTTAATTTTAAAACAAATATCATCGTAAGAATCGATTTGATTGAAAAATTGGGTAATTTGAAGCTTGCTGAATAGCCTTTCCACAATGTAGCGTTATATCTACAATGTAGCGTTATAAAAGGGAGGGGGGCCGCCGTCTATTTCAGTCTTTCTTCTTCTTGATTGCAATAGTAGCGTAGGTAGACGTTATTGCCGCTATTAACGAAAGGACTACAGCCAAATAAATTGCAATTGATATTATCGGCATTTCTTGCAAGCTTGACTTTATATGGGAGGCGTCTGCTTTGATTATGCCTGCATCCGTTATGAGGGTGGCGATATTTCCATCGATGGATACTACTTTTCCTTTTATTTCGCCTATATCTGTTTTCACAGTTGCTATTCCATCTTTTATCTGTGTTATCACGGGTTTGATGAGAGTGACATTCGCCTTAATAGTCCCTGCATCCGTCTTGATGGTGACTATATCTCCTTGAATGGCTACTATTTTCGGTTTAAGTTCTAAGAGGTCAGCCTTAATTAGTCCGATGTCCGTCTGTATTGTGACAACCGTTCCGTTTATGGCTATTAAATTAGCATTTAGGGAGTCAAGCTTGGTTGTTATTGTTCCGATAGCAGTGTCTATTTTAACAAGCAATTCACTCTTGCTTGTTGTTATTAGTCCGGCTATGGTTGCGTTTAGGCTGTTCAACTTGGCTGTTAATGTTTCTAGAGATCCGCTTAATGTTACCTTTTGGAGAGTTGTGGGTCGCGGAAGGGTTGGGGGTTTAATTCCGTACCAGTAGTATTCTTCTGGAACATGCGTATACACCGTAATGTTATAGTCTCCGGGATCTGCCCATGGAATTATGAGGGGTCTAGTTTTGAATCCAAACTTTTCCAGAACCACGTAGCCTATGAAGTTGCCTCCAAACTCGATTATGGCCTCTGTGGTTGGTGGACCGAGGACATCCAATCCCCAGCCAGTCAGCCTTATTTGAGATCCTGAGGGGGCTGCTTGCTGAGATGTCATTATACCGTAGCTCAGCAAGTATAGGCGCAGCTCATCCTGGCCTGAACGCACCCTTAAAAGTAGATGCCCTGACGTCAAGGATGATAGGTTTATGCTTCCTGTTGCGGTTTCATTTATGACCTCAATTTCAGCTGATGGCCCTGCGATATGGCCCGCAAGTTCTTCATGATAGTATAGTCTCCACCCTAGGATTCTGGTTACGTCCACCTTAACAGTTGTTGTGTGAGAAGCCTTTACGCTGAACCTAACCGCCTGTTGAGATGATGGTACGTAGGGCAACGTACCATTTATGTTCCCCCAATAATAGAGCATTGGGGCTATTGCTTCGACTGGGATTTCCAGCATGGAGTTTGTGATCTCTACGGATTTTATCCTCTCTGACGTGTATGGCTTCTCAAACACCGGGATTGTAAGGTATGGGTCTCCAAGAAGCTGGAACTCCATTATTGTGGTGGGGTCATAGAAGATTGCTGTGCTTAGGTAGTTGAGTAGCCCTTCTGAAACGATGCCGCCCAGTGTTGTAGCGGGTCCTGCTGACTCATTATATGCCTTAAATATACTCGCAAGGTACTGGCAAGCAAGCGGATCTTCAACGCTCAATACTCCTCTGGAGACATCGTAGAGCGGCATGGCCCATGCAACCCTTGAGGCTCCGATGTAGGCTATTCCGCCGGCAGGAGACAATAGGGAAGCCTCTCCGAAAGAGGGGGGAGAGAACCAGAAATCTGGCGGAAGGATTTCTTCATCCCATGCTCCATTCATGCAGGCGACGCTCATAATTATGGGAACCGTGTTGTTGGATGGTAGAGCGGCCAGGTCGGATGTGGTTGCTAGAGTTTCATATGTCATGGTGTCATGGACTTCGTCATAAAGTAGGTCTATCATTGAGCTTCCTGATCCATGAGCTATCATAAATGCCCATCTATAGCCGCCGCTTAGACATTCTATGACGCTCGATCGGTTATACGTGCGGTCTGTTCGGTACCTTGGGGCGGCGTTAAGTTTTCTTACGTAGCCCTCTGTCAGAAGTTTCGACACGAATGATTCGCCATGCATAAATATAAAGTCGAATGGGTATCCTCCGGAAAGGAATGCCTTTCTAAACCATTCTGGATTTGAAATGCTTGTGTACCATCCGGCTATCTTGTTTATGATATAGGCGGCTTGATCGGCGTTATCTACTGGAATTCTGCCCACTGCATAGTTTGGAATTAGATCGTAGTCCGGACTCATATAGAAGATGTCTGTTGGGATCCATCCATTCCACTTGTCAACGTAGTAGTAGTTTGAATATGAGAGATAATAGAAGCTTGGTGGAACCTTGTCGGATGGACCAAACAGCAAAACGTGGTTGAGGTATGGATGCGCCGCAACATCCCTGAGGAAATTGATTATTTTTAATGCCAGAGTCCAGTTGTAGTTTTGTGTTAAAAGCTCATAGTATGGGTCAGGACTGTTCGGATCAGGAGTAAAAGTGTAGAATCCCGAATAGTATGTTATGTTCTCTGCTGCAGCATAGTTTAGGTATATCCAGTCAGTCGACACAACCGCGGTTTCAATTCCTCTGCCAGAATAGAAGTCGGCTAGCGTTGCGGCTTCATCTTCCAGCTTGGAGCTTGTAATAATAATGTACTGCGCATTGTCAATTCCAGCGGCTGCGGATGGCTTTGCTTCCGCATCTGAGGCTACATTGGCGAAGTTGTAGGATACTACTATTTTAGCCTGTGTTATTACTAGCAGCATTTGACGAGCAGGGCTGTATTGGATAGGGTAG
>Ga0190367_1002042_pt1 | contig 10826 bp, 10 predicted proteins | sample 4872181011_MG_FD_171838 | JGI IMG/M metagenome (GOLD analysis project Ga0190367, IMG submission 171838) | Hydrothermal vent microbial mat bacterial communities from Southern Trench, Guaymas Basin, Mexico - 4872-18-10-11_MG | ecosystem: Environmental > Aquatic > Marine > Hydrothermal vents >... | reverse complement strand
ATAGAATTCTCCTATCTTCAACAGCGCTGAGGCAAGCTTAAGCGGCTTACCCGTAAGCTTAACAGCCTCCCTATCAGCCTCAATTTCATTAATATACGTTAATTCCCTCAAGCCATGCCTTAAAATGCCCGGAACAAACATTAGGGAAAAAGGCCACCAGGTAAAAACCGAGAACGTCAGCACCAAGGAATATATGAACGTTTGAAGCTTAGTATCGCCCCGCTTCAGGTGCGATATCTCATGTGCAATAACCGTTTCAAGCTCATCCCTATCAAGCAGCTCAATAAGACCCTGAGTTAAAAACAACCTATAATTACCCTTAAACGTTCCGGCCGTAAAAGCGTTCGGGCATACGTCATCCACTATGTATATCCTAGGTCTTCTAACCTTAGCCTTTTCAGATAAATGTTCGATTATCTCGTATAGCTCAGGATAATCATCCCTATCAACTTCTATAGCCATAAGCTTCTCAACTATTGCCTGAGGACTAGTTAGGTAAATCAACAGTACATACAAAACTCCCAGAATAAACGCAGTAATAATATCCAGTAGCCCAAGCAACATTAAAGCCTGAAATATCAGAAACAGCCCTATGAGAAGCCTTATACGCGACCCAGTCACTTTCCTTCACACTTACCTTCTTCCTCAAGCTCCCTCAGCTTCCTCTTCAACTCCTCCAAGTTCCTTGAGGCGGCTTCCTTAATGAAGAAGTACGACGCCTCCGGAAAATCCCTGATCATCTCGCTTAAAACCCTCCTCACAACCATGTTCTCAAACTCTTGTCTAGAAACCTTAGGCCTAAACACGTAGTAGAGACCGCCCTTACCAGTTCTAATAGATGCCTCAATAAGCCCCTTATCAAGAAGCTTCTTACAATACAGGTTTATAGTTGTCTGAGAGAAGTCAGCGTCCTCCCCCCTCATCCTCCTCTTCTTCCTAACCTCCTCATATATCTCCTTAACCCTAGCCTCACCCTTCTCCCAGAGAGTTTCGAGGATGTCCGCCTCAAGCGATGAAAGGAACTTCCTAATACCCTTCTCCCCAAGCTTTACCTCATGAAACACCCTAACCATACCCATCACACATAAATATTTAAATCAAACATAAATCCGTTTCTAAAATATTAGCCTTCAGCAATATTTACATCCCCTATACTTGTGCTAGCAAATACCTCAAACCCATATTCTGCATACTGAAAGTTCTCAGTTTCTGCGGCTGCATTAAGCATGCCCTTTGAAATATACTTTATATCGCTAAAGCCTATGCTATAGCTACCGATTTTAACATTAACGTTAAACCTATATCCATAGCCAGATAGTCTACGCAAGACAATCTTCAGATCACCGATGTTCACGCTAGCCTTAAGGCATCCCGAATCTAAAGGCACTACTTTAACATTAACATCACCTATATTAACCTTAAACGTACAGTTCCTTGATGCAACACCAGCCTTAATATCTCCAATATTAACATCTACATCCATCATCGAGGCAGTGGTATCTTTAATCGATACATCACCAACGGATAGCCTCAATTCGATACATTTTACTTCACATGAATCTATCTCAACATCTCCTGTACTTGAGGATATTAATAAGCATGTACACTTCAAGTCGGATAACCTTGCTTCAATGAAAGGCGAAATTACACTTACATTATCGAGAACAATGTTAGAGGGCAACTTTAACGTTAGATATTGCGCTACTGAGAAAAACCTGGAGAACCCATTTCCAGCGCTCCAAATATCCACTTTCAACACGTACCTACCGCTGTTTACCTCCAGCAGCTCTACGTTATACCCTATTCTAGACAGCTGAGATTTTGCCTCGTAATCGCTCAATCCACCACCACGAATAGTTAGATTAACGTTTAATTCACTAATACCAGTAGTCTGCACTATTTCCACGTCTAAAGGTAAACCTGAATTTATAGCGATTTTCACGCTGGAGCCAGGCGATAGATAGAAAGCCTTAGATACAGTTTTTGTCTCAACATAGGGTGGCCGTATCTTAAACCACGGGACAAAGTACATAAACGGCATAGTTATAACCGCAACAATTACGATTATAAGCGCCACAGCGTGCCCTATATCGCTCAAAAAGTGGGCATAAATAGGTCTAACACGTCCAGCCAGCGCTAGAACAATCAAGTTAACCACTACAACGATAGCTCCAGCCACAGTAATCATTAATGCCCTATCATACATTGAAAGCCACGATAGATCAATGAAGCATAAATACAGCAACAATAAGCCCAATACCACCAAAAATATACCCACAGACAATATCCTATACGCCCTCACCGCCATCACCCCACACTCAAAACATGAATAATGAAATCAAACACGAGAACAATACCTAAAGACAGCATTAAAGACGGAATAAAACTATCAGTAACCAGCAAAACAACCGCAGATAACACCATGTATATGCCGCATAGAAAAGCATAATATATCTTACCAACCCTAGTAGACGCCATCAAGAGAAAAACGTAAACACCGAGAATAAAATCCCTCCAAAAAACAGTAATCCTCCTCGCAAATTTAACCTCCTCACCGAGAGATGAATCATTAAAACCACTAAACATCCTCTCCAGAAAAGTATCAATCCTTTCCCTAACACCACTAATCTGCATTGCCACCATCCTAGGAGCACCCAAATCACTAATAATCTTCGAAAGAGCATAATCTACATCCATCCCAAACATCCTACTCACCTTACACGTCAACTCCTTAATCTGCCGATACAACAACAGACCAACAGATGCATCCCGAGAATAGCCGCAAACCTCGCCAACATAATCCTTCAAAATTAGGTGCTGGCTAAGTTTCATTGCATCACCTCTACCTCTGTTTCATCTCAACAAAACCAATAACCAGCAGAGCCAACCCCATGCCGATGAAAAACACCGAACAAGCCAGCGCTGGTGTCAACCTAATCAAACCTAATTCAGCCCCAAGCCACAACAAGCCAATTAACAGTAGGAAAAGCCCCATAATCACTCTACGCAACGCCTTCCTCCTAATTACACTAACATCGATGGCCATTTAAACCACCTGTTTAAGTTTAAATAATTAACTTATACTTAAACTTTTCGCTAACAATTTAGGTTCGATTAAGTTAACGTAAATAGAAAAGTTTAAGTATAAGTTAATTATTTAAACTTAAATGATTAACTTAGGTGATGTGGATGAGCGAGACAAGGAGGCTGTATAGATCTAGAAAGGATAGAGTACTCTGTGGGGTATGTGGAGGTATAGCCGAATACCTAAACATAGACCCAACTATAATAAGATTAGCATTCGTAGCATTAGCTCTATTATCTCATGGCTGGCTAATACTACTATACTTCATAGCATGCATAATAATGCCTGAGGAACCTAGTGAACCTGGACGTCAACCCCCACAGCCGCTTCCACCACCTAAATTCGAGGAATTTCCATTATACTTAATATTCGTAGCCTTAGGCATGGCTTTCGTACTAGTAGGACTGCTAATGCTAGGCTATGAATACCTTTTCCTCTGGAAATACTATAAGCTTCTTTCAATCACGCTTCTAATTGCCATAGGAATAGCCCTAATACTATATGCCTTCCTTGAAGCTGAAAAGGAGAAAAAGAATGAACAGTCATAGAAAATCATTTTGTTATATAGTTAAGCCATAATATCCGGAAACATTAGCCTCTATTCTTATTTTCAGGAGACACACCTACTATCCGTGAAAGCTTTTAGAGTTGTATCTAAGTCGAAGAAATGAATATATTACAACGATTATTGGAAGCCTCCTCCTCAATCCCCAACCATATAGCACAAATATATGTACCTAGATTAAGTAAATATGGAGTTTTATCTAAGGGATATTTTAGGCTTAAGAAGATTCACACCCTACGGCATTCTGCAGAACACCGAGCATGTATGGCCTAAGAATCCCAGCGGAGTTGTAAGATCACTTGATGCATTAAAATTCGGCTGGCTCGTCAACTTTAACTGGTTCATTACGCCAAAAAACGCTATATACGTTGCTAGTCTCGGCATAGGATTTAAAATCGATTCTAAGCTTCTCTACGGCCAAAAATCCTTTATCGAAAACAACGTAAAGCTGTGGTCCGACTACCATACTAAGAACTGTATCAGGCAGTGCTTTACATATAATGGACTTCATGCTTCATGTTCATTTATTCTACTCGATGGAAATACTATTGCATGTAAGATAGAAATCAAAAATCCATTAGATATAGCTAAAGACGTCGCAGTCTTCGCTGTAGCGGAGCTAAAATATCCTAACAGGAAGCTCTACCTAAATCCCAAATACCCTTACATCGAAATATATTTAGATGGATTAGACGACTACGGTAGAAGCCTACGCCTTATCCTAGGCGGCAACTTAAATCCAGATATTCTATCATCTATACGTAGACCTTCGGAAATAGGAGAACAGCTGGGAAAATACGGTATACAATGCCGGGTGGAGTCCAGAGATTATGTAGGCGGCATTGCTCTAAAACGAATAAGTATAGCCCCTAGATCCACGGCCTCCGTAATCTACGTTTTACATAGATGTAGCTTCGACGAAGAATATGAAGCTAAACTAAATAGGTTTATAAGCAGCTTTGAAGAAAAGTTGGCAGCTAAAATATCAGAGGATGCAAGCTTCTGGAGGAACTGCGCGCTAATATTTGGCGACTGGCCTTCAAGCTGGATAAACGGCTTCATATACGACGTCGAAACCCTAAGAATGATCATATATCCTCCAGTAGGAGTCTTCAAGCATAAATGGGATGTTATGCACGTAAACTGGCCTAGAAACGTTGTAGCCGAAACATCTCTCGATATGCTCATACTAGGACACGTATATCCCGACCTCGCCAAGGAGGTAATCTACGGTCTATATAGCGATGCAGTAGCTCCAAACGTTCCATGCATACATGCTGATGGAACCTACAATATGGTTGCTAGAGATGGAAGCAAATGCGGCACATCACTGGCATGGTGCCTACCCTTCTACTGCTACATCCTACTATACGAGCTAACAGGGGATATAGACTGGCTCAAAACCATATACCCCTATTGGAGGAACTTCCTAATATGGTGGCTTAAAAACAGAACCGATAACGAGGGCTTCCTACACTACAAATGTAGCTGGGAAAGCGGCGAAGACTGTGCACCAAGATTTGAAATCAAGAATTGTATAGGCGACGAATCAATAGAACACATAAGGACGGTTGAGCTCCAAGCATGTATGGCCCATGCAGCAAAAACAATGGAGTATTACAGCAGAATCCTAAACCTAGACGAGGATACGTATTTTTGGAGGAGGATAGGCAATGAATACGAATTAAAGCTACAGAAGCTATGGCGTAGCGATTGGTTCCACGACTACAACACAGAGGTAGGGGACTACACCAGATACACTGATCCACTGCACTTAACCCCCATATTTATGGATCTAATAGACGTCGATAGAGGCATTAAATTCATGTCTAACCCAGATACATTACTAGAGAAATTCAAAGAGTCAGTAGGCGTAAATACACTCGACTGGCCCTCCCTCATCTTCCCATTCTTCGAGGCACTCCTCAAAGCCGGAGAATTCAACGATAACTGTAGGGAATACCTCGTATCAAAGGTACACGACCTCCTCTCGATAGCCTATAGTGCAATGGATAGATCCACCTTAGAAAAGAATAGACCATTGCCTGGAGTCAGCTACGAGAAGTGGGAGTGGCCCAAGATAAAGTTTGGAGGCGTCGAAGGCTACGGTTGGGGTGCATTCACCACACTAGCCTTTATTAGATACATACTAGGCTTCCAATCGGTACCCTTCTCTAGAGATATCAAGTTATACCCAGGATTTTCAGAAAAATTAATGGAGAATGGCAGAGAATACGGCATCAGGAATCTTCAATATAGAAACCTAACACTAGACCTTAAGTACAAGGTAACTTCACCAAGAACACTGAGGTTAACACTTAAGGTAACAACGGAGAAAAAGAGAGAAATACATATAATTGATTCAGAAGGCAACTTTATAGCTAGTAAAACGCTTTCTCCCAGAATCGACCGCCTATCAACGGAAATACGCAACAATGAGGCGTATATTTTAAGGCTCTAAGAATTATCATCCTCTATACCATTTTCAGTTATCCTAAACACCGCCTCAACCTCAGGCATACATGGCGAATCCAGTATCCTAGCCACCCTCCTCCCCGCCTTCCCTCTCTTAATCCAAACCCTATATGTACATCCGTGAGCTAATACATTACCTCCGGCGGGCTTTAATGGATTACTAAAGAATACGTCAGGGCTCGAAAGTACCTGATTAGTAACAACCACCGCGACATCGTAGAATAGCGCTAATTTAAGCAAATCATGAATATGACTATTAAGCAACTGTTGTCTAGTAGCCAAATTCTCTCTCCCAGGGTATTCAGACCTAAAATTGCTTATAAGTGAATCAACGATAACGACCCTAACGTTATTCGCTCTAACGAGCTCAAATGCCTTTCTCACAAGGAGCATCTGATGATCAGAATTATAAGCCCTAGCATACAGAATATTGTTTAATACGGTATCCGGATCCAAGCCCCTAGCCTTAGCCATACTAACTATCCTCTCAGGTCTAAAAGTACCTTCAGTATCTATATAGAGAGCATTAGCCTCTAATCCGCCCTCACTCCTAGGCAACTGAACATTCACGGCAATCTGATGGCAGAGCTGCGTCTTACCAGCACCATACTCCCCTATAAACTCGGTTATCGCCCCAGTCTCCACTCCACCCATAAGCAAATTATCCAAAGCCTTAGACCCCGTCGTAATCCTAGCTATCCTCATCCTCAGCTCCATATAGTCCTTCGCAGTCATAAACTCGGTATAATCTATCCCAAGTTCACTCCTTATATGCGAGGCCACAAGCCTCACCTTCTCCTCAGGTATCCCCGTCTCTCTGGAAATCTGCCATACAGGTGAAACCGCTATCAACTCAGGAGTATATCCAGCCTCAACAAGCTTATTTAAAGTAACCTTACCAACTCTCTCAATCTTCAACTTTTTCAACTCAATCTTGCCCACATCAAACACCCAAGCTCGAATGCTCATATGCATTATTTATATTATAATGACCACTACAGAAAGGGGGAGGGGGTAGTCCCCCGAAATTATCACTTTTTAAAATAAAACTAATGAAATATGCTGCAAATAAAATATATTCCTAAATAGTTCAGACACTATCTTGATATCATTATGTGGAACATACGTTTATATGACCTAAACATAGGTATTTTCCCGGAGAAAGAAGAGATAAAAGTTAAATCCAAAATCCATGTTAATGTCAAAGATAGGGATAGGATAATTTTAGCTTTAAACGAAAGCCTAAATGTAAGCGATCTTTTCGTGGATGGCCGTAAAGTAAGCTTCAAAATTGAAAAGGGCAAGCTAGCGGAATACTTCCCCTTCAACTATACTATCATAAGCGTCGACGAGGAACTAACAGCAGGAACCCATGTAATCGATATGGCATACAGCGGAGTATTCCAAGGATATAGAAAATACAGCAAAGCTTTCTGGGGAGGTGTCTCGGAAATAGGCGCTTTCATGAGATGCGATGAAATATGGTACCCCGTTAAAGCGGAGGATCCGATGTCAGACTACAGAAAGCCTCAAGCAAAGGCCAAGATAAAGGTTAAAGTTCCAAAGGAGTACAGGGTATTCGCTAACGGCAGATACGAGGGAAAGAAGGAGCTAGAGAATAAAGATGAGTATACCTATATAATTGATTACCCAGCGCCACTAACTCTAGTTGCTGCAAAGTATGTCATTAAAAGCGATAACGAGTTCAAACTGGCAGTCTTCCCGAAACACGAGAATGAAATTATCCAGAAATTTCTTAAAATAATAGGGATATCATTAAATAAATTAAAGGAACTCTACGAAAAACTACCCTTCTCACCCATAACTATAGCCGAACTACCTAAAGGATATCATGGATATTCCGCACCCTACCTAATACTCTTCGACGAAGACTTCCTCACATACTCCACTCTAGAGGAGGTCGATGCCGTATATAAACTATCGCATGAGCTATCCCACCTATGGTGGGGCTGGTATCTAAGGGCAAGTCCATTCACTCCAGGAGGTATATGGCTAAATGAAAGCATAGCTGACTACAGCTCCATCTTAGTAGTCGAAAAAATATACGGCTACAATCGCGCGGTAAAGTATCTGGAGGAGGCTAGAAGCCTCTACCTAAATCCTTGGAGCAAGCATCCCGACTACCCGAGGGACTACGTCCCCCTAAAGGAGCCACCGATATCCACCATAACTATAGAGAACGCTGGATACTCGTGGGAACCCGTAAGACATGGGAAGGGGCCATGGATCTATCACATGCTTAGATACATCCTAGGACTTGAAACGTTAATAGATGTACTTAGAGAGCTTATTCGTAGAAAGGGAGGCAGAGAGATTACTCTGGATGATTTCCTAAACGTATTATACGAGAAAACGAACATCAATATAGACTGGTTCATAGAGGAGTGGATTAGAGGAAACGCACTTCCAATATACAGCGTCAATGTCTTGGCAATCCTCAAGGAAAATGGGAAATATAACCTAGATATCCTTATCCAGAACAAGGGTACTGGCGCCATGCCTCTAGATATACAGGTGATCTGCGAGGAGGGCGTAGTTAACAAGAGAGTATGGATTGGAAGTAGAGACAGTGTCGAAACTAGAATAATTTGTCCAAGTAAACCTAAAAAAATAATGCTTGATCCTAACAACTATATCCTAAAGTCATATAGGAGTAAGCTTACGGGGTCAATCTAGCCCTACTTAAGCTATTTAGAGCCTGTATAATGTTCCTCCTAATATCCTCAAGTTTCTTCCTAGCCTCGCTAATCTTCATATGCCGTAGTAGATCAAATATTATATTATCGAAGCCTACATCAAGAAGCATCCAGAGGGGCGTGGTGTCATCAATATATGGTATATCAAGATTAACGAACCCTGCGTAATATCTTAATTCACTAAGTATCATGAAGGTCATGTGTGCTTCAGCCATAGCCCTACCATACGCATCGTATTCGAAGAAATCGGGAATCATGCTGAGGCCGAATGGGAGAATAATATCAAGTATCGAGAAGTTCTCCGCTTTCTTCAGGAGATTAATGGCATTATCAAGGTGGAAGAGTGCCTGCCTAAGCCTCATTATAACGTATTCTCTACCACTATACACGTGTTTTATAATGTAAAAGGAGAAATAAAAAACATACTATATGCTAATATGTAGATCTAATGGGTGCTCTACCTTAAACTCGAACTCGATAACTCTCTTCTCATCAGGCTTTAATGAGAATTCCCACTTTAAAATACCCGTAGTTAAATCACTATACCTCGGCTCACACTTAGTAAGCTCAACCTTAACTTCAGGATGCTTAGATACGGGAATCCTATCGTAAACCTCGACCTTAATCTCCTTATCATAGTGATTTATGATCTCAAGCCTATATCCTCTAGCAATTAAAGCCTTATTTTTAAGAATACCACCCTTAATTTCTTCATGTTTAATAAGGTCACGTTTACACTCTATTCCATCAGCCACCTTAACAGCAACCTCAACCTCCTGTTTAGGCAAAATTCTATTGAGGCGAGTCCTACCAATATACGTCTCACCGTCAAATATCCTACACTCGCCAGGCTCCAACGCCGTATCTCCATTCTTAAATGTAACTACTTCGATAAAGCTCGTCTCACGGAAAGCATCCCAAACATACTTTGTCTCACAGTCAAACTGCAATCTATCCAGCAGTAAAACCTTAGGCCTACCAGGCTCAACAGTAACCTTACCAGGAATATGATAAGTCAAATATACTCCAGGAACCTCAATAGCCTCCTCAAAAGCCTCCTTAACCTTGATAGCCTTAAGTTCCGCTTCAGCGGCCTCTACCCGGGGAGCAGCGGCCCTAGGAGCAGCCTTAAAGGAATACAACTTCTTAGTCTCAATAGGTCTAATAAACCAAGGCCTAGGTTCAGGCTTCCTAACCCTAGCAATCCTACGATTCGATATGGCTAGGGAGACGTTATCCCAAACACAGCCAGTATCCTGAACTACCCTTGCATACATCTTAACCGTCAGCTTGCTACCCTCAACAACAAGGTCGTAGGTAGGCCGCCAGAACGCATTACCAACATTATAGCTTAACAGGAAAAGATATTTTCCGTCCTGATCAGCTTCAGTAATAATCTTTAAGGCGCCAACCTTAACGGTTTCCCCCTTTGATATTTCATCGAGCTTACTCTTTAGACTGGCAAGCTCAGCCTCCAACTCCCTAATCCTCATAGTCAACAGTGTAAGCCTGTCAACATACTTACTCCTAATCTCAAGCAAATCATCCAGGTCAAGCTTTCTCTCCCTCAAATACCTAAATGAGAGGGAAGTCAGGTAGCTCTTATCAATAGCATCAATAAGACTCTTAACTCCATCAACTTCGCTCTCACACTTCAACTTCTCCTTCTCAACCTCCTTAATCTTACTCCTAAGCTTAAGAACCTCATCCCTCAATACATCCTCCAGCCTCTTCTCATATACACGATACTCAACGTCAACAACCTTAACGCCGCCCGAGCACTTAATCCTAATAGAATCAGGATCCACGACAGGCTCCAAGTTATCGACAATTACCTCACTAACCCCACTCTTAAGATCCACCTCAAAACTCCTAGAGACGATAGCAGCATTAGTATAAAGCTTAACTTCATCAATAACATGCTTCAAAACAAGCACCGACAACTCATACACCAGGTATTCTAAACAACATTATCATATATATT
>Ga0190367_1002041_pt1 | contig 10833 bp, 7 predicted proteins | sample 4872181011_MG_FD_171838 | JGI IMG/M metagenome (GOLD analysis project Ga0190367, IMG submission 171838) | Hydrothermal vent microbial mat bacterial communities from Southern Trench, Guaymas Basin, Mexico - 4872-18-10-11_MG | ecosystem: Environmental > Aquatic > Marine > Hydrothermal vents >... | reverse complement strand
TTTAATGTAACTTTAGAAGTAGTTGCATTATTTGAATTAAACATGGCTTCTAATTGTTTTGAAGCCCTTAAGGCGATGAGATACTTTAGTTCTCCTCCTTTGAATATGGTTGTAGCTGATGTATTTAATAATATAGCGTATAAGCTTGTAGGAACTATACCTATTAGAAAGAAGTCGTTATTTGAAGGTATTGTAAATTATGGGTTCTTACCTTTTAATGGTAGTAGATGTGAAGGTGATTGGACAGGTAATATACCGTATGATAAATTGCCTGAGGTAATAAATCCTAGAGAGGGATTTATTGTTACTGCTAATAACATGCCAGTAAATGTTAGTACATATAGCTACTATATTGGATGGAATTGGCATGATAGATATCGCTACAAGAGAATAGTTGATTTAATTAGGTTAAAGAGTAATGATATATTAAAGCTCACATTAGATGATATGATGGAGATTCAATTGGATATATATGAGCCCGAAGCACCAATATTATTGAACTTAACTTTAAGGTGCCTTAGGGGACATGTAGGTGAGTTAAATGAATTGGAGAGAAAAACTCTAGAATTATTGGAGAAGTGGGATTACGAAATGAAAGCCAATGCCATACAGCCAACAATATACTATTACTTTATGTATAATCTTCATTATGGAATATGGGATGATGAATTAAGGGAATCGGGTATAGGTGATAGAACTTTCATAAAATTTGAAGTAACAGAATATGTATTGAAAACTGAGGTATCTAAACCTGGGTCTATGTATAAGTGGATCGATTCCTCTCTTGATGAATTAGTTCTAAAATCCTTTAAAGAAGCTATATTAGGTATAATTAAAACCTTAGGACCTAATATTAATGAATGGAAATGGGGAAATGTTCATAGATACGTCGTTAAGCATGCTCTAGGTGATTTATTTAGCTTCCTTAACTTACCTGAAGTACCTGCTAATGGTGGTATGTTTACTGTAAACGTAGCTCCTTGGACTGAGGTTACTATAGGCCCTGGACTTAGGTTTATAGCCGACTTAGGCTCCGATAAAGACCTAATAATAATTGCAGGAGGAAATAGTGGTAATCCTGTTAGCCCTACTTATGATAATCAATATGATTTGTGGGTTAAGGGGATGTATAGAATAGTGTATTTAACTGAAGTTACTTCGTCAAATAAGGTTGGTTCACTATCGATAAAGCCTGCATAATTACTAACATGCTTTTGTGAACTCTCCCATAGGGAGAGGTAGTGGAGTTATGGATCTGTTTTAATAAACTGTTATAAAACTTGGTTTCCTAAGTGTTTGGAGGGAGCCTCGTGGTTAGGGTACCAGTTAAACTAGTTACATGGGATGAAATAGTTAATTGGTCTTGGGAACTAGCTAGGAAAATAAAGGAATCTGGGTATAAACCAGATATAGTTATAGCTGTTGCTCGCGGAGGTTATGTACCTGCAAGACTTGTATGTGACTTCCTTGGAGTAGAGAATCTTATATCAATTCAAAGTCAGCACTGGACTGAAGCCGCTAAGAAGGCTGAGAGAGCTATAATTAAATTTAAATATATAGTTGACTTATCCGGTATGAAAGCCTTACTTGTCGATGATATTGCTGATACAGGTGAATCATTAATTCTTGCAAGAGACTTCATATTATCTAATTGGAAACCTAAAGAGCTTAAAGTAGCAACACTCCAATGGATCTCACCAATCAGTAAAATTAAACCAGACTACTATGTCATGGAAGTTAAGGACTGGATATGGTTTGCCTATCCATGGACTCGATTAGAAGATATAACACAATTTATGCGTAGAATGTTACTTGAGGAAGGTAAAGTTAAAAAAGAATGGAGTTATAGTGACATAATCAACAAGTTCATTGAATGGTATGGTATAGATGCTGGTGAAAGATATTTCAATGGTGCTATAAAGAACCTTATAGATGAGGGACTACTTAAAAGAGTTGATAAAGATAGATACGTGTTAATGAAGTAAAATTATAAATTTTTCCATATAACTAACTAAGTCATTTAAATATAAATAAATGTTAAAAGAGAGATCAACGTGTATGCCTTCATTAATAACATTAAGCGGGAGGGATTACTAGCAGTAGCTTTAGGACTGCTTGACGGTGATGGTTTCAGGGCAATAAGGAGGGATAAGAATGGTAAAAGACATTATGTAGGACTTTCCACTGTATCCTATTGTGAGTCGATAATTTATTCAATCATTACGAGGAAGGTCTTAGGTAAACTACCTTCATTTACTGTTAAATATGATCCAAGATATGATAGAAGCGAGATAACCATTTATCTCTATAACATTAATACCTATAACATCTTGTCTGAAGAGTATTTAAATAAGATGTCTAAAAGTGAACCATTATATCATTTAACAGGTTTAGTGTATGCTGAAGGAAAGCTTCAACATAGATGGGTTAAAGACAGGCCCATTTTGAGGGACATAAGAGTATATAGCAAACTTCGCATGAAGGAGAATAATTATAGAAGGACATGGCAAAGACTCTACATTACCCTTAATCTTATGGGCTTTTATTATAATGTTATTCCCATAAATGATGGATTGCTCTTTATTATTTCTGATAAACGTGGCATATCTATGATTATGAACACTCTGCCATTAAACTACAAATTCTTTAGATACTTATGGTATAACAATAGAATTGATGTAACTACATTTATAGTTGCATATGCATTTGACTATTCCATATTGAATAGGATTCTTACTGGATGTAAGAAAGGTGATTTCAAGACATATTTAGACTCATTTGAGATAAGATTGCTTGAAGCTATAGACGTAAAGCTACCAAGAATAAGGAGTTGTACTAGTGCATTGAATTGTCTCAGCATATTGGGTATAGGTACTCCATATGATGTCTTAAGTATTGTAAATCGTATATTTATTAAGCTTAGAAATAAATGGTTTGATATAGTAAATCATGCTATCGAGAAAATACCTAAGCAAGTAAGGAAGGCTTGTGAGAGGATTATATCAGGTGAAGAATTGTGCAATAATTACATAAAACTATTATAGAGTCCTCAATATTCCTCTGATCTTAATGTGGAGCCCAATCAGAATATGTAGAAGTAGTCGTAGTCTCCTTTAGGCTCTTCATATGAAATATCAACTCTCTCTACCCTAGCAGTAGGAGGTCCTCTTTTAATTAACTCAATGAATTTTTCTACATTATCTCTTAATCCCTCTGCTAATATCTCAACGCTGCCATCTGGTAGGTTTTCTGCATAACCTTTAATTCCTAGTCTTATAGCATTCCATTTAGCATAATATCTAAATCCTACTCCTTGCACAATGCCATAAACCCTAATTCTAACTCTAACTACCTTGTCTTCATTCAATATTTACACCAAATCTATGCTTATATATGCTCAATTATTAGTATTAAGGAGTTGCTTTAATAGTGCGTATTAAGGTTGTTTAACGCTTATTATTATAGGTTCTGATGCTCCTATTACTATTCCCTTATGATAGCATGCAGCTGATGGTATTAAGTGTTTACCTGGAGTTATAGGTACTATTGTGTAGTTTATTTTTATTTCCTCTTTTGGTAGTATTTTGCTTATCCTAATTAATATCTTGAATTTACCTATGCTAACGCTCACCTTACCGTCTCGCACATTGATTTCTTTCAATTGAAAGAATACAGGGACTGTGTCTTCTACTTCTAGGTCCTCTATTAAGTAATTACCGTTTTTTATGATTAACTCTATTTCTATTTCCTCTCCTACAATGTATTCCTTACGTCCTCCTGTTTTTATGGATTTAATTATGGTTATGGTTTTTATGCTTCTTAGCATTTTGAGGGCTATGTTAGTTGGTATAACCCTTGAGGGAATTGCTGTAGTTTCGGTTACCCCTATAGTTGACATTGGAGAGCCCTACTGGTTAATGCTTTATCATTTTCTTAGTGTTTAAAGTAATTAGCCTAGTAATACTAGGTTCTAATGCCTGTTGGGGATATAATTTTTATCCTATCGTATTTACCTCTTTATATCAGGTGTAAGGTGTGAAGTTAAGATTTATAGTGTCAATAGTATTATTAACAATAGTTACCGCGTCATTGCTCTTACCGGTATCCACGTTATCTAGCGAAGAGTTTAGCTTCAAAAAACCGGAGCTAAAAATACATCCAGCACTACTTAAAGATGAATATTATAGTATTAAGAGTAGAGACTTGCTATCTATGTCATTATCTACCTTGCTAGATAATGATGGTAGAGTAATTGACATAGAGAAGACCCTTAAGGACCTAGGAGTTAAATATGAGGTATTAAGGGATGGTCAAGCTAGAGCATTAATAATATTGTCTCCAGAAGCTGATTGGGAGAAGGTAGCTAAATTAACTCATGGTGTAATACTTGGCCTAGATTTTGGCTCATATAAGTTAATGGCTGCATGGGTTACTAAGGATGATGTATTGAACTTAGCATCCAAGGAATATGTATTATACATTGCTCCTGATCAATGTATATTACCTCAGCTAATATACACTATTAAATCGCTAACTAAGAATGCTAGAGGAGTTCCTGGTGAAGAGTTAATTGATATATATAAGGCTGCTGAGGTAATTGGTGCTCGTAAAGTCTGGGAAGAGTTCAACATTACTGGTGAAGGCGTAGTTGTTGGTGTTGTTGACACAGGTGTTGATTTTGGTGCTCCTAACCTAGGACCAGATGTTATTGCTAGAGATGAGGAAGGCAAACCTATAATTCTAGACTCCGATTTACTTGGATTAATATTAACTCCGGTACCAGCAGTAGTTGATGATCAAGGGTTCATTAACGTAACAATGCCTGTGCTCACTTATTGGCCCTTTGGATATGTTAGCTACATGCCAGTAGGTCTTATAATATTCCCAATACATGGCAAAACATATGTCTATCCAGTAACAAACATGAAGTGGTATGTAGGTGACATAGTACCTCCAGGAAGTATTGTAAAGTTTGGACTTGCTACACAATTCGTTATAATACTCGACTGGGCTGATAGATTCGTTGACTACGTAATTTACATGACTCCTACAATATTAGTAGATAAAGATAATGATGGAGCATACGATACAGCATACTTTGACATGTCTACTGTATGGTACTATATACAGGGCTTCTTCCATGAATTAGGATACACTGATGCTCCTAACCCAGCATGGCTGGACTTCAGCTTCGCTGACGAACCTGCAATATACTATGGTAACGAGATTGCTGCAAGAGACTTTAATGGCGATGATGTAGTGGACTTTAGCCTCGGAACTCTAGCTGGATACGTCTATGACGCTTATGGTATTCTTACAGGAATAGCTGAATTTGGTGACTGGACTGTTAACTATGAATGCATTGGTGGAGCAATACTACCAGGCCTAGATCCTAACGGTATGTGGGTTGACTTAGAATATGACTTCCTATATCATGGTACATGTTGTGCCAACGTTGTTGGTGGTAGAGGAACTATTGAGTACAACTTAGGTGTTACAAAGACTAAGTTATATGGTATTGCTCCTGGAGCTAAGATTGCTGCTGCTCCAGGACTATGGTGGCCTAACTGGCTTGTAGCACAGCTCTGGCTTAGCGGACATGACTACGAGTACCCATGGCTATGGAGGTTTACTGGTAGACATAAAGTTGATATTATAACGAATAGCTGGGGCTCAAGTTACTGGATGATACCAGGATGGTGGGGTGCTGGTTTCGGTAGACCTTACGATCCTTCAAGTCTTGTAGAAGACTATATTGTTGCTGTTACTGGGACAGTTATATGTCATGCTATGGGTAATGGTGGTCCAGGCTACGGCACAGTAACTGTGCCAGGTTCAGCAAGCTACGTTATTAGTGTTGGTGCTTCAACTCTAGGTACTTGGCTTTATGATCTCGTAGGATTACTTCCCGGCGCTTACTATGATGTTGTTGAATGGAGTGATAGAGGTCCAACAGAGCTTGGCACTGCTAAGCCTGACGTAGTAAATATTGGTTGTTGGGCTTGGGCAGGTTCATACACATGGGGTGGTGTTGGTGATGGATTGAGAACTTACTCATTATTCGGAGGTACGAGCGAAGCTACACCAATGACAGCTGGATCTGTAGCATTAATTATACAGGCATATCGTGAAAAGTACGGTACAAATCCATCACCTGACCTAGTCAAGGTAATATTAAAGAGCTGTGCAAGAGACCTCGGATATGATGCATACACTCAAGGTTCAGGGCATGTTGATGTTTATAGTGCAGTAAAGATGATAATGGAAGATGAAGGAATAATAGCATACACCTATGATACTTCAAAGAACATTGAGAAGGAGCTTGGCGAAGGTAGAGTAGTACTAGGTAAACCTATTGCTGGGCCACTAATGGATACCCAACTATTTACTGGAATATTAATGCCTGGTACATCTAAGGAATTCACGCTAATACTAGAAGGTAAGGGTAAAGCTAAGCTCTCAGCTATTGAAGTTGTAGCTAAGGAGAAGTTACCACTAATAAAGTACTTAGATCTAGAGAAAGCCGTAATATATGATCCTATAAGAGGAGTTTACGAGCCATTATCTAAATACATTGTTGGAGTTGATGTTGAGCATGGAATCATATACGTTAACTTAACTGTCACCGACGCTGGAATATACATACCAGTATCTGAAGAAGTACTCAAGGGAGCCCCGTTAATTGAAATTGACATGAGTGTACCATATAGGGTAATTGAGCCTCTTGGCAGGAATGGACCCTACATACAATGGTTATGGCTAGGTCTAGCACTTAGATATTGGATAGACTTAGACGGAGATGGTGCTATTACTAGACCTGAACTTGCTGATATACATGACCCACACTGGTATAGTGTAAGCAATACGTGGAAGATACCCGTTGGATTCTATGAAGAGAAGATTAAGATACTAAAAGAGTTAATCTCAGAGTACTATGGAATCGATATAACTAATTATCATACGGAACCCATAGTAACTATATTCGTAAATAGTAATCTATATGCTAGTCAGGGTATGAGCGTAATTGTTCCAATAAGGCTAATACTCACCAGGTATGATAGAGCTGAATGGAATTGGATTAAGTTATCTAGCACTGAAGTAGATGTTAGGGGTACTTCAACAATAAAGGTTACAGTTAATGTTCCTGAGGATACATTACCAGGACTTTATGAAGGATACATAGTGGTTGATAGCGAGTACGGTACAACTCTAATTCCTGTATCAGTTAGTGTAGGAGCAAAGATAAGCGAAACTACTGATAAGTTAGTGTTATTACCTAAGATGACTAATAGAATCTACGAGAACTATTATCTACGTGGAGACTGGGACTGGTACTGGAGACCCGAAAGCGGTGATTGGAGGATCATTCCAATCAACGTTACTGATCCATCAGTTATAGGACTGTATGTAATAGTTGAATGGCTCGAAAATAACACTAATATCGACGTATACGTTATTGGAAAGGGTACGCCAGCGCCAATGGCTGGTCCACCAGCACTAGAAGTTCCTGGGGCTAATGTTGGTGGTAAAATAACATTACCTTTAAGGATATTAGTAGGCTATGGACGTTATGGATGGCATTCACACTATGATAAACCATATAAGACCATAGCAACAACATATGCCATGGTTAATGTTCCTGGAGTATATAAAGTAGTTATAAGGAATGTCATATTATCTGCTGAGCTAGTATATCCAGAGCCATATAGATTAACTATAATACCAATTAGAGTATCACCTAAAGTCGTTACCGTCAAATTAAGTCCAGGAGAAGAATACACGACAACCATCAAATTAACAGGGCCATATGTCATCAGTAAGGCAATGGTAATAAGTGTACCAATCACACCAGGCCTAACAATAACTGCTGAGCCCGATGTACTAGATGTTGGTAAAGAACATGAAATTACCGTAACTGTAACAGCCTATGAACCTGGACAATACATTGGGTTCGTAATGCTAGTGCAGCCCGAAGTATCATGGTATGCCCTAGGAGGCATGTATGGTGGTAAATACATTGAGCTTGATAGAATGCCATTGGTAATACCAATTCAAGTAATCGTTATTGTTGAATAATGATTAACTCAAAGTAATTTATTAAATTTAAATATTATTTTTTTATAACCCAATAAGACGTTCTTCCTGATCATACCTATTTGTGGCATGTATGTTTATATTCCATTTTGTAAGGGATTTGTTGTAGAGGATTAAGGGTATGAGAGTTCAACCGCCTAAGGGATTTAGGGACTTTACGCCTGAGGTTATGTTACTAAGGAAAAGGGTTATTGCTAGTATTGAAAAGGTATTTCAGCGTTATGGTTTTGATCCTATTGATACTCCTGCTATTGAGTATTGGGAGGTTCTTGCTGGTAAGTATGGTGGTGAAGCTGAGAGTAAGCTTATTTGGAGATTTACTGATCCTTGGAGTAAGAGAGAGTATGCCCTTAGATATGATTTAACCGTACCTTTAGCAAGATACTATGCTAGTCATAGGAATACTCCTTTGCCCTTTAAGAGGTATCATATTGGCCCTGTTTGGCGTCACGAGGAGCCTCAGAAGGGTAGGTATAGGGAGTTTCATCAATGTGATGCTGATATAGTTGGTTCTCCTTATCCTGAAGCTGATGCTGAGATATTGAACTTAGTTATTGATGTATTCGGTGAATTGGGGTTTAGTGGATATGTTATAAGGCTTAATGATAGGAGAATGCTTGCTGGTATATTTGAGGAGTCTCTTGGAATATCTAATGTTCTACCAGTATATAGGGTTATTGATAAGCTTGATAAAATAGGGTCTGAGGGTGTTAGGAGGGAGTTACGTCAGCTTGGTCTTAATGATAGTATTATTGATGGAATTATGGATATAATCTCTATTAAAGGGTCTCCAGATGAAATATTAGATTTTGTTGAGAAGCGTTATGGTAAGAATAAGAATGTTATGAATGCTATTAATTGTTTGAATAGGATATTGGAGCTTGTTAAGGATTTAGGTAAGGTTAATTTAGATTTAAGTCTTGTAAGGGGCTTAGATTATTATACCGGCCCTATTCATGAGGTTGTTTTAACGGAGTTTAAGTTTAGTTCACTTGCTGGTGGTGGTAGGTATGATAACCTTATTGGGATGTTTATTGGTGTTGATGTTCCTGCCACCGGTGTTAGTATTGGTATCGAGAGGGTTATTGATGCTGGTTTAGAGCTTGGATTATTTGACTTGAAGGTTAAGTCTGTTACTCAGGTATATGTTGTTTATATGGATGAAAGATTCTTTGATTATGCATGGCGTGTCGCTGATAGGTTAAGAAGTATGGGATTCAACGTGCGTATTGATATTATGAGGAGACCTGAAGATAAGCAGAGGAAGGATGCTAGGAGAATAAATGTACCTGTCATAGCATTTATTGGTGAGAGAGAGTATAATTCAAACATGGTTACACTTTATGTAAGAGAGACTGGTGAGCGAGTTAGCTTAAAGGTGAATGAAGTAAAGAACTATTTGTCTAAAATACTTGGGTAATTAGGATGCTTTGAGAATATGTTTATAAACTAGGTTGTTTACTATGCTTAGGTAGGTGTATAGTGATATGGGTAAGCGTATACTAGTACAGAGAATGGGGCGTGGTACACCTACATTTAGGTCCCCTGGGCACATTCACGTAGCTCCTGCTAGGTATCCTCCTATACCAGTTAATCAGACATTTAGAGGTAAAGTTGTAGAACTTGTCCATGATCCTGGTAGGTATGTTCCATTAGCACATGTAGTGTTAGAGAATGGTGTTGAATTCTATATGCCTGCTGCCGAGGGAATGTATGTTGGTCAAACGATTTACCTTGGACCTGATGCGCCTATAGCTAATGGTAATGTATTACCTGTAGGTTCGATACCTGAGGGTACACAAATATACAATGTTGAGATTAGACCTGGAGACGGAGGTAAGCTTGCAAGGCAAGCTGGATGCTATGCTGTCATATTGGGTAGGACTGGTAATAAAACCATAATACAGCTGCCTAGCGGTAAGACTAAGACTATACCTAATGACTGTAGAGCTACTATTGGTGTTCCTGCTGGTGCTGGTAGAATTGAAAAGCCGTTGTTAAAAGCTGGTGCAGCCTATCATAAGTGGAAGAGAAAGGCTAGAAAGTGGCCTAGAGTTAGAGGTGTTGCTATGAATGCTGTTAGCCATCCACATGGTGGTGGTAGGCATCAGAGACCTGGTAAGCCCACAACAGTTGCGAGAGAAGCTCCTCCAGGTCGTAAGGTTGGTCATATAGCTGCACGTAAGACTGGTAGAAGAAAGGGTAAGTAAACTCTAAGTCTTTAAGATCTTTGCTAACCTTCGAATTCCTTCATTTATCTCTTCTTCCTTAACTGGCCCTATGCTTAGTCTTGCTGTACTGTAGTCTGGGTTTTTAACGTAGAATAGGCATGCTGGTACATATGCTACTCCATTTTCTACGGCCTTCCTAAGCAGTTTTGCAAGGTTTTTATTTCTGGCTCTTAATAGTAAGAAGAATCCTCCTATGGGTTTAGTCCATTCAACATTTGGCGGCATATAGTCCTCTAAGGCATCTAATAGTACTTTCATCTTCCTACTGTATGTTATGATGAGTTTTGACAAACGTTTCTTTACTATATTCTTCCTGAGCATTATTAAGGCTATATACATGGTTATGGTTGATGTTGCAAAGTCTAATTGTTCTGCTTGTTCATTTTTTTCTGATATGTATTTAGGTACTATTAAGTATCCTATTCTCAATCCTGGTGCTAGTATTTTACTAAAACTGCCTACATGTACTACTATTTCTTGCTTATCTATGTTTATGAGCGGCTCTGGA
>Ga0190367_1002040_pt1 | contig 10833 bp, 9 predicted proteins | sample 4872181011_MG_FD_171838 | JGI IMG/M metagenome (GOLD analysis project Ga0190367, IMG submission 171838) | Hydrothermal vent microbial mat bacterial communities from Southern Trench, Guaymas Basin, Mexico - 4872-18-10-11_MG | ecosystem: Environmental > Aquatic > Marine > Hydrothermal vents >... | reverse complement strand
GTCCATCAGAGTCGGCCTGTCCCTGAGGGCCTTGTAGACGAGCGATAGGACCTTCATCTCCTCGAACATGTCGAGGCAGTTGTTGCTCGAGGGGCCATCCGTACCGAGGCCCACCCTGACTCCGGCTTCGAGGAGCTCCGGTACGGGTGGTATGCCGTCCGAGAGCTTCATGTTGCTGACTATGTTTACGCTGACCGCCACGTCCCTCCGCTTGAGCGTCAATATCTCCTCCCGGCTGAGCCAGACGCAGTGGGCCGCTATGACACGGCTGTTCAGGAAGCCTATCCTGTCGAGGTATTCCACAACCCCCCTGTCCACCTTGACGCCGTACTGCTTCTCGATCTTCTCAGCCTCCCCCCTCGTCTCGGCGACGTGTATGTGCAGACCTGTGTCGAGCCTCTCAGCCTCCTCGACGGCCTTCAGGAGGGTCTCGGGGCCGCATGTGTACGGGGCGTGGGGTGCGAGGAAGCATCTTATGCGTCCCTCCCCGGCTCCGTCGAACCTCTCCACGAGCGACGCCGACCTCCTAACTGATTCTTCGCCTCTTGACTCGTCTCCGAAGTCGAATATGCCCTCGCAGGCGACGGCCCTCATCCCAGACTCCAGGTACGCCTTCACGGCCTCCGTCATCATCAGGTACATGTCGTTCACGCACGTTGTCCCGCTCCTGATGAGTTCGAGGCATCCGAGGAGTGTTCCCACGTAGACGTCTTCGGGCTTGAGGTTTGCCTCTATAGGCCATATCTTCTCCCGAAGCCACCTGTCCACATCCATGTCGTCTGCAACCCCCCTCATCAGCGTCATGGCGACGTGGCTGTGGGTGTTCACGAAGCCTGGGCAGACCACCCCGCCCCTTGCATCCACCCTGTCGTACCTCGGGTACTTCGTGAGGAGCTCCCTTCCGCCGACGTCCACTATACGGTCGTCCTCGACGACGACTACTCCGTCCCTCAGGACGTGGCCGTCTCCCCTGAGTACGTAGCCTCCCCTGACGAGAAGCTCGGTCATGGGCAAAGAGAAGTTCGTGCACGGAGAATTAATATTTCCTGACCATCTTGGCGACGAAGAACCCGTTGCACTCGTGCAGGTGTGGGTAGAGCCTCATGCACTCCGTGAGGCCCCTCAACCCTGGGACGCCTATCCTCGGCGTGGCCTCCTCCAGCTCGAAGTTCGGGTTGTCTTTGAGGAACCTCTCGACAACGAGTTCGTTCTCCTCGACGGTTACGCTACACGTCGAGTACACGAGCACACCGCCTTTCTTGACGTACCTCGACGAGGTTTCGAGCATCCTGTACTGGAGCTCCGACATCGTCTTGGGGGACCTGGTCGTTATCCTCCACTTCGCCGACGGCCTCCTGCCAAAGGCCCCCGTGCTCGTACATGGGGGGTCTATCAGGACAAGGTCTGCCTCAACCCTGACCGGGAGGGGGTTCACGGCGTCCGAGACCACCGGGTGGCACACCGTGACGCCCATACGTCTCGTTTCCACCCTCAGGGTGCGCATCCTCCTGTCCGAGTAGTCCACGGACACTATCACACCCCTGTTCTTCATCTTCTGAGCCATCAGCGTCGTCTTCCCGCCGGGGGCTGCGCACACGTCCAGGACTGTCGTAAAGGGCTTCGGGTTCGCCACCTCGACGGCGAGGCAGCTCGACTTGTCCTGTATGTAGTAGTGTCCCCTCCTGTAAGCCCTCGTGTGGACGGGGGGCACGTCCCAGCCCACAACCCTGTAAAGGTAGGGTAGGTCACGGTCCGCCTCGAGCTTCACTCCCTCCCTTTCACACTCCTCCACCACACGGCTTCCCGACGCCCTCAGGGTGTTGACCCTCACGTATATGGGGGTCGGCCTAGACATGGCCTCCAACAGCCGTAGTGAGGCGTGTCTGCCGAACAGCCTGAAGCAGTAGCGTACGAACCAGGTGGGCATGCACGTCTTCAGGGCGACCCTCTCCTCGTCGCTCAAGCCGTGGTAGAGGTCGTCCAAGTCCATCATCCTTATCCTCCCCAGAGCCTCCTCAACCCTCGACACCTCACCGGCTCCGAGGATGCTCCTCCCAGCCCTGGCGTACGCATGTGGCCTCCCATCCTCGAAGAGGACGGCGTACGCATACACTTTCAGGAAGGACCTCACGTCGGGCCTCAGCTCGTTCAGGCTGACGGGCTTGAGGGCCTCGGATACGGCGAGGTTTATCAGGTTGAGCCTCCTGACCGTCTCGATAAGAAGCCTGTGGGCGAACCTGAGGACTTCCAGGTCCCTTACCCTAACCTTCCTGGAGGCCTCCTGCAGCGCAAGCCTCTCGCTGAGGCCCCGCATCTCGACGAGTGTGAGGGCTCTGACGGCTGTGTGTAGGCTCTGCTTGAGCTTCCTGAAGCTTAGGGACATCATGAATTTCGTGGGCGGAGACAATTAATAACCATCCGGAACCGTATAATGGTTGATGCCTACAGACGTGGTGGGGAAGGCCGAGGAGGTCTCAGACCTCCCCAAGCCCTCCTACCTCATCGGAGTCGGGTACGACGGAGAGCGTGGCAGGGCTTTCCTCAAGCTCTACGAACCCGAGTCGCAGAGGATATACCTCTACTACGACAGGACCGGCCACATGCCCTACTGCCTGTCGAACCTGACCGTCGAGGAGATAAAGCAGAACCCGAGGGTCTCAGGCTACAGGGGCATTGTTGCCCTCGAGCCTGTGGAGAGGTACGACCCACTGCACGACAGGACGGTTAGAATGACGAAGATAGTCGTGTCAAACCCCCTAGCAGTGGGGGGTAGGGGTGGGATCCGTGAGCTGATCCCCACGTGGGAGTCGAACATAAAGTACCACCTCAACTACCTGTACGACACTGGCCTCATACCAGGCATGCCCTACAAGGTTGTGGACGGTGAGATACAGCCAGCCGGGTGGGAGCTCCCGGAGGAGGAGCTTGAGGAGATCAAGAGGGTTCTCCCGGGAGATGATGAGGAGATTCGGGAATACGCCGTGGAGTGGGCGAGGAGGCTCAGCCTGCCTGTTCCGAGGCTGAGGAGGGTTGCCCTCGACATAGAGGTCTTCTCCCCGGCTGAGACGAGGATACCAGACCCGAGGAAGGCCGAGTACCCGGTCATAGCGGCCTCCATAAGGTCATCAGACGGCCGTAAGGCCGTGTTCGTCCTGTCCAAGGAGGGGCCGGGGGAGGAGCTGCCCGGAGTCGATGTCGTGTGCTGCGAGACGGAGGTGGAGCTCCTACGGAGGGTCTTCGAGGTTCTGTGGGACTACCCCGTCGTCGTCACGTTCAACGGGGACGACTTCGACCTAAGGTACCTGCTGGAGAGGGCTAAGAGAATCGAGGTTCCGAGGGAGCAGATACCGATTAGGCTCGGGGAGAACATGGCGGGCCTGAAGTACGGAGTCCACATAGACCTGTACAAGTTCTTCATGAACAGGTCCATCCAGGTCTATGCCTTCAGCGACAGGTACAGGGAGCACACCCTCCAGGAGGTCGCCTCCTCCATACTCGGCGAGGGTAAGGTGGAGATAGAGAAGCCTGTCTCGAAGCTCTCGATACACGACCTGGCAGAGTACTGCTTCAGGGACGCCGACCTGACCTACAGGCTGACGGAGTTCGACGACGACCTCGTCATGAAGCTCCTCATGGTTCTCTCGAGGATAGCCATAATGCCCATCGAGGACGTGAACAGGTACGGTGTTTCCAAGTGGATACTGAGCCTGCTTAGGTACGAGCACAGGCGTAGGGGGATGCTGATACCCAACCCGGAGGACATCCTACGCATGAAGGGCGAGACCGTCACAAGGGCGGTCATAAAGGGGAAGAAGTACAGGGGCGCCATAGTCCAGCAGCCTGTTCCAGGAGCCCACTTCAACGTCGTGGTCCTTGACTTTGCGTCACTCTACCCGTCGATAATAAGGAACTGGAACCTCAGCTACGAGACTGTAAGGTGTCCACACGAGGAGTGCATGGACAACAAGGTTCCCGGGACTCCTCACTGGGTCTGCAAGAAGCGTAGGGGTTTGATGAGCCTCGTCATAGGCTCGCTCAGGGACCTGAGGATAATGTGGTACAAGCCCCTCTCCAAGGACAAGAGGCTTCCAGAGGAGTCGAGGAGGTGGTACAGCGTCGTCCAGGGCGCTCTGAAGGTGATACTGAACGCAAGCTACGGAGTCTTCGGGTCGGACATATTCCCGCTGTACTGTCCACCGCTGGCCGAGAGCACGACCGCCATAGGAAGGTACGCCATGACGGAGACCGTGAAGAGGGCTGTGGGTCTCGGGATAAACGTCATATACGGTGACACGGACAGCGTCTTCCTCGAAAACCCGTCCAAGGAGCAGATAGAGGAGCTGTTGGACTGGGCTGAGAGGGAGCTCAGGATTAAGCTGGACGTGGACAAGGTGTACAGGTATGCGGTGTTCTCTGAGAGGAAGAAGAACTACTTCGGAGTCTACCCAGACGGAACCGTGGACATAAAGGGGTTGACGGGTAAGAAGAGGCATGTACCCCCGTTCCTCAAGAAGGCGTTCTTCGAACTCGTCGAGATACTCAGGACCGTGAGGAGGGAGGAGGATCTAGAAGGGGCTAAGGAGAAGATAAGGGACCTCGTTTCCTCCTACTACCAGAAGCTGAGGGAGAAGAAGATACCGCTGAAGGACCTGGCGTTCTACGTCATGCTCAGCCAAGCACCGGAGAAGTACGCCACGAGACCCCAGCACGTGAAGGCGGCGCTCCAGCTCAAGGCCACGGGCGTCGAGCTGGGGGCGGGGGACATCATAGGCTTCGTGAAGGTCAGGGGTGAGAGAGGCGTAAAGCCTGTTCAGCTCGCCTCCGTGGACGAGGTGGACGTCGAGAAGTACATAGAGCACATGAGGAGCATGTTCGAGCAGGTCCTGGACGCACTCGGCATAGACTTCGACAGCCTCGTCGGAAAGCCGAGGGGGACGACGCTCGAAATGTTCTTCTGACAGAAGAAGCAGTTAATATCTCAGCCCAGAGAATCATTCTTGGGCTGGTGCGTACCCATGGAGTTCGCCGAGGTCCGCGACGTACTCTCCGGAAAGCTCGAGGGACAGCAGGTTAGACTGAGGGGATGGGTCCACCACAAGAGGTCGAGCGGGGGCGTCCAGTTCATACTCCTGAGGGACGGAACGGGAATAGTCCAGTGCACGGTCAAGAAGGACCTCGTCCCGCCCGAAGTGTTCGAGACCGTTAAGCGCGTCCCCATCGAGTCCACCGTGGAGCTGTCTGGGGTGGTCGTCAGGGACGAGAGGGCGCCAGGCGGGTACGAAGTTTCGCTGAGGGACTTCAAGGTGGTTTTCGAGGCTGAGAGGGGCTACCCGATAGCCAAGAAGTACCACGGACCGGACTTCCTTCTGGAGAAGAGGCACCTGTGGATCAGGAGCGAGAAGATGCAGAGGGTTCTGAGGATAAGGGCACGTCTCCTGAAGGCTGCGAGGGATTGGCTCGAAAGCCAGGGCTTCGTTGAGGCCCACGCCCCGACCTTCGTCTCAGCCGCCTGTGAGGGTGGAGCCACGCTTTTTGAGGTGAAGTACTTCGACACGAAGGCATACCTGACCCAGAGCTGGCAGCTTTACGCCGAGGCTATGATAGCGAGCCTGGGGAAGATATACACGATTGCGCCTTCTTTCAGGGCTGAGAAGTCGAGGACTAGGAGACACCTGACGGAGTTCTGGCACCTTGAGGTCGAGATACCCTGGTGCGACCTGGAGTGCATGATGAAGGTTGCTGAGGGTCTCGTGTGTCACATATGTCAGACGTTGGCGGATGAGATGGGGGACGACTTGGAGAAGCTGGGGAGAGATCCGGACGACTTAAGGAGGGTTAAGCCGCCGCTTCCGAGGATAACCTACGACGAGGCGATAGAGCTCCTGAGGCGAGACGGAGTCGAGGTGGAGTGGGGTGAGGACTTGGACTGGAGCTACGAGAAGCCCCTCACGTTCAAGTTCGACGTCCCGTTCTTCATAACCCACTACCCGAAGACAGCCAAGGCATTCTACCACAAGCCCGACCCGAACAGGCCTGAGGTCACGCTCTCAGCCGACATGCTGGCCCCTGAAGGGTACGGAGAGATAATCGGTGGCGGTGAGCGCATAGAGAGGCTCGACGTCCTTTTGGAGAGGCTCAGGGAGGAGGGGCTGGACCCGAAGGATTACGACTGGTACATAGACTTGAGGAGGTACGGCTCCGTCCCCCACGCCGGGTTCGGCCTCGGAGTCGAGAGGACTGTTGCTTGGATATGTAAGCTGAGCCACGTCAGGGATGCCATAGCGTTTCCGAGGCTGCTCAGGAGACCCTACCCCTGATCCTCCTCCACGTACACCCTTATCCCAGAAGACCTGAGCGCAGCCACCACGTTCGGCCTGAGTAGGGCCTTCAGTATCCCGTACCCGAGTCCGCCGACCGCTATCAGGGAGCTTAAAGTTATGCTCACGATCATCCCGAGCCAGGCGGGCAAGACGGCGCCGAGCACCCCTGGAGGGGGGAAGAACATCCACAGGTATCCGCCGACCACCAGCCCTATCGGGAGGGAGCCGACTATACAGGCCAACAGAGGCCTCCTCCTCAAGGCGAACACTATGAGAGACGACACGAGGTTGGCGAGGGGGCCGAGGGCGACGTCGAGGGGGCTGAGCCAGTAGTAGGCGTTTCCGACGAGACATCCCACGGTCACGCCGGCTATGGCCGGCCAGCCGAGGATGGCTGACAGGGGTATGAGGCAGTCGGCGACCCTAAGCTGGACTGGACCGTAGGATATGGGGGCAAGGAAGACGACCAAGGATGCGTAGAGCGCCGCTATGACCGCGGTTAGGGCGATGTCTCTGATGTCCAAAGGGCTTCCCCCCTGTTTTTGGCGCCCCTCGGCAGGTTAGGCAGCTCCTCACCTATCAGTACTCGGCAAACTCCTCATCGGGGCATGCTAAATGAGCCCGTCGACATTCATTAACTTTCCGCACTGGTGAGGAAGTTTATTTATTTTCGTTCGGGTAGGTGTGAATTAGGTGAAACAGTTGGCTGAGACCGGTGCTAAGGAGAAGGTTGAGGCGAGGGAGTTTGAGGTCATAATATCCGGGAAGATCAAAGGTTTCAACATAGCCACCGCCGAGGAGGTGGCGGAGCTTAGGGAGGAGCTCTCGAAGCAGAGGGAGGAGATCGAGCGTCTGATAAAGGATCTGAAGGAGCAGGCTGGACAGATAAACGCCATAAACACGAGGCTCGACAGGATAGAGGCATTCCTCAGGTCGTTCAAGTAGCCCAACCGAGGGTATTTAGGAGACCGTTCAGAGTGTCAGATGGGGCCCGTAGCTCAGCATGGACAGAGCGTGGGCCTCCGGAGCCCAAGGTCAGGGGTTCGAGTCCCCTCGGGCCCGCCACGGAGACGCAAGGCTCAGGTACACCAGGACCGCTGAGAACATGGACGACGCGATGATCTCGGGTATGGCTCCTCCAGGCCACGGCCTCGGGTAGAGCATCGAGACGGCTGAGGTGACGCCGGCCAGGGATGTCATAACGCCCTGAACATGTTTTCCCATGACCGTCACGGCCGCTCCGAGGACTATCAGGGCGAGGGACGACAGAGTGAAGAAGGCCACGGACGCGTACAGGTGTGCCCTTCCGACGGGCTCCGGCAGGGCTCCCACGAGGCATAGCGAGACGGCGCCGGCTGTCAGGAGGAGGGCTCCCACCCTTCCGACTCCCCTCGTTTCTGATACCAAGTTCACGGAGAACACGGTGGCAAGCGCCCCTGAGACGATCAAGCCGAGGTTGAATATGGGTGCCGAGGGCATGTGGGCTCCGAGGTCGCTCAGCCAGTTTCCGGTCCATGTGAACCACGGCGACACAGCTATCGCCAGGGCTATCGACGCGTACGCCACAACGACTGAAGCCAGCCCGCTGACCTTCGCAACCTTCCTCACGCCAGCTGGGGACGTGTCGAACCACCTCCCATGGCGTAGAGTATGGCGCCCACGAGTGGGGCGTCTTCCCCGAGGCGGCATGCCTCTACCTTGGGGGGTCTGCAGAACGCCGTCTTCGGGAGGCGCCTCCTTAGGGGCTCTATGATTAGGTCTTGGTTGTTGAGGGCCACCGCCCCTCCGACGGATATCAGGGCTGGGTTCAGAAGGTTCGTCAGGTTGGCCATGGCGTACGCGTTGAACGTCTGAACCTCCCCGAGAAACCTTAGGGCTACCCGGTCTCCGAGTCTGGCTTTTGACAGTATCGTTTTCGAGTCCGCCTCCTCGACCCACTCCACCGCCAATCCTAGCCTGTCCGTCCACTTCTTGAAGAACCTCGGCATCCCCGCCCCAGAACAGTATGCCTCCCAGTGTCCCCTCCCACCGCAGCCGCACTCCATCAACCCCGTCGGGTCCACGACCATGTGTCCCACCTCCATGGCGTTTCCGTCCTCCCCGAGCAGGAGCTCCCCGCCTGAGACGGCTCCCCCTCCTATGCCCGTCCCGAAGGCCACGTAGACCACGTTCTTCAACCCCCTGCCCGAACCCAGAAGCCACTCTCCGAGGCAAGCCGCGGTGCAGTCGTTTATCAGGTAGACCTCAGTCCTCAGGGCCTCGGAGAGGGGTTCCACAAGCCTCACGCGGGTCAACGGTATGTTCGGGGAGTTCTCCACTGAACCCTCATTCAAGTTCAGAGGCCCTACCGAAGCCAGGCCCACGGCCTCGACGCTGTCCGTGCCCGTCTCCGTAAGGAGCTTCGAGACGATCCTGACGAGCTGTCTCTGAAGGTTCTCCTCCGAAGAGACGTCGGTTCTCTCCTTCTCCCTGGCGAGGAGCCTCAAGTCCTCGTCGGCCAGGGCTGCCCTGACCCACGTTGCGCCGAGGTCCACTCCGACGAAGCGTCTCAAACTTTCACCATGCGTTTATGCTCCGATAACCGTTATAAGTTGGCCTTCCAATCCCCCTCCACGGATGAGCCTGTACCTGACGGGGAGGACGAGGGTCATAACGCCCTTCGACCCCTGGAGGGGTCGTCTGTGCACCTGTCCGCCGAAGCTCTCCCTCGACCCCTACACAGGCTGCCAACACGGTTGCCTGTACTGTTACGCATCCTCGTACATACGGGACTTCTTCAGGTGCAGACCCAAGAGAAGGCTTCTCGAGAACGTCAGGAGAGACCTGGAGAAGGTTAAGGCAGGGGCTCTGATATCGATGTCCAACAGCTCAGACCCGTACCCGCCCATGGAGGCCGACCTCAGGCTGACGAGGAGGTGCCTCGAAGCCTTCCGGGGAAGAGGCCTGAGGGTGCTCGTGGTAACGAAGGGCACCACCGTGCTGAGAGACCTGGAGCTCCTGAAGGAATTGGGAGCCGCCGTCACCGTAAGCCTGATCACCCTGGACGTGGACGTGTGCCGTAGGCTTGAGCCGGGTGCCCCCTCCCCGTCGGAGAGGCTTGAAGTGCTTTCGAGGCTCTCCGAGGAGGGTGTCCCGACGGGGCTTAGGCTCGACCCGATAATACCGTTCCTCACGGACGACCAGATAGAGGCGGTTGTCAGGGAGGCCGTTTCAGCCGGAGTTAGACACGTGGTCGCCAGCACGCTTAAGCCTAGGCCGGACGGCTGGGCGAGGCTTAGGAAGGCCTTCCCCGAGGAGTGTGAGAAGCTCGACGGCCTCTACAGGGACGGTATGAGGGTTGGGGGCGCCATGTACCTTCCATCCGACCTGAGGAGAAGCCTCCTCGAAAGGGCGTTGAAGGAGTGCATCAGGGCTGGGATAACCTTCTCGACTTGTAGGGAGGGCTTCCCAGACCTGAACAGAGCCCCCACATGCGACGGAAGCCACCTGGTCAGGGGGGCTTCGATGTGAGTGTCGAGAAGAGGCGTATCCGCCGCCTCGTCTGGGAGAGGCTTGAGAGGAGCCACGTGGTCAGGCCCCCCCTCCCATGTAGGGGTAGGATACCCAACTTCGTCGGCGCCGAGGAGGCTGCGGCGAGGCTCTCCGAGACGCCTGAGTGGGAGGGGGCTGAGGTAGTCTTCGTCGGGCCTGACAGCCCCCAGAGGCCTGTCAGGGAGCTCGCCCTGAGGTTCGGCAAGGTTCTGGTGATGGCCTCCCCACGGCTCAGGAGGGGTTTCATAGTCCTGACTCCGTCCAGGGTTGGGGGACAATTCAGGAAGGCGTCGACGATAAGGGGGGCGTTCAGGTACGGGAGGCTTGTCGACCAGCCTCCGAGGGTGGACTTGATGGTCATAGGCTCCGTGGCCGTCGACAGGGACTTCAACAGACTCGGCAAGGGTGGAGGCTACGGAGACAGGGAGGCCAGGATGCTCAGAGCCCTCTACGGGTTCATACCGTACGCAACCACGGTACACCCGCTGCAGATAGTCGACCGCATCCCGTCGGAGCCTCACGACGTCAAAGTGGACTTGGTGGTCACGCCGTCAGAGGTTCTGAGGAGAATATAGGGCAGGCTCCCCCCGTAGGTGGGTTGCCTCAGCCCCCACGACGACGACGTCCAGCCTCTCCCCCAATTCGGCGTCCACGTCCAGCACGATGGGTCGATACGCGAAGTTCCTGGCGACGTATCCGCCGCCTTTCCCAGGCTTCTCCACAACGCCCCAGCCCCTCCACCCGACCCACTCCATGTTCCTCTCCAGCGATATGGTGCGTGTGAGGGCTGACACACGTCTCGACCTCTCCTTTACGACCTGGGTTGGAAGCTGCTTCATCCTGGCCGCCGGCGTCCCGGGTCTCGGTGTAAACTTGGAGACGTGGGTGAAGTCCGGCCTGATTTCTTCCAAGAGCCTGACGGTCTCGCTGAAGTCCTCCTCCCCCTCCCCTGGGAAGCCGCATATCACGTCCGTCACTAAAG
>Ga0190367_1002039_pt1 | contig 10836 bp, 11 predicted proteins | sample 4872181011_MG_FD_171838 | JGI IMG/M metagenome (GOLD analysis project Ga0190367, IMG submission 171838) | Hydrothermal vent microbial mat bacterial communities from Southern Trench, Guaymas Basin, Mexico - 4872-18-10-11_MG | ecosystem: Environmental > Aquatic > Marine > Hydrothermal vents >... | reverse complement strand
TCTTTGTTCAAGTGTTTAACTACCCTGCTCAGAAACTATCCCAGCAGAGGCTAGCCTACCTGAAATACTACACGGCTAAAAGCTACCTGAACAACGTGCCAGCCGACAAGCAGAGCGAGTTTATGCAGTATTTCAACGAGGGAATTGAAAAATTTATCAACAGAGAATACGAAGATGCTGAAAAAGAATTCGATAAAGCGCTAGAGCTAGCGAATTGGAACGGCGTACTACACGACCCTATATTCGCGAAATGCTTCGTAGAGAAAGTCGAGATAATCATAAACCTGAAAACCGTATTCCCCGAAAACCTCTATAAATACATTATATATTTAGATGGCAAGCCCGTAAAAGCGGGCGAGCCAGTCGAAGTGCCGAAGGGAACACATAAAATCGAAGTATACTATAACCGAGCCAAAATATATGAAGAATACTTCGAAGCTGAAACACACGTACAAAGACAGGTGGAAATTAAGGAATACAAGCTAAAGCTTCTACTCCCCGGCTCTGGTCCGTGGAAAGTAACGTTTTTACGCGGGGGAGCGACCGCGGAAGTTATAGAGACTAATGAAAAAACGCTTGTACTCCCCCTGCCCGAGGGGGATTATAAAATAGTCATAGAATCTGGACGAGAGAAGTGGAGTAAAAGCATATCCCTAGGAAAGGACACAGTTTTAGATTTCGAGGCAAGGAGAAGCATATACCTAACCATAACTGTTGGGGATCAAACAGGCACTCCTCTCAAAGCCACAGTTTTCATAGATGGGAAAAAATTCGAGATAGAAGGCCGTGAAAGGCTAAAACTAGCTACAGGAGAGTACATGCTTAAAGTATACTGGATGGGGATATGTGTCACTAGGAAAACTGTTGAAGTGAGAGAAAGCGGGGCTGAAGAAGATATCATCATCGAATTTGCCAAGTTAAAAGTCAAAGCCCCAAGCGGCTGCACAGTTGATGTCTACTGGAATAACACCCCCCTGTTCACCGAAACAGTTGGAGCGACCGGCGAGGTGGAATTTAAACTTCCCAAGCAAAAATATGAAGTCCAAGTCAACTGTCAAGGAGAAATAGCTAACTACCCGATAAGCCTGCACGAAGACACGACCATAGAGCACGTAAAGAAGGAGTACTCAATCCTTTGGATTTTCGAAATCGCCGCGGTAGCCGCAGTCCTATTTATATTACTGCTGTTGTTTTTGCTTAAGAAAAGACTCAGCTAAGTCGAGGAGATTTAGGCATTTCCTGGCTTAAAACCTAAAGATAACGATATATAATGTCAAACTAAGTCTACTTTAACGTGCCTAAGAAAACTTTAATCTTAGCCGTTATTATAGCCGTAGCTCTTCTTTTCTACGTCGCATCCTTTAAAGAAGAAAAACCCGGCTACATGCCGAAGCTTGTAGTAGAAGCTCCGGAACGGGCATTGGAAGGAGAAATTGTGGAAATTAAAGTCAAGTTTGGAGATTCTAGACAGATGAAAAAAGCCTACCTAATACTAAACAACGGGACGAGGATTGTGGGGGAACCCGTCGGCGGCTACTATGTGTTCACGGTATTGGTTACCGAGGCTTTATCCAACTTCACGGCGGTAGCCGTAGACGAGAACGGAATTCGAGTTGAAAAGCCATGGGGAATAGAGGTGGAAAATGTAGAAAACCTGTTAAAAGAGTTCTCTAAAGAATACAACATTAAAATTTCAACGCTACAAAGCCTCTACAGAATGGCCCCTCGGCTAGTTTACACGAGCCTTAAAAAACGCCCTTCTAGATTGAAGATAGCTGTAGAGTACGCGGAGGAACACGGAGTAAGCGCGGCAGTTAGAATCTTAGACCCTGAAGTTTTAAAAGTTGCAATAATAGTTGAAGCCGAGCCCAGCGATTATTCAACCGAGCTCTTAGAGAAGCTAGCCGATATACTCTACGCCCTAGCCTACGCCCCTCTCTATAGTCAACCAGTAGGAGAGGCTTTATTAGCCCGCTCGAATACGGTTCTCGGATACACGTACTCCCACTCTTCACTCCTTAAACTGCCTTCTTGGGTGATTAGGGCCGAGATAGCGGCGGCTAGTGAATACTTCCAAAACGGGAAATTCGATAATAAAACCCTAGTCCTACCTTGGGGGGAATATAACACTACAATACTTAAAATACTAGAAGAAATCGGAGTGGAAACAGTCATAGCCCCCTACTCTACCGAATTAAAAATTTACAAATACGGAAATGTAATTCTCGTAACAACGCCGGAAACTGGAATTCTAGAAGATCTAGCTCTAATAGACTTATCTACTCGACGGCCGGAAAAATGGGAAATACTAGAAGAATTAGCTCAAGGAAAAATGCTGGGGAGGTCTGCTATAGCTATACCGTTCAATCTATTCTTAAAACTAGCTCAAAGCTACGCCGTAGAAGCGGAACCCCCGCCGCAGATGACCCTGAGCTGGGAGCCGCCGGAGGAATGGTTAACCTACGCGAAATTGTTAGAAGAGGCGAATTCGCTGCTAGAATATCTATACTATAATAGGGGACGTAGCCTAGCCAAATGGGGGAAAATCATATGCGGGGCTTTAAACCTAGATCCTTTTTGGACCGCTAGTGGAGACGCGGAAGAGGCTATAACTAGGCTAGGCTTAGCCTTAAACAAGGTTAAAAAAGAGGCTAGAGTAGCTAGATCCTGGATTTTCTGGCTACAAAACATAGATTACGAAACTCTGCTAAACTTCCCAGTAGACCTAGCCGTAATAGACCCCGATGATTCCGGTTTCGCAGCAAGTCAAATACTGGAAATAAGGAAGACCGGGAAGCTAATTATGGCATATCTCAGCATCGGAGAAGCCGAAGACTATAGAAGTTACTGGAGGGAGGAGTGGCGGATCAACCCGCCTGAATGGCTAGGCGAGGAAAACTCCGATTGGGAGGGTTGTTACAAGGTAAAATACTGGCACTCAGAATGGAGGGAAATAGTGCTAGAAAGGCTAAACCAAATTATAAAACTGGGCTACGACGGAGTATATCTAGACGTAGTAGACGCCTACGAGTACTGGACCGAAAAAGGCTATTCTAAAGCCAGAGAGGAAATGATAAAACTTGTAATCCTAATCTCTCAAACAGCGAAAGGGATCGACTCAACTTTCCTAATAATACCGCAAAACGCCGTCGAGCTAGTTTCGATACCCGAGTATCTAGATGCCATAGACGGAGTAGGCAAAGAAGATACATGGTACCTGCTAAACGAGCCTAGACCGGTTGGACTAGTGGAGCGAGACCTAAAATACTTAGACATCGTAGCCCGGAATAACAAGCTAGTCCTAGTAATAGACTATGTAACAGAATTAGATAAAATCGAAAAATTCTTCAGCGAAGCATTGAAACGCGGCTACGCGCCGTACGTAGGACCTCTAGATCTTGACAAAGTCGGGTACTATAAAGCGCCGTGATATAAACTGTGCACGTTAAAGTAAGTTTTATGTTGTCTCCTACTAGTAGAACGCTAGTGTGCCTTCTTTTTTGTTCTTATTTTCTAGGTATTTCAGCATTGAGTAGCTCAGGGTTAGAGTTAAGAGAGCTAGGAAGAAGACGAGTACTGCCTCGATTTTCTCGTTTAGTATAGTTCTGGTTCCTAGCGTGGCGTGACGGGCTAGGTCTACGGCGTAGGTTAGCGGTATTAGCATAGAGACATAGCGTACTGGTCCTAGGTTTTCTATTGGGTAGAAAGCTCCGGTAAGGAATATAAGAGATATTTGGAGTAGGTTCGTCAATATAGCGGGCTCTTTGAATTTTAGTATCGCGGCGCCATAGAGGGCGGAGAATCCGATCGTTATAGCTACCAGCATTGACAGAGCATAGAGAGTTAGAAGGGGTTCTTCAGGCATTAGGGAAGCGTTGAACGCCGTGTGGAAGATAGCGGCCGTGTAGGCGGCTGTTAATAAAACGTCTAGGAGTAGCGGCCCCGCCCTTCCTATGAAGAGTACGAGCCTGTTAGCGTTCGTGGAGAAAAGTAGTTCTAAAGTGCCCTCCAGTTGTTCCTGTCTTATAGATAAGCCTACAACTCTCAGGCTAGTGTATATTAAGACGAGGAAAACCCAACCCCAGTAGAAGTTTTTGTAGAAAAAGCCGTTCACCAATTCTTCCTCGGGTACGAAGAGCATGGCGGGGAGCATGAAGAAGAGCAACCACATAGGCAAGGATATCATATCAGACATGAACCAGAGGGGGTACCTAGAATACCTTTTAAACTCCTTCCAAAGAGCTAGCTTTACCTCCCCCGCTAGGCGGGACAGTTTAGTAAAGATATATTTCACCTGTAACCCTCCCCCTCTTTTCAACTATTTTAAAAGCTGAGTAGCCGAGAATCGGGTAGACTAGACACATCGCCGCTAAATACCATAGCTCGGGGAAAGCCAGCAGAGTTCTCTGATGGACTAGCAAGATTTTCCTCATCAACTCAATGGTATGGCTTGTAGGCAGTAGCTGAGAGGCGAATTTAAGCCATCCGGGTAGCACAGCTATGGGATACGCGACTCCAGATAGAGTTGAGATGGCAGAGTTTAAAGCATTAACAAGCGAGGTTACCTCTTTAAACTTCAAAGTCAGCGCTATTACAAGGAGAGATATACCGGTTACTGGGAGCACGCCTAATGCTAGAACGGCTAGAGCCGCCGCGTAGTCGAGCAGGTTTATCTCCTTGGCTGTCAATAACATAGGGAGAGTAGCTACTACGAAAACTCCGAACGAGGCTAGGGATAATATAATGGCGACGGCGAAGAATATTACGAACCTGCTCGCCGGACTGACTAGATTAAGCTCTAGAGTGCCGTTCCTCAATTCTGCTTTAACTGTCATGTGGGTCATTTGGAGAATTATAACTGAAATCATCATTATACTGCCTCCTATAACGTTGAAAGAAAGGAAATCTTCTACACCAGTCCTGCTCTTGAATATCGCTAAAGCCTTAGGTCCCGCCAACAGCTCTCCCATACCATAGAAGACTCCTGCCACGAGGTAGGGTAGAAATACGAAAAAGGCGAATGCTAGAGGGTAGCGGCTCATAATTAAATACTCCTTTGTAAGGACAGCTCTAAACTCCAGATACCTACGCTCTATCCACTTCATCCTCAAAAGCCCTCCCGGTCAGGCTTATGAAAACATCCTCGAGGCTCGGCTCTACTATCCGCACGTAATCCACGCCTACACCGTACTCGTAGAAAGCTTCTAAGATTTCCCGCACTGCTTTGCTATCTCCCTCTCTGAGGGTAATCCTGAATTTCTGCTTCTCCGCCTCTATACTGGATACGGCAATCTTCTCTATGAAATCGTAGGATTCGAGCTCGCGGAGCAGATCACTTATAAACTTGGAAACTTCAACCTCTATAACCCTCTCCTTCTTAAGCATGCTTTTGAGTTCGTCGGGACTGCCCATAGCCACAATCTTCCCCCTACTTATAAGTGCGATTTTATCGCATAGCATCTCTGCCTCGTGCATGTAATGGGTAGTTAAAAACACGGCTTTACCCTCCTTCTTTAACTCTAAAATCACCCTCCTTATGGAGCGTGCAGACCGCGGATCTAAGCCTAGAGTAGGCTCGTCGAGGAAAATCACGGGTGCATCATTTAACAATGCACGAGCGAATGCAAGCCTAGCTTTCATCCCCAAGCTATAGGTTTCGACCAGCCTGTCAGCGGCCTCCTTTAAATCCACAAGCTCTAAGAGGTAGTCTATCCTCTCCTCAGCCTCCCTCCTAGGGATGTGGTAAAGCCCCGCGAAGTAGAGTAAATTCTCCCTACCGGTAAGCTTCCAGTAAAACCCCCTTTCAACGCTCAAAGTAACTCCGATACTCTCCCTAACCTTATGCGGCTCCTTCAACACGCTAAAACCGTTTACATAGGCATCTCCGCCATCGGGGACGAGCAGAGTAACCAACATTTTAATAGTGGTAGTCTTACCTGCTCCGTTAGGCCCTAAAAGACCGAAGATTTCTCCCTTGCCGACCTCAAAGCTGACGCCGTCTACAGCTCTAATAACCCGCTTCCGCCTAGAGAATAAGCCGCCCTCCCTAACGGTGAAGACCTTAACCAAACCTTTAGCTTCGACGAGCGGCATTACTGCTCGATAAAATGTCTGTATACTACTTTATATAGCCTATCCTAAAGTTACAGACTGTGTCATGAAGTTTTTGATGAAAGCTAGGAGAAAATATGTCAGAAAACGGATTGAAGGTCAACTAAACCTCTTTGTAATTTATTCATAGCATTTAACCTTCCAATACTCCTAGAGATAATAGGAATACCATTGAAGTTCGCACCAGTATTCCAGCAAAAATCACATTATAGATCGTCCTCTAGCAAGCTACCAGGCTCAGGGATTTGCTGACTAAGGCTTATGATGCTGTCGATCTTTTCCATGATATTGAATAGATTCATGGAAAATTATTTATTCATGGATTTTTTAGATTTCATGGTGAAGGGGGGTGGGCAGAGTAGTAACTGTTACTTCAAAGAGAATGATTACTATCCCCGCGGATATAGCTCGTAAATATGGAATTGAGAAATCCACGAAAGTAGAGGTTGTAGACACGGGGGAGGGGATACTGCTTATTCCTATTACTCCATTTGAAAAACTCTTCGGAGTCGACGATAAAGAGCTCGCCAGGGAGATCCTCTCGGAAATCCGCGAGGAGAGGCGGCGGGAAGCTCTCGGAGAGGAAAAATGAAAACCTATGCTCTAGATACCGGGTTTTTCGTACTCTACTTCGCTGGAGATGAAAATGCCAAGAAGATATACGAGGAAGTGAGGAAAGGTTCTTCGAGAGGATTTACGCTGGAGACGAACATGGCCGAACTCTACTATAAAACCTGCCAGAAACTCGGCTTAGATGTGGCTAAAATGCGGGAGAAGAGTATAAGGTATAGCGTGATAGAAGTAAAGGAGATAGACGAGAAAATCTCTAGAAAAGCGGGAGAAATAAAGTGTAAGATAAGAGATATCTCGCTGGCGGACGTCCTTCTAGCCGCCGCGGCAACCATCTATAATGCCGTAGTCGTAACCACCGATGAAGACTTCCTTAAAATTAGAAATTTGAAAGTGTCGGTTTTGCCTTTTCCCAAGTGACTTAAAGCGCCAGCATTAGGGCCTAACTTAACGGTACCTCAAGCGCAGTACTATTTCTTCATTTCGACGCACATATATATTTAGTATATAATTCTTCAACTTTTTCATCATTAACTAGCTTCCCATGCCGTCTTAATCCTCCACTAAACGTTTCCGGAATGTGTAGCAGTTCGTGAATTAGGACTTTAATTTTTTCCTCCTGAGGCAAATTGTCAAATCTCTCCGAGATAACCTCAATAATATAGTACGGTTTTAGGTTCAATGCTTTCTGCCATATCCTAGGTAAACCGTATATTCTCGCTACCGCGTTTGTTTTTGTCCCTAGGCTTCGTATACATAGAATATGCTGGGCATCAAGATATGATAGCTGAAGCTTGTCTATAATATCTTGTACCAGGTCTCTAACGTCGAGCGCATTGAAGTATTTAGGCGCTCTGCCCATTATCGCCCACCCTACAAAGTGGGCTTAAAATTAATTCTGAATTTTACGTGAGTTCTACTGCTTGGATTATTATTTTTCTATGTCTTCTACTGACAGGTTGGTTTTCTAGAAAATAGATAGATTGCCCCGGTATTGGTAATTGATTTTCAATAATTGGAATTATATATGAAGTTCCAATCAGCGTTGACCTGAGATGAGCATAGGCGTTTCCAGGATGCTGCCATCCGTATACAGGGACTAGATCCCAGAGACTTCTCTCGTACGATTCCTTTACTTCTCTACCGCTGGGGAGAACTACTATTGCTCCCGTAGATCCCTTCGAGAATATCGTTAGAAAACCTTCTCTAACTTTTTCCGATACTTCAACGCATTGATCTGTGATATCGAATAGCTTGTTTGGCCCATAGGTGGCTAAGTCTAGTATCTTTGCTTCTTTTATTTTCATGTTATCACCTGGAGTAAAACTTTCTTTTTGCCCTCTTTTCTGCTTAGGTCAAGCATACATACTTGTTGGAAGCCCCCTAACTCTATAATGCGGTTCACTACGGGTATGGTTGTTGACTTTGAGAAGAGTGTTGATTTAACATAATCATTTACCTTTAACTTATCCAACAGGATTTCTAAATCTGAGAGTAGTCGAGGCTCGTATTCTATCGTTATAATAGAGCATAATTCGTCAACCGCAAAAACCAGTATAAGCCCGTTTTCGACCCCAACACTTGAAACGAAATCCTTAATGTATGGATACAAGTCATATACCCCATATCCCTTAGATTCTACTTCTATGAACCTATACATAACCATGAAAAATAGACAAAAACTCATAAGCTTTTCTAACATAGTGGGTGAGTCTATCTCATAGCATAGACTCACCCACTATGTCAGTATGAATGGTTGCCTTTCTTAAAGAGAGCTGAACTATCGTATAACGTGCTCTTCTGGTTTTATAGAGTAAGACCGTTAAAAAAGCTCGTAGAGAAGCTCAAGCTCACCGTCAGCGAGTTAAAAGTGGTAGAGACTTCAACTATTGGTCTTAATATATCTCTTAAGGAAAACATACCTCTTAGCGACGGATTTCTTATAGCGACCGCTTTAGAGCACCGCATACCAATTATAGTGTCTAATGATTCGCACATAGCTACTAAAGCTCCAAAATATGGACTAATAGTTGAAAACCCGATACCTAAAAGCGTAAGAAAGAAAATGGCTAAATGGAAGCCAGAAGATTAAAGTCTTTGTGAAACTAATTTTTCATAAAAATATGGGGAGTACTCTAGAACTTTGCTGGGAAAGGAAATATAGAGGCTAGGCTTAATCTATGCCGGGATGAAGTGCAGAGTTTGTGGGGCTAAAGCCGTAGCTTATCTGAGGTATGCCAACGCGGCGTTCTGCAGAAAGCATTTTATAGAGTTTTTTGAGCGTAGGGTGAAGAGGGCTATAGAGAGGTTTGGGATGATAGAGAGGGGGGATAAGGTAGCCGTAGCTGTCTCCGGGGGCAAGGACAGCCTAGCTCTCCTATATGTGCTAAAAAAGCTTTCTGAGAGCCTAGACTTCGACGTCTTAGGGATTACCATAGACCTCGGCATAGATGGATACTCTAAGCTTAGCGTAGAAATAGCCGAGAAAAACTACAAGCGATTGGGAATAGACTATAGAGTTGTCCAGCTCGAGGATTACGGATTTACAATAGATGAAGTGGTTAAGTATAAGGTAAGCGGTAGGGTGTGCGGCATATGCGGAACTGTGAAAAGATACGTTTTAAACAAAGTGGCTAGAGAGGAGGGGGCTTCTAAGATAGCTACGGGGCACAACCTCGACGATTTCCTTCAAGTAGTGTTGCAGGGATACCTGTACGGCAACTTGGAGGATTTAGCGCGCTACTATCCGGTAATCCCGGCAATGCCCGGGCTCGTTGCGAGGATAAAGCCCCTAGTTACGACTCCTGAAAGAGATTCACTAATATACATTATATTAAATAATATTGAGTACGTACGGGAGGAGTGCCCCTACTCTAGGCGCGCCTCGAGCCAAGATTTGAAAAACGCTCTATTCTATATAGAGGATAGGCGTCCTGGCACAAGATTCTCTATGTTCAACACGTACGTTAAGAAGATTTACCCGGTAATTAGAGAGGCGTACTTTAAAAGCGGAATCTTAAAGACATGTAGGATGTGTGGAGAGCCTACAAAAGCCGAGGTCTGTCTTTTCTGTAGAGTTAGGGAAAAGGTGCGGGCTAAGAAAGCCTCCTGAAAAATATTTTTCAGATTTTCACGGGCGTTTTTCACGGTATTCCTTATTTTCGTTCTTTGCAGGATAAAACCCGGGGTTGGACATGGTTAGGAAAATCTTGGGTTTAATCCTGATAGCGCTGTTAGCGATAAACATGGCCAGCGTAGTATTAGCCGAAGAAACCGTGGATAAAGACGCTAGATCAGCGGAGGTATTAATTGAAAACGCCGAGAGGCTTAAGCAGTTAATCGAGGTTAAGCTACAAGTTATAAATTACGTCCTGCTCAACTTCACGGCGTCCGGCAACGTCACGGTCTACATAAACAATACCTTAAGCTTGATCCTAGAGTATAAAGCGGAGGGGGACGCCTACCTAAACATTTCGAAGACTCTCTACGAAGAGGGCAACTACACGGGCGCCAAGACGTACGCTATTAAAGCCATGCAGAGCTACTGTAAGGCGCTCAAGTTAATCCACGAGCTAAGCGTAGAGCTCGGGATAAAGTACGAGAAATTCTGCAAAGAAGAAGGAGTAATAAACAGAACTAGAATGGGCATTGTTAACAACAGCCTCATTGTAGCTTTTAAGATAGCGGAAATGCACGTCGATAGATTGATAGAAATTATCGAAGAACTGAATAAGACGGGCATAGACTACGATTTCGAAGTCCTCCTCGAGGAGCTCGCCGAGATTAAAGCCCTCATCGAAGAGGGCATGAGCCTAGCAGAGGCGGGAAACACTACCGAAGCAGCCCACATACTTAGAGAAGTTAGGAAGAGAATCGTCTACGTAAACGCCGAGCTACACAGGCTAAGCATGCTCATAGCTGTCAAAAAGTTGAGGAAATTCATAGCGAAGAAATTCGGAGGAGAAAACGCGACGCTAATAGACTACATATTGGAGGAGTTCATGACTAAGCTAAGAGGAGGCGGTCTAAAAGGGCTCTTTGGAGAACTGAAGAAGGTTTTCCACGAAATACTAAAGTTCAAGGAAGGATTCAAGGGTAAAAAGCCTAAGCTTCCAATAGAGCCTCCAACGCCGCCAGGTGGTGGTGGAGGAGGAG
>Ga0190367_1002037_pt1 | contig 10845 bp, 12 predicted proteins | sample 4872181011_MG_FD_171838 | JGI IMG/M metagenome (GOLD analysis project Ga0190367, IMG submission 171838) | Hydrothermal vent microbial mat bacterial communities from Southern Trench, Guaymas Basin, Mexico - 4872-18-10-11_MG | ecosystem: Environmental > Aquatic > Marine > Hydrothermal vents >... | reverse complement strand
AATTCTTGGCGACGAGACCGGAGAAATACGAGTTGTATTCTGGAATAGCAGCCATATAAAATTGATAAAGGAAGGAGAAATAAAGAGAAATGATATATTACGTATAATTGGCGCAGATGTTCGTGAAGGTCGAGATGGAAATGCAGAGGTACACGTAGGAAGTAAAGGAAAGATCGTTGTAAACCCCGAAGATGTCGACTCTGAAAAAATTCCTAAAGTATCAGGGAAGCGTTTAAAAATAGAAGAATTGCGTGCAAATATGTATAATATAGTTTTACGTGGCATTATAAAGAAAAAGAGTAGCTTAACAAGTTTTGAAAAGGGTGAGAAACAAGGAAAACTTTTGACCGCGATTCTTGGCGACGAGACCGGAGAAATACGAGTTGTATTCTGGAATGAAAAGGCTGAAGAAGCCGAAAAACTAAATGAAGGGAATATTGTTGAATTGGAGGGGGTCTATACTAGATCTGGGAGAATGGAGAGTTTAGAGGTGCATGTTGACTCCGAAAGTATAATCAGAGTCCTTCAGCCTGAAGATGTGGATGAAAAATTGCTGGCATCTGCTTCTGCTCCGAAACTTCAGTTCACATCGATTGAAGACTTAGCAGCTGGCGTTAAAACCCCATACGTAAATGTTAAGGGCATTGTCTCAAGAATTGAGTCTTTAAGAGAATTTGTTCGTGGAGATGGAAGTATAGGGAAGAGATTAGTTTTTATGCTTTCTGACGAAGATGGAAATGCAGTAAGGGTTGTAGCGTGGGATAATGAAGCCGAACGGCTTAGCAATATTTCGGAAGGAGATATTATTCAAATACTTCATGGATATGTTAGGAAAGGGATATCTGGAGATTTAGAGATACATATAAGCAAACTATCAACTACAGAGATATTAGGGAAAAGAGATTCAGCCCCTCCTGTACAAATACAAAGACCTAACCATATAGCTGATTTCCGTAGAGTTAAGCTTAAAGATGTAAATGAAAATGAGAGGGTAGAGATTAGGGCTTCGGTAGTATATTTTTTTGATAGACCTTTGTTATACAACGCTTGTCCAGATTGTTTCAAAAAGGTTGAATTAAGAGATGATAAATGGTTTTGTTCAAATTGTGGCAGAGAAGTAAATAGTCCTGTGCAGAGATTAACATTAACTTGCGTTATTGACGATGGTTCTGATACCATTGTTGCTAAATGTTGGGACGATGTCGCGGTTAAACTTCTAGATCTTAAGATCCGATTAGATCAGATTACTCGTGATGAACTTCTGTCGAGACTCGATGAAATTACGGGGAAAGATTTCATTTTTCGCGGAACTATTACATATAACGAGGTTTCGGATAGATTGGAACTAAATGTGCTTGATGTGGAACAAGTTGATCCGATTATGGAGGCAGAGAAATTAATAAATAAAGTGAAGAAAATTCTCTAATTTTATTTCAGTATTTGCTAATTTACCAAGATTTTTTCAAGTTCTTCTAATATTTCATTTTCGCTCTTTTCTGTTTCTAATAGTTGGTACGTCGCAAATCCTGGTTTTTTGTCTTTTAGTTCTTTACAGAAAAGTTCTACAGCTCGTTTTTGAGGATGTGTTTTGGTGGTTATGTAAGCTCTAACTATGTTTGCAATTGTCGCTTCGTGAAAAATCAAAATTTTACCGTCTTTTAGCTCAATCACACATCTATGATGTTTATGTCCCTTTGGAACGCCCATGAGAACTCTTTTTACATCTTTATTTCGGATTATAAAGATGTTCTCCACCCTATACCACCTGTTTCTCGGCTTCTTTCAATGTGGTAAATTTAAATTAGAAATATTTGAGAGTTACCTAGAATTAGTAAAGTGGTGAGAAAATATGGGAAGGAGAAGAAAAAGAAGAAAGGTTGTAAGAAGGGTTATAAGAAGGCTTCCAACAATATTTGAGTGCCCAAGTTGTGGAGCTCAAGCTGTTAGAATAGAAATGAAAAAAGAAGAAGGCATAGCTATTGTACAATGCGGTAATTGCGGGTTATCAGACACTATTAAGATAACCCCGCTTTCAGAACCAGTGGATGTTTACGGCGAGTTTATAGATAGATATTATGCCACCATAGAAAGTGAATAGTATTGTGAGATTACACCGATTCAGTTAGTTTAAAAGATGCAAAGATTTTAAGGCCTAGTTCTCCCGTGCACTTAAATGTTTAAATATAGAAGCATGGCTATTAATGCTCCTAAAGCAGTTGATATGAAATTAACTGTGTTATTTTCTATAAGTTCATAACCCCTTATGTGTTTTGTTTTTTGTCCACAGTGAATACGTTTTTCAGTTATTTTTCCGCATACTTGACATCGATAAACCGCTTGAACTGTTGCTCCAAGGATACTATCGAATGTACAGCCTAGAAAACCGGCGACAACACTTATAAATAATATTTTACTCCCCCAGTTCACATCAAGAAAACCGGCGACTTGGAGAAGAAACGCTACTAGCCCAATTATGAGCGCTCCTGCAAATGTGGCAAATTCACCTAAGGGAGTTATTCCACCTGAAGTTCCTGGTTCAACTTTTTTCTTAAGATTCACTATTAGTCGCGGATTTCCTGGACTTAAAAGACCTATTTCCGTAGCCAAAGTGTCAGCGGTAGCTGTACTTATTGCACCTAAAAAACCAGCAAAGAACACATCACCACCGAATTTTCCGTACCCTTCAAGAATCGCCAAAAGCATAGCTATGCCACCGTTAGCAAATACATTGTACCATGCGCGTGCACCACCCTTCTCCTCAGCTGCTCCTCTACTTCTTTTAAGCTCGTATTTATATTTTGTAAACTGTGCAGCTATTAGATGAAAAACTAATATTATTAGGAACCACTGCCAACCACCAAGTATCCAAACTGACAATCCAACGGCAAATCCGGCAATTAACCCAGTCTTATCAACAGCTTTCTTTTTTACAGAAAGTACGCCAAACAGACCGACGACAATAACTCCTGAAATTATTTGAAATAAATTAAGCAATATTTCCCACCACCAGCGTTTTACTACAACAACCCACTTCTCATACAAGATGCTCAAATATTTTATCGACAAATAATAGGTTCCTTTGGTCCATGTTTGAGTATATCTCGCTTCACGACACCCATAAAAATATTACTATGAAGTTGACCACAATTATTCGGCAATTGACGAAAAATAGTACCTTTGCTTTCACAATAAAATAAGAGATTAACCAGTTTTCTTTGATCCCCATACCTTATAGGCCAGAAAAGATGCAATGCCAAAAATTAACATTACACTTCCTGTTATAGTAAAGTAGTTTGACACGTCGATTGGACTAGGAAGGGGAGTTAGCCATTTAATTATATTAAGCCACAGCACTTTATTGTCCTCTACATCCATCCACGATTTTTCAAGACCTTTTACATTTAGATCGCTGAACATTACGGTAGATCCGCAAAGGGCTACTTTAAATTTGCCATCAGCGTATATAGCTAGCCACGGGGGTTTTGTACCGTTTTGAAATGTGTAGTTGCCATTTGGCATTATTGCATAGGACGTGTTATCCCCCGTTGCAACAATACACTTGTTATCCTTGACAACTATACTGGAAGAAAACGTTAAAACCCTCTTAATATTATCAGATATGCTTGTTTCGTTACTAAACTCGGTTCTGTTTACGTATACAAAATATGGGTGTTGAACTACACTGTGATTATCATTAAATATAGCGTCACCAAGAGAATCATTACAAGAAAACCAAACCGAAGAAATATTTAATGCCGATAGTATTTTATTTAATTCCATTGGATTACCCATCTCACCGTATACAGATTCGTTAAGCTGAGGATCGCACATTAGAAACAAGCTTCCACCGCGTTCTGTAAAGTTTACTAATGAAGAAAGCTCACCTTCACTAAAAGATGCATTTTGACCGGGATTACCAATAATTACTATGTCAACTTCCTCAAGCGTTGAGTAATTAAGGGTGGCATTAGGAGGTAGTATATGTACAAAATATTTTGCATATCTACCCGGTTTATATTCTAATACGGATCCGTTAAGGGCATCAATAGCTTTTGTGAAATTCCCAAGAGTATACGTCAAGTTTTGGCCGTGAGATTCGTCAAAAAGAACTATAACTTCTTCTTCAAGTATTGCTGCACTTTTGGGCACAGATGCAAATACTACTGTTAGAAGTATTAAAGTTATTAGAATAACATAAGCACGACGCACATCCCTCACCACTAGGTTTTGTTCTTTATGATTTTACTTTTAGCTTGATCTTGGATAAAGCTTACTTTAATGTATTGATTTCATTATTTTAGAGACCACCATCACTGTTCGTGAAACCATTCTTGCGGGCCCGTATTCCCGAACTTTTTGACACTTATTTGACGTTCGTGACATTGGTTTATTTTATCTTTATTCAGAATTTAAAACAGTTTCGATAAGCATTTATGCTTTTGAATTATTCCTTTAAATGAAGAAGATTATATATTATGTCGGCTGGGATTTTCAATGCTGGAAGAGGTAGACTACATAGATCCCCTTGCACGATTGTCAAAAATCAGGAACATGAAGCGCGGCTTAATTGTACGAACTGTTATCTTAAAGTGTCTTAGAGAGGCAGAAGGTTCTGGAAGAACTATAAAAGAAATAAGTGATAAAACTAATCTCAGCTACGGGGTTATTTTACATCATTTAAGAAAGTTGGAGCAGGAAAAGATCGTGTTAAGGAAAGGGAAAGAAACCTTACAAATGGTTATTGACGGGTCTTGGCCAACGGCTAATAGATAAATACCTAGAAGTTAGGTTTCCAGCAACACCTTGAGGAGATTTACATCCGTAATCATTCCAATCAGATCTCCCTTAGCATTAACCACTGGGAATTGGTCGATATCGTATTTTCTCATCATTTTTGCACATTCACTTACCGATATTTGTTCAGCTACTTTGATAACGTTGGTTACCATAACTTCGCTAACTGGTTTTTTTGGTAATTTTAGTTTCTTTTTTGCTATATAGATGTATGTAGACGCGTCCCATGACCATTTAGTTCCCTCACTAGCTGCAGATACTTCGGAAACTTTACTTTCATCAACAACCTCGCTAAGAGAGATGAAGTCAGTATCAGTAATTATTCCTACGAGCTGGCCCTCATTACCTAGAACTGGTAATGCTTGAACATCAGCAAGCCGCATAACTATATATGCAACAGGTAAAGGAGTGCCTTCCCATACGGCAGTTATTTTCTTCTGCACATATGGTTTAATCGGTTTATCGATATTCATACGGGAAATTGCTTTCCAAACGATGTCTGCAACTGTTACAATACCAACAAGTTCGCCATTTTCAACGACGGGTAGCCTACGGATGTTTTTCTCGAGTAGTATCTTCGCAACATCTTTAATATCCGTATCTGGAGTAGTTACTATGGGGTCTCGTGTCATAAGCATGGCTATTTGCTCTTCATCAGGTTTTTGCATTAAATCAGTACGAGTAACTATTCCAACAACTTCCTTTGTTCCTTTCTTCATCACAGGTAGTCCCATTACTCCGTGTTTATTCATTAATTCCAATAGATGTTCCCTGTTCCCTGGAACCTCAACATACACTACGTTTCTAGTCATGATATTACTGACTTTCATAGCTCCGCCTCCTCAAATGGTGTTTAAGAACACCAATTATGATGTGTAAAACTCTCATTAAAACTCCACAAAAATAAGTGAACTAACACTTATAAAACTTTAACTCTTGACAAACATATTGTATGCAGCAAGTCTCTTGACACTTCATAACTAATGAGTTTAAAAAGCTGATTTCCACTAAATTCACAAGTTACTACTCAGTCGAACATCGACACGGTTTTTCTCCACATTTAGGGCAAACTCCATGATATTTGCTTACCGCAGATTCTTCTAAGTCTATGTTCAAAATATTGCATAGACTGGCAAGCCAAGCAAAAACATCCCCGACTTCTTCCTTTAACCCTTCTCTGTCATTATCTAGCAGTGCTCTACCTAATTCTCCTATTTCTTGAACCAACCAAGTAAATGTTTTAAATATTCCACGTTTAGAATCTCTATGATAGTATAATTCTTTCATTAAGTTTTGAAACTCCCTAATGTGCACTAAGCGTCCTCCAAATATTTTATTCATTTTTATTGAATATCTCAGCGTTACTATTTAACAAAACCTATCATGATATTTGATGTTTATCACAAAAAATATTGTAGGAAATTTTGGTTTATTTCTTAAGGTTAAAGTACTCTCTAATGTTAATGTACTCATAGGCATCAGTCAGGTTATCGAAGCAATAATGAACCTTTTGGAAGTCTTTTCTGAAGTCGGCAACATCTTTAGCAACTTTTTTCGGATCTTCTTGGTCCAAAACAACTCTTTTAATTAATTCAGCTACCTCAACCATATCAGATTCTCTCATCCCTAGTCTAGTTATCTCACTAACGCCTAAACGTATACCTCCGGGTCTCCTATAATCTCTTCCAACTCTTTTGTCCCACGGAAGCAGATTTCGATTAACAATGATATTAGCTTCCTCTAATTTTTTCTCAACCGTCATACCATCCTTCAATGGCGTTTCACTAATATCTACTAGAATCGTGTGCGACTCGGTAAACCCTTTGTGTTCGGCGAGAACCTTGAATCCCCTTTCATATAAGGCCTGACCTAGTGCCTTCGCGTTTCTGATAATCTGCTCTGCATATTCCCTACCGAAAGCAAGCATCTCTGCAAAAGCTACTGCTCTTGGTAGCAGCAGCATTAGCTGCTGCTATTCCCAGCGACCAGATGCAAATGGTGATTGCTCATCGTAGATGGGAAAGCTGCCATTTTTAAAACCTCCGCATACTTGTTATGCGAAAAGACCGCTCCTCCTTGTGGTCCCGGTAATGTTTTGTGAGTGCTGATTGTAAATACATCTGCACCTTCTCTTAAGGGGTCTTGGAATTTCCCGCCAGCAATTAGCCCTGCAACATGTGCACCATCAAAGTGTATATACGCGCCAATCTCGTCTGCAATTTCTCTGATCTCCTTTACTGGTTCTGGGAAGAGAAATACACTAGCTCCCATTATGAAAAGTTTTATTCGCTTTCCTTGCTTTTCAAGTCTTTTAACCCTTTTAGCCGTTCCATCAACATCAATATTCATTTCTTTTTCGTCGAAATCAAAATAATGTACTTTCAGTCCTCTAACTTTCCCGGCTGTGCCCCAAAGCTTTTTCTTCGCATAACTTATGTGACCACCCGATGGGATAGATATACTCATGATGTGGTCTCCAGGTTCGGTAAAAGCCGTATATACTATTAAGTTTGCAATTACACCGCTAATGGCGCGAACGTCGGCGAACTCTGCATTAAATAGTTTTTTAGCTAATTGAATGGCAATTTCTTCTACTTGATCTATATAGACACAACCTGCGTATACACGTTCACCTGGCCAACCTTACCGGTCCCCTATAGGTCAGGGACTTTCGGCGTATCTATTTCCGAAATCGCTACATAGACACTCTCTGACTGCTGGGCTTGGGATGTTTTTCCGACCCAGCAGTTATGCTGGGTTTTCGGAAGCAATTAACGGAATTGCGCTGCGAAACCATTCATGGTGCTTCTTTAACAACTTAAATATTTTATCGTAGTATTCTCTTGCTTCTGTTTCTTTCATGACTCCTATCCCTCCTATTTCAGGTATATTAAATTTATCTTTTGAACTTATCAATATGTCTATTAGCTATTTACAGTTACTTTAATAATTCTACACCAATAATTCTAACTCTTTTCTGAGGTCAAGTACAATCTTGTGAAGAGATAATTGTAGACTCGGAGTCGCATGTCAACTGTTAAAATTCTTAGATGTGAAGTTCTTAACAAAATGATGCCCGATTAGGGTTTCATTGTCTAAGAATGATTATACCGTATTATCTATTATTTGTGAATACTTATTTTACGCCTATGGAAATTGTCGCATTTTGCTAGGAAAAGTTAATATTTTGTTCTTTAAACTAATTTTTTAGATAACTCGGAGGGTGTTACTTGCCTCGTAAATCTAAAAAAAAGAAAAAGGAAGGACCGATGCCTGTAACTGGTGCTGGATTAATTAGATTCTTTCAGGACGAGACTAGAGGGATAAAAGTTGGACCAGTGGCTGTCGTTTTACTCTCGCTTTTCCTGATTATTCTAGTGGGGATTGCTTGGCTCAGATCCTATGGATTAATACCATTCCCGTAGGTATCATTGTCGCTGTTGCGTTTTAACGAAACGGAAGGTATTATTAATAAACCAGTTTTCATTTTCTTAATTTCTTTTTGTGAAAGTTTTTCCATTACTACTTTGTCTTTTTGTGAGTGAACTATTGCGCTGTTCCCAAGTGGATCTTCAATTATAATTGTGATTTTTTCTTTTCCGCTTTTCACTTCTTCAATTGTACTTAGAATTTTATCACATCTTTTTTGTTTTCTCTTGTTTTTTGTCCATCGCTTAGCCATTTCAACGATGTCTTTCACTCTTTCTAGTATTCCTTCAACATTTGTTATAAATGCCGTTGAACTTGGTCCTGGCTCCACTTTAATGCCTAACTCAGGTATCCTTATGGTTGCTGTTGAAGACCTAATCACCTTTGCATAGAGGTCTTGAGATGTTTCCACTTTAAGAGAATACCGCGAGGGGATCCTTTCTGCTGTGCAAATTATATCACTGTGTTTGAAACCGCATTTTTCACATTGGAGAATCAGTAGTAAAACTTCTCCGAAGTGAGGAATAACAACTGTCGTCATTTTTTCCATTAACGTTTCATTGCCGCAGATTGGACATTTAGAAACAGTAACTTTAAGTGTGTTTTTCTTCATCTACTTTACACACCCATCCAAATTCTAATTTCTATTGAGCACTTGGAGGCTGACAGTTTTGAGTAGGATAGAGAGAGCTGTAAGAATTTACAGTAAACTTTTCGCCCTGCCAAGTACAAAGATACTTCTGATTGTCAGTTTACTGTTAAGCCTTTTTATGGCGTTTCTATCCAACATTTCGTTCTACCTTAGAACCTTAGATTTAATAATATTTCCCTATATTATTTGCGAAGGTGTTGTTGGAATCTGGGGTTCTCTAATTGTTTCAGCCATCCTGAGTTTAATGATGATTAAGGGGAAAACTAAAGTTCTAAATTTCAGAAGACTTATAGCGCTGAACACTTTTTCTGTTATTCTTCTATATGCAGTATATGGTTTACCAGCCTTAGTATCAATCGGTAATTATGAAGTTGTCGTGTTTTCACTTATAATTGGTATAGCTATAATGACGTCATTCAGAATTATCGCTTGTTATTCTATTTCGCAAGTATCTGTACTAGAGGTAATTACCATATCTACGATTCAGCCTTTTCTCCTAATACTTTTAAGAGAAGTGATATTAAACTTTCTTTTTCCTAGAGAGATTCCAATACCCTCAGTAAAACAGTATGTTATTCCTTTGATTTTGATTTTGTTAATCTTTCTATTTTCTACATCAATATACCTTAAAACCGTGAATAGCAGTATAAAATCATCTCTGGGCGTTGGCGGCTTAGATCTTTTTAAAGCCTTTATTGCTGAATGGACAGAGCAGGAAGACACGCCCCTAGAGACGCTTCTAACTAGAATTGGTGAGGAAAGAACTTTGCCCGTGGCAGTTATATGCTTCAAAAATATAAAGGGACACATAAAAGCTATTTTGGTAATTCCAACCATCCATCCGGGTCCCTTTAAAACCATTGGGAGCAGTTTGTTACCTCATTTTCTAGCTAAAGAGCTAAAGCAGAAAACAGGGGCGGAAGTTATAGTACTCCATGGACCATGTGATCACTCTCTTAATTTAACATCAAAGAATCAACTCCAATACGTACTAAATGAAATTATCAGAAACATAAACAATATCAGCTATGTTGATGGAGCTACCTCAATAACTTACGCTAAAGAGGGTGCCATGACGGTAAAAACTCAGACTCTCGGCGATCTTACATTGATTATTGCAACCCGCTCACCTTTACCGATGGATGACATCTCTCTTGGTGTGGGACTCTTGACCACCAAAATAATTGAAAAGGAAGGAAGCAAGAAGGCATTCTTTGTTGATGCCCACAATTGTATAGGTGAAACATTTGAAGATGTATTAATAGGTTCTGAAACTGCTAAGGAACTTATTTTGGCAGCGCAAAAAAGTTTTAAACAATTATTGAATATGCCCATAAGGCCGCTTAAAATAGGAGTTGCCAAAGGTAGAGATATTAATATCCCGTTGGAGAAAGGCTTGGGAAGTGACGGTGTTTCCGTTTTGCTTATGGAAATTGGCAGCGAATACTATGCATATGTTGTTTTTGATAGTAATAATTTGGATTTTGGCCTTAGAGAACAAATAATTGATCGACTAAGGAAAGAGCTTGGAATAAAAGATGCTGAGGTCATGACTACAGATACTCATGAAGTAAATGCGGTATCTCCAAGTAAAGGCGGATATGTTCCCCTTGGAAGAGGAATTAATCATGAGGAATTAATTTCATATGTGGTTGATCTAACTAAACAAGCAGAAAAAAACATGGAACCAGTAAAAGTGGGATCTAAAATAGTAGAGATACCTAAATTAAAAGTTATGGGAGAACAACAAGTATCTATATTAACATCCGCTATTCCGATTGGGTATTCGATTGCAAAAAATGCCGCAATTGCCACATTTATCCCAACGCTCGTTGCTTCTATACTATTTTTACTGCTTTTTATTTAAAGCATTAGATATTCATGTTTTTCACGACTTCTCAAATAGAGGTAGTATTTGTAGGAAGCGTAAAGCGCATCAACTGCTCTTTCAGGCGTTGGATAGCAAGGTA
>Ga0190367_1002036_pt1 | contig 10849 bp, 10 predicted proteins | sample 4872181011_MG_FD_171838 | JGI IMG/M metagenome (GOLD analysis project Ga0190367, IMG submission 171838) | Hydrothermal vent microbial mat bacterial communities from Southern Trench, Guaymas Basin, Mexico - 4872-18-10-11_MG | ecosystem: Environmental > Aquatic > Marine > Hydrothermal vents >... | reverse complement strand
CCTTATAGTAAATAAGAAAGAAAATTTCAACAAAAAATCACTTATAAAAGAAAAACATTTCTCTTGACTTTTAAAGCTTTTTGATTAAAAATTTAAGTGAAATTGGGGGATCGTCCAACTGGCAGGACGACGGGCTCTGGACCCGTAGATGGAGGTTCGAGTCCTCCTCCCCCAGTTTTAAATGGTCCCATCGTCTAGCGGTTAGGATACCGGCCTCTCACGCCGGCGGCATGGGTTCGAATCCCATTGGGACCGTTAAAAGATCCCCTTGACCTATAAGGTCAAGGGGTTTTTTTAGTAAGCTGCTATGAAGGAATGGATAAAAAGCATCCTTCTTTTTTACACAGTTATCCTCCTTATGATATCTGTTCCTGCAATAGCAATATTTATTGTTGTTGGAGTAGGAGAAATAGTAAGGCTCAGATACTGGATTGCTGGATCAATCCTTTTTTTCTTTCTGTTTTTTTTGTTTCTCCTTTACAGAAGAAGAAAGGCATACAAGAAGACCTTAGAAAAAGATAAAGAAGAGCTTCTTAAGATCTTAGAACAGGCTATAAATAAAGGACATGAGGTAAATATCAGTTTTCTTGGAGGTATCTTAAAGATTTCTTATAAACCAAAACAGCTTCCAGCTAAAAAAGAGATACTTTTACCAGAATCTTCAGACAGTTAATTCTCCTTATTTTTTTCAACAAAGTTTTCAATCTTCCTGCATATGCCTCTTATAATCTGAACATCTCTTGCCTGAAGAGGATATCTTGATAGCATCCTTCTTATAGCCATCATCCAATGATCTGGATTCTTTGGATCAAGAAATCCTATCTTTATAAGAGCCCTCTTCAGATGCTCATACATTCCTTCAAGCTCAAACTTGTTTGCAAGTCTTGGAACATATGATATTACTGAATCCTCATCTATACTTGCCATATGTATCTCATAGCATATGACCATTACTGCCTGAGCAAGATTAAGTGAGATGGAAGAAGCCATAGGGATGTGAAGTATCGTATGGCATAGTTTAAGTTCATCATTTGTAAGACCTCTGTCTTCTCTTCCAAAAAGTATTGCAACCTTGTTTTCCTGTGTAAGATTTACAAGCTCTTTTGCAAATCTTCTTGGAGTTGTAAGAACTGGTCTTCTTGAACCTATCCTTGCAGTTGTTCCAACTACATAATTATACTCACCTATTCCAGACATAAGATCATCTACAACATCCATCTGTTCAAGTATATAGACAGAATTGTGTGTTGCTGTCTTAAGTATAACTGACATATCAAGTTCTCTTGGATTTACAAGAATAAGCTTGCTGAGACCCATATTGTTCATAGCTCTTGCAACAGAACCTATATTTTCAGGAATTTGTGGCTCTACAAGAACAATTGCTATATTTTCCTTCTTTATCTTACTCATTCTTTTCCAGAATCCTTATTATCTCTGCTATAAGCTCATCACTGTCAAACGAAAATATCACAGTCCCATGATCTATCTCAAAATGGGTAAGATTGCAGTTATATTCCCTTGCTACATCTTCAAGAAGTTTTCTGAAACGGACAACTTCTGGATGATTTGGATCATTTACATCAGGAGGAAACATGTCAACTTCAATGTATCCATACTCACTCATCTTTTATCACCTTTCTTATTATTGAAGACAATTTTTTGTTTTTCCTCATAATCTCTTTTAGAAAAACTCTTCTTTCAGGAGATATCCTTCTGTATCCCCACCTGCAGCGAAAGATAACTTCATCCATAGGATTTCTTTTCATGTAATACAGCAGATTTACATCAAAGAAGGAAAGGGCATCTGCATCTTTTATAAGATCTGATCTTGGATCTCCTCCTTCTTCATGATGAAGGATAAGATGTCTTATCTCTTTTATTTCTTTATCACATATCCCATACTTTTTCATTATCTGAGCCATTATAGAAGCACTGTTTTCAGCATGTGCTTTTTTAAATGATTCATAATCAGAAAAATCCTTTCTTTTTACCTTTTTTTCTGGAATTGCCCTTTCTATGTCATGAGAAAATGCTGCTAATCTGAGAATTTTATCTGCTTTTGGTTCAATTCTTAAAAGCCAGTATAATGTATTTTTTGCATGGATTGGATCTTCAGGAACAGGAGATTTCTTTATGATTTTTATAACCTCTCTCCAAACAGGAGAAAGATTCCCCATTAATCAAGGATTTCCTGGTTTCTATAAAGTATAATTATTCTTCTTATGTTTTCCAGATTCATAATAAAGGCAATAAGGACAAGAGTAAAGAATACCTGATTCATGAGAGCACCAAGAAATATAAGCATTACTCTTATATCTCTTCCAATCCTTATTGGTTTATGCTTCTTCAGTTTTTGAAATTCCCTCCTCATATACTGATCATACTTGTCTGCCATATAGCTGTTTACAAAAGAACCTATTATTGCAAGGAATCCTATGGAAAGGGTAAGGAGAGGTTTTAAAGGATTATAAGCATAAACAGTAAGACCAAAAAGAAGGAATGCATCAGAGTATCTATCAAGTATAGCGTCAAGCCAAGCACCAAATTTAGAAGACTGAAATTTTAGTCTTGCAATTTCTCCATCACATCCGTCAATTATAGAAGATATCTGAGCAAGTATTCCTCCAAAAAGAAGATAGCTATACTTTCCTAAGAGAAATGCAAGAGATGCTATGATACACATAAGAAATGAAAATAAGGAGATTTCATTTGGAGTTATGTTTGTGTTTATGAGATATTTTGTTATTTTAGCAGAGAAGTATCTGTTCAGATACCTTGAAACAGGACCATCTGTATCTTTCTGACTGAACATATTTAAAAGCTCTTTTTCTGCCCTCTTATATGCCTTCTCATCATCTATGTCTATCCAAAAAGCATCCTTTCCTGCATCAATTGCCCTTACAAGACCTTCTTTAGCAAGAATTCTTATAGCTCCTGAAAGACTTGAATCATTATTTCTTCTTATACTTTCCTCTATTGCAGAGAATATCTTTTGAGATACAAGGAAAAGCCCTGTATCATATCCATTATATTTTTTTAGTTTTTTTCCTATGTCCTTTATCCTTCCATCTTCTACAAGGACCTTTGTTGCTTCATTTGTGTCTGGAATAACGGGATTGTTCAGTCTAAAGTCAACGCAGAGACAGATCTCTTCATCAGCTGGCTCATATTCCATAACTTTTTTTACCATTGATTCCTGAAATATATGATCACACATACATAGCAGAAATTTTCCTTTTATCTTTCCTTTTGCTTTCAGGACAGAAAGCCCATTTTCCTTTTCCCATTCCTCATTTATTACATGAACTATCCTTATCCCTTTTTGAATACTCAGCTTATCCAGAAAATCTCTTACTTCCTTCCCCTTATATCCTGTAACAACATAAAATTCTTCTATCCCACATCTTCTAAGTGTAAGTATTACTCTTTCTATAAGGGTGAGCCCAAGGAGGCGAACAAGGGGTTTGGGCTCACCCAAGCTTGATAGTCTCCTTCCTCTTCCTGCAGCAAGTATAAGGCATTTATTAATCATCCCTTCTTCCAGCTATAAAGTCCTCTACCATCCTGTGAGCCTCATCATCTGTAAACTGCTTTGGAGGATGCTTCATAAAGTAAGCAGATGCAGAATATATTGGTCCACCTTTTCCTCTTTCAAGCGCAAGCTTACAACATCTTATTGCATCAATTACTACTCCAGCAGAATTTGGAGAATCTTCTACTGAAAGCTTAAGATCAAGAGAGATTGGAATGTCACCAAATATCCTTCCTTCCATGCGGATAAAACAGATCTTGTTATCTTTTTGCCATGGAACCCAATCACTTGGTCCAATGTATATGTTTTCATCATCAAGACGCTCTTCTCCAAGCTGAGACTGAACTGCTTCTGTCTTTGAAATCTTCTTTGACTTAAGTCTTGCTCTGTCAAGCATATTCAGAAAGTCTGTATTTCCACCAGTATTAAGCTGATATGTCCTGTCAAGTTTTACTCCTCTGTTTCTGAAAAGATTCGTAAGAGTCCTGTGAACGATTGTTGCACCTATCTGTGACTTTATGTCATCACCAATTATAGGAAGTCTTTTTTCTTCAAACCTTCTTGCCCAGTCAGGATCAGAAGCAATAAATACAGGAATGCAGTTTATAAAACCTACTCCAGCTTTCAGAGCACATTCTGCATAAAACTTTGTTGCCTCTTCTGATCCTACAGGAAGATAGTTCAGAAGGATTTCTGCTCCTGATTCCTTAAGTGTATTTACTATATCATCCTGAGTTGCTTCTTTTTCATTTGCAAGCACAAATGTATATTTTTCTTCATAATTCCTCATATGAGGAGCAAATCCATCAAGAACCCTTCCCATTTTTACAATTACACCTTTCTTTTCCATATTTGGATATATTGGCTTTGTGCAGTTTGGAAGTGCAAAGATTGCTTCTGCAATATCTTTTCCTACCTTTCTTTTGTCAATGTCAAATGCAGCAACTACTTCTATGTCTCCTGGAGTATAACCTCCAATGTCCCAATGCATAAATCCTATGGCATCATCCTTTGACTTATGCCTGTAATACTCTATACCCTGAATTAAAGCACTTGCACAATTTCCAACCCCTACAATAGCTATCTTTATGGTCTTCCTTTCCATACCACACCCCCTTTACTTTATTTTATTCCATTCTTTCATAGCTTTTTCTAACCATTCTTCAAAACTAAGATATTTTCCACTTCTATAATCATAACAAGAAGAAACTAATTTCTTATTTCCTTTTTCTTCCTCTTTTTTTGCAAGTTCCATAAGAATCTCCTTTATCTTCTCTTTTGAATAACCCAGTTCTTCAGCCAGCTCTTTCAGTGCATAAATATTTCTTGAGTATATCCCAGCCTGCCAGATAGCCTTAATAGCTAAATCTTTCAGTAGCTCTTCTGAAAGATTATTTTCCTTAGCTAAATAAAAAGCTCTAATAAAATTCTTTCTTTTTATCTCAGATTCTATTTCTTCTTTTATTTCACTCATTCAAAAGTTAAGGAATACATTTGAAATGTCAAGGATTTTATGTTCCAATTTCCCAGGAACTTAAGTATTTCTCTTGTTCTGGAGTAAGACTGTCAATCTCTATTCCCATTGATTTCAGCTTAAGTCTTGCAACTTCTCTGTCCACCTCCTCTGGCACAGGATAAACCTTTTTTTCTAACTTTGAATGATTTTTTACTATATATTCTGCACAAAGAGCCTGATTTGCAAAACTCATATCCATTACAGCAGAAGGATGACCTTCTGCTGCAGAAAGATTTACGAGTCTTCCTTCTGAAAGTAAATATATCTTTTTTCCATTTTTAAGTGTAAACTCTTCCACAAAATCCCTTATCTTTCTTCTTCCAGTAGAAACTTCCTTGAGTCCTTTTATGTCTATTTCAACATCAAAATGTCCTGAATTTGCAAGTATTGCACCGTCTTTCATAAGTAGAAAATGCTCCTTTCTTATGACATTTATGTCTCCTGTAACAGTGCAGAATATGTCTCCTATCTTGGCTGCTTCAGAGATTGGCATAACCTGAAATCCATCCATAACAGCCTCAAGTGCCTTTACAGGATCTACCTCACATACAATAACACGAGCTCCCATTCCTCTTGCACGATTCGCAACACCTTTTCCACACCATCCATATCCACATACGACAAATATACTTCCTGCAAGAAGCCTGTTTGTTGCACGAATTATCCCATCTATTGTGCTCTGTCCTGTTCCGTATCTGTTATCAAAAAGATGCTTTGTCTTTGCATCATTCACAGCAATTACAGGAAACTGAAGAATTCCATTTTTTTCCATACTTCTCAGCCTTATTACTCCTGTTGTTGTCTCTTCTGTGCTTCCCATTATGTTTGACACAAGACTTTTCCTTTCATCCTCAGAAAGAGAACTTCCCCATTCAAATATACACTTTTCTACATTATCCCATTTTTTAAGTGCTATAAAATGAAGAGAGCTTACGAGATCTGCACCATCATCCATTGTAAGATGAGGTTTGTGTTTTAAAGCAGAAAGTATATGCTGATAGTATGTGCTGTGATCCTCTCCTTTTATGGCAAACACAGGGATCTCATCGTGGACAACAAGAGATGCTGCAACATCATCCTGTGTTGAAAGTGGATTTGAAGCACAAAGAACAACTTCTGCTCCACCTGCCTTAAGCGTGCTTGCAAGTGCTGCAGTCTCTGTGGTTATGTGAAGACATGCAGATATCCTTATTCCTTTAAGTGGTTTTTCCTTTAAGAATCTTTCCTTTATCATCATAAGAACAGGCATACTTTTTTGAGCCCATTGTCTTCTTAAAAGCCCCTTTTCTGCAAGATTTCTGTCTTTTATGTCATAATCCATAGCTTTTTCTCCTTATCTTACTGCCCTTTTTAGATCATCTACTGCATCAAGCTTTTCCCAAGTAAATTCTGGAAGCTCCCTTCCAAAATGTCCATAATTTGCCGTCTTTCTGTATATTGGTCTTTTAAGATTAAGTCTTTCTATGATTGCTGCTGGTCTGAAATCAAAAAGCTTTTTAACTATCTCAAGGAGTTCCTCACTTGGAATTACTCCTGTTCCATATGTCGTAAGTGTCATGGATATTGGCTCTGCTTTTCCTATTGTATATGCAACCTGGATTTCACATCTTTCTGCAAGACCTGCTGCAACAATATTCTTTGCAACATATCTGCACATGTATGACGCACTTCTGTCAACCTTTGTTGGATCTTTCCCAGAAAAACATCCTCCACCATGATAACCAAATCCACCATATGTATCAGCAATGATCTTTCTTCCAGTAAGACCACAGTCTGCCATAGGACCACCTATTACGAATCTTCCTGTTGTGTTTATGTAATATTCTGTTTTTTCGTCTATCATTTCATTTGGTATTGCCTTAAGAATGACCTCTTCTATTATTGCTTCTCTGAGAGTTTCATAATCTATGTCAGGATCGTGCTGAGCAGCAATCACGACTGCTCTTACCTTTACAGGTTTTCCTTCTATGTATTCAACTGTTACCTGAGATTTTCCGTCAGGTCTTAGCCATGGAAGTTTTCCAGACTTTCTTACATGAGCAAGCCTCATAGTAAGTGCATGAGCAAGAGTTATTGGCATTGGCATATATGTCTTTGTCTCTTTACATGCATATCCAAACATAAGACCCTGATCTCCTGCTCCCATTTCTTTATAGAGACCTTTTCCATTCACTCCTATTGCTATATCAGGAGACTGTTTATCAATAGTTGAGATAACAGCACATGTCTTCCAATCAAAACCCATGGAAGAGTCATTATAACCTATGTCTCTTATAGTCTCTCTTACAACATCAGGAAATGAGACATGAGCTTTTGAAGTTATCTCTCCTGCAATCATTACAAGACCAGTTGTTACGAGCGTCTCACATGCAACCCTTGCATCAGGATCTTGTTCTAAGAATTTATCAAGTATGTGATCCGAGATCTGATCAGCAATCTTGTCTGGATGTCCTTCTGTAACTGATTCTGATGTAAAAAGAAAGTTTCCTGTAGTTTTCATATCTCACTCCTTTCATACTTTTTTTCTTTCAATTATTGAATTATCAATAAGCCTTGCATTACCAACAAATACTGCAAGTGCAATAAGAGCCCTTTCCTTTATCTCTCCTTCTATCTCTTCAAGTGTTTCAGGATCACATATAGATACATATTGAATCTTCGTGTGAGGATAGCTTTTTATAAGCTCCTCAACAGCTTTTTTTATCCTCTCTGTATCATATATCCCTTTTTCAACCATAGACCTTGCAAGATCTATGGATTTTTTTAGACAGATAGCAGACTTCCTTTCTTCTGGATTGAGATATGTATTCCTTGAGCTCATAGCAAGACCATCTGGTTCTCTTACTGTAGGAACACTTATGATCCTGATGTCCATATTCAGATCCTCTACCATCCTTTTTATTACAAGAAGCTGCTGATAGTCCTTCTCTCCAAATACAGCAATGTGAGGCTTAACTATATTGAAAAGCTTTGTTACTACGGTTGTAACACCGTCAAAATGTCCTGGTCTGTATAGTCCACAAAGATGCTTTGTAAGCTTCTCAACACATACCTTTGTCTGAAAACCTTCAGGATACATTTCCTTTACTTCAGGAATAAAAAGTATGTCAACACCAACCTTCTTTGCCTTTTCTATATCTCCCTTTATGTCTCTTGGATAGCGATCATAGTCTTCATTTGGTCCAAACTGTATAGGATTTACGAATATGCTTACGACAACCTTATCAGCATTCTTTTTTGCAACACGCATAAGTTCAAGATGTCCCTCATGAAAGAATCCCATAGTAGGAACAAAGCCAATCGTATATCCTTCTTTCCTCAGCTTTTCAGCTTCTCTTTGCATATCTTGTATTTTCTTGATTACTTGCATAACATCTTTCTGCGTTACGAACTGTCTTTTCACTTTTAGCAAATAAAACTGACAAAATCAAATGGAAAGTTTGTTGACTTTCTATAAGTTATTTGCTATTTTATAAAAAGACTGCTCCCCGGTAGCTCAATCGGCAGAGCGGCGGGCTGTTAACCCGTAGGTTGCAGGTTCGAGTCCTGCCCGGGGAGCTAAAGATTTTTTTTTTATTAAAAATGATGCTTCAAATACATTGGAATCCTGCAAAAAAATTATGCTAAGCTTTGCTCCTTTTCTATAATGTTAAATCCCTCCTTCAGAAGTTCCTGCAAGAAGTATTGCCCAAATTTTTTTGAGATAACCTTGACTTTTTTCTTTTTTCAGTATTATTTTCTGGCAAAGTTTTTTGGGAGAAGAAGATATGAAGCAAAATAGCTATGCAATGAATATATTCAAGATAAAATCCAAGCTTATCCCTAAATTTGTCTATAAATGCAGGCTTCTGAAGTATTTCAATAATGAAAGTGAATACTTCAGTGAAATTTCCAAAATAGGAGGAGTAAACCTGGATAGAGATAATCAAATATTTTTAACCTTTATTAAAGTTCCTTTATCAGAAGATATAAAGTTAGAAGAAAAACTTCTTTTTCAGGATCTGTTTTCTAAAATCCCAACAGACCAGCTGGAACAGCTGTTTTCAAAATATCTAAGATGGGATAAAAAAATTGAAATAATCCTCAATGAGAACTTACAGAAGGTAAGAAAAGAGAAGGTAATAGGAAAATTTTCTATTAGACCTTATGTGAGAACTGAGGTGAAATATATAAATGGAAATTTTTATTTAGTGATTGATTTCAGACATAACATCACTTCTGTTTTGAATCTTTGGGAATATGTTAATAAATCAAAAGAAGAACTTTTGAAACAAGTGGGAAAGAAAATAAAGTTTCTGTTAAACCCTAAAAGATCATATACGATCAAAAAAATAGAAGAGCCAGATCCTGATATAGTTGATCTGTTGATAAGATACTACAAAGCTCAGGGATATATAAAAAGTGATAAAGAATTAAGAAGATTTGGGGAAATTGATTACAATCAACCTATAATGAGATGTAAAGAGATACCACATCCCTTTTTACCTCAGCATTGTGTGATAGTTTTTAACTTAGAAGAATTAGAAGGGACATCTGAAGCTAACAAGTTTATGGAATATTGCAGACTTTCAAATAAGGAAAAATTTGAAGTGATTAAGGAAGTAGCAAAAGACCTTGATATAATTGAATCTTCATCAGAAAAATTTCAATTTGAAAAAATGACCCCTTCTGATCTGATAGTAAAAGATGAGAAGGGAAGAAGTGTTAAGATAAAAAAGACAAATACCTTATTTTCCTGGATAAATAGAAAACATCAGAGAAAGCTGCTTCCATACGAAATACCAGATCTTTTAAAAAACAAAGAAATTACCGCTTTTATTCTTATTGACGAAGAGATACCTGAGATCAAAAGGATAAAAAATATCACGATTCAGATGTTTCAAAAATACAATAAGATCAAGGAATTTTCTGATTTACCCTATTTTGACTTTTCAAAGAGGATCTATCAATTTAACAGAAAAAAAGTTTTTGAAATAATAAAGCAAATTAAAGAAAATTTGCCTAAAAAAAAGAACGTTAGTTTTGCTTTAATTGTCGGAAAAGAACTGTATCCTCCTGAAGAGGATTATTATGAAAGTTTAAAAAGGCAGCTATTTCAGCTGAGGGTAATCTCACAAAACATCCTGTGGAGAAATCTTATAGAAGATATTCGAGGATATATAAAGAACAATCTGTTGATTCAAATAATGGGAAAGCTTGGCATAAAATATTTTGTTCTTCAAAGAAAAGTAGAATATGATTACATATTAGGAGTTGATGTAGGAAGAGGGATGTATGAAAGACATAGAATTGCGGGATGCACTGTTGTGTTTGATTCTGAAGGAAAGATAAGAAAGATATTGCCTGTGAAAACAGAAACTCCAGGAGAAACTCTGAATTTACCGAGAATTATCGAATACCTGCAAAATAAAGGGCTGCTGGATTTTGAAAATAAAGATGTTTTAATCTTAAGGGATGGAAAAATTCAGTATAAAGAAAGAGAAGATTTGCAGAAATTGAGTAATAATTACAGCACAAAGATTACTTTTATGAATCTTAAAAAAAGTCATAACTATAAGATAAACACGGAGAAACACGGATTAGGTATTAGTTTTGGAAGCACAGCCTTTTTGCTTCCTCATTCAACAGGCTATGGAGCAAATCCAATAAAAATTGATCAAAAATTTAGATTTGAAGAAGGAAAAGAGATTCTGCTTGAAATAGACATGAAAGATTTAGAGCTTCTTTATGATTTTACAAGACTTAATTACTCCAGTCTGTTTAATGAAAAACTGAGCTTTAAGTTACCTGCTCCTGTTCAC
>Ga0190367_1002034_pt1 | contig 10852 bp, 8 predicted proteins | sample 4872181011_MG_FD_171838 | JGI IMG/M metagenome (GOLD analysis project Ga0190367, IMG submission 171838) | Hydrothermal vent microbial mat bacterial communities from Southern Trench, Guaymas Basin, Mexico - 4872-18-10-11_MG | ecosystem: Environmental > Aquatic > Marine > Hydrothermal vents >... | reverse complement strand
TATTATCACTATGGTGATATTTCACACGTCTTTAAGTTAGTTGTGCTAACTTAGAAAAATAAGCTCGGCTTACCTCAGACATATTTATTCACTTCTCAATTGCTTTGACAATTATAAGTCCCAGTAGCAGGGTTATTAGGCTTAGTGGGATTGCATTGATCAGTCTATCGTGTAGGATACATTTGTAGGGTTTTATGCTAAATTCATGATCTCTACCATAGATTATCATCACCCATCCTATCATTCCCTTTCCTCCGATCTCCTCTCGAAAAGTGATGTTGTACATTCCGACTACTAGTTCACAGTCTGGGTGTGCGTCTCCTATGTACTCGAAATCTACTCTCATAGTCTTGTTGTACTCTAGGTGTTTTTTTAGAATTGTTCTATTGGTATTGTTGTGCTTGTAATGTACTTTTAGTATTAGATCTTCGCTTACATGTGTAGTATTCTCTGGTAGAAAGTACTCTATATATCCCCTGAATTTTCTGATCTCTCCTGACCATGTGTAAGTCGCAGGATAGACAACCATTTTATAGTTATATCCCCACTCGACAATAGGCTCTAGGGGAGGTAGTATTGGGTAGTAGAAACCTATGAGAAAGGATAGTAGCATGAGAGGGACTACTATCCCTATACTCCACTTTGACATACTTATGCCCTTCTTTACTACTTTCTATTTTATTTAAGTATTTGGTCATAAATTTTGACCAAGATTATCATCATTTTCAATTATCTTTTGATTGCTTCTTCATTAGAACATCAAGAAAATACTGAGGAAGAAGAGTATCCGAGCCGAGAGAGAGGCGCATAAGAGGATCCAAAGAGTGCCTTTAGTATTCTATATACAGATTAATCTATAGTTGTGGGGCCGCTTCAATTAAACACAACTAGCTTAATGCCAACCTCTAATCGACTTTTCCATATATACATAAAGTAAGGATTAAGGAGAAGTCTAAAAGACCTAAAACAATAGCAGAGGTCATCTTAATGATTAAAACCCAATTTCTCTTACCAATGAATTTATAGAAGATTGTCTTACTATGTATAGGGTGTTTTTATGAAGAAAAGTAGGGTTGAGGAAATTCGTAATAAGTATTATCCTAAGAAGATTACAATCCTATTTGTTGGTGAATCAGCTCCATCTGAAAATAGATTCTTCTACCTCAGGAATACGGTTCTATACTGTGCATTCTTTATGGCATTCCGTAGAGTTTATAGTGTTAAGGAAGATGAATTTTTAGAATACTTTCAAAAATTAAGCTGCTTCCTCTACGATTTACTACCTTGTGGTAAGAAATGGAGTGGTAAAAAGAAGGTAGCTAGTGAGAAGGAAAAGAAGCAAGCTAGAGCAGACTTTAGAGAATTCATTGAAGAGAGAAGGCCTAAAATGGTAGTTACTATTATGAAGAGAATATCTGGAGTTGTTGAAAGTGAAATAAAAAAGACCAATATTAACACAGTCTTCCGTAATAATCTTAAATTTCCAAGAAATTCAAGGTCATTCTGTGAATATGTGGAAGGATTGGAGAAAATTCTTAGAGAAGCTATAGACTTAAAAATACTACCAGGATCCATACTATCAAAGAAGTAGGAGTAATAATAGAAGATTTTAATATCCTAATGGGGAAAACTTTCTTCCGAATTAATAACTTCCAAAATTTCCTTTCATACGAAGGATTAATAGCTCAAGGTTATTAAAGTATTGCATACTACCAGCTACCGGAGGATGAGTCATTGCCTAAAAAGGAGAATTTCCATGAATGTCTGATATGGCGCATATATGTGAAGAGAGGAAATAAACTATTTCTTGAACTTCCTTCATGGAGAGAAAAGATGTCGTCTTTTTCCATTGTTTAGATTAAAAAGGAAAAGTAATGTAATATATATGTGAAGAAGACAAAAACTATGGAGGTGAGAAGTTTGGTAAAAATAAAGAGTGTCAAAATATATAGGCTAGCAACATTCCTATTACTTTTTACTACGCTAGTAGCGTGTATACCCATACTGGCAGATCCTTATCCTGTTGATATAGAAGTGGATTCAGAAACCCCTGAGAGAGGAAAATATTCGAGATACACTATATCAGTCAAAACAGAGGAAAATCTGGATATCATTGTTAGTGTGTCTCATTATATTCCAGGCAAAGGATGGAGTGGTTGGGAAGATATATGGGAAGGATATCTACCAAAAACTTCTCGCACTTTTCACCGCACCCTATATATTCCAGAAGATGCGGAACCTGGATCTGTAGTGATATGGGTAATTGTTCAGTATGCTTCTAAGGAATTCTATGGAGTGGAAAAAGGAAAGCGTTATTACCTTGACTATGGTGTCGTATATATAGCTGGTCATCTTCCAGATCCTGAAGTGGACTATTGGAAGAACGAAACAAACTACTGGACGGAGAAATATCATGATCTTGAAAACAAATACCACGATCTTGAAGACAAATACCACAACCTTAAACAAAAATATAACATACTTCAAGAGGAATATAATACACTTGAAGAGAAATATGATGGTCTTGTGCTAAAATATTATGCACTCTTCGGCAATTACACAAGGCTGCAGGAAAAATACAATGATCTCTCAAATAAATACTTAGACTTGAAGAGCAGTTATATTCGATTAGAACAGGAGCGCAATTACATCTACATAGCGCTGATGGTCTTAATCTCCTTGGCACTAATTCTTGGAGGTTATATTTATCATCTCAAGAAGCAACTAAAATCCCTAGTTCCTAGTAGATCAGAAAAAATTATAGAAGGATGAAGAAGATTATAAACGAATATTGTGATGAAGGATATAATTCAAGAAGAAATGTCAACCAAGAAAAATTTCAGCCGACAGGCTTCCTCTTTTTCCTTTACAAGTTCTCTCAGTAGTTCTATTAGTCGAGGATCTTCTGCCAGCTGGTCTAGTATTCTGGCCAGGCGTAATTTTACATAGCTCATTCTGAAGATTTCTTCTCTATCCAGGATTAGTCCATAGTGGAGACAGTATTAACCCTACCCTCGCCCCATGATCCTGATGACCCAGTCCTCGTAAGGGCTACCGGGATCTTTGTACGAAAATACCTGATTCCAAGGTGGATGAGGAGGAAGTTTAGGGGAGACCTCTAGTTCTGGAGGACTTGGGACAGAGAGAAGCGAACTACGAAATAATCTTCGGTATCATCTATACACCTAGGGATTCGAAAATTAAAGACGCCTTATTCAATATTTTCAAGTCTACTGGTAGGGAGTATGCTATACGCCTACTCTCTGCTGTAACTGGAATGAGGATAAGTACAGGCTTTATCAGGAGGGCACTGATTAGTCCATAAATTCTTTTTACTGAACCCATTTAAGCTATCGTGATCTCAACTATTTCTCCAATACTTTACATGTAATATTCTTTTAATGTATAGTAGTATTAAAAACCAGTAGATCTAGATAGGGAATACTAGGATACTTTTTAATTACTCGAATAGAACAAGGTCAACTAGTTTAGTTAATGATAGAAAAAGAAAAATATCTCTAGATTTGCTGGAGAGATCCTCTCACAGAAGATCTCATCAAAAAGAGAACTGAAAAATTGGGTTTAATTGAGGATTTATCATCTCATAACTCTCCAGTCCTCCTCAATACCCCCTAAGCCGCCTCAGAAGCTCATCTATAGTTTCGAACTCTTCGCGAATAATACTTTTAAGCGCACTGTCCGTGAGTTCTCCGGCAAGTTGTGCTTTTCGGCACTGCTCGCACGTTATTAAATGCTTCAGGATTTCCAGGTAGAAACCACTTTTCTCTCTCCGAAGACCGTTTTCAAGGATTAGCCAACAGTTCCCAGGCCGACCTGGATGTGGCTCTACTGCGACGACTTCTCTGGGGATTTTGAGTACTTTTCGCATATGTTCAGTTACTATAAACCGCGTGTTTCTCACCTCGTATATAATACAACCTCGCAATCTTAATATACATGTTAAAACCCCTCCCTTTTCAAGCTACTGTGTGTTTCTCTTTCCTAGCATTGTACCTGTAATTCGCTTGCTTCACTATGTTTTCTATAAGTTCATCTATCAAACCCATGATATCACTAGAGCTTTACCTCAGGGATCTCAACTGGGAAAGACCTCTTACTTAGAGGAGTCTATAGCCTTCCTCCTCTCTAAATTAAATCTTCGAAAGGATTTTCGAGTACTTCTCTATCCTCATTAACTTCCCCCTCCGGCTGCATCTGCCAGATCCCCTCAGCCGTTATAAAAGAGCTTGTTAGAAATGTTCACAAGACTAAATGTTAATTACTAACAAGTTCTAATTATATTGGAGTGGGGGCTTAAATGGATCCACTGATACGGCTTTTTAGAGAAAAACCTGAAGCCTTAGAACTTCTGGGGAGAGTATGGGAAATACTATATGTGGAAGGAAGTACCCCTGATATCGGAAAAAGAAGAGAAGGTTTCATAAGAATGTTATTAGAGAAAGAGTTTGGATTAGAGGTCGCTCCAGCTCCCTCCATGGAAAGAGAGTGGGACTTCAGAGTGACCATTGAGGGCGAGGAAAGAACCTACAGCCTAAAGACAACGGAAACTATAACGACAGTGAAGGTAGCCTGGAATGGTTTTCCCTCAATTGAACGAGCAAGAAAATTTGAATTTAAATACCCGATTATTTATGTCACGGGTGATAGGCGTCAAAAGGTGATAGCCATATACATCTTTGACCTTGAGGATTTAAAAAGTCTTAAAGAAGAGATGGGAGATGACATGTGGTGGATACCGAGGAGAGGGACCAATCCAAGAGGATTTGGTATCAATAAAAGAGCTATAGAACGACTTATGGAAAAAGCCAGAACTAAGGGTAATTATGTGTCTAAAGAGTACCATCATATAGATGTGAATGCTATCAGAAAGGAATATTGGGAAGGTTGGTATAACTTATTAAAGAAGCTTGCTTTTAAAGAGTAAATAATTATTTCATAAACTCTGTTAATCTTCTTGTAGCCAAAAATTCTTTTATTCTTTCCCTAGCTTTCTTAACATAACTCTCCTCTATATCTATGCCTATAAAATGTCTACCAGTTTTTAAAGCCACTAAACATGTAGTACCCGATCCAACAAAGGGGTCTAAAACAACATCGCCTTTAAACGTATAGAGCTGGATACACCTATAGGGTAATTCTTCAGGAAAAGGTGCTGGGTGACCAACTTTCTTGGCAGATTCTGGAGGGAATCTCCATACACTTTTAGTGAACTCTAAGAACTCATCTCTACTTATCGTATCCTCTTTTTTGCTCTTCCTTCTCTTGAAATCCCCCTTAGACATTACTATGATATACTCATGTTGATCCCTTAGAATCGGGTTAACAGCAGACATCCAAGAACCCCAAGCTGTAGATGATCCACTAACACCATCGCCCTTATCCCATATAATTTCTCCTCTAAAGAGGAAGCCTATTTCCTCAAATCGTTGAATGAGGTATGCATGGAGTGGGATGTAAGGTTTACGACCTAAGTTGGCGATATTAAAACAAACTCTTCCTCCCCAAACCAGAACTCTATAAACTTCTCTCATCACCTCTTCTATGAAATCCAGATATTCACCAAGTGTTAAATCTTCATCGTATTCCTTCCCTACATTATAAGGTGGTGAGGTCACCATTAAGTGGATACAATTATTGGGGAGCTTCTTTAGAATATCACGAGCATCTCCTAGTATTATCTTATCTAGTAATTCTGGAGGAACTTTATTTTCTTTTAAATCTTTAAAAGAAGGTTTTGGAAGAATAGCATTCTTATAGAGCTTCCTAGAATAAAATGGCGTAGAGTTGTGACTCACTCTACCCGAAACTCCAAAACTACTTGTCTTTGTTCTCTTTCTTATCAATCTATCATCCCCCTCTATAACGCTCTAATGAAATAATAATTCTTTTAATCAACTCCTCCCAGTCTAGTTCACCAGCTAGAGCCCACATTATTATGTCACCTGTATGGAATTTTAAGACTCGCAAAAATTTCTGCCATGTATATCCTTTAGCTCTCAGTATAGGACTCCATTTTCTCCATAAATATTTTGGAAACTTATTAAGTGCCCATACAGCTAAAGAATCATAATCTATATCCTCTCCCCTACCCATGCTAGTCCTCATGGCCTTTATGAATCTCTTAATATCAGTTGGCTCTTCTAAAATACTAAGACTCGCCATTTTTCTTATCCCCTATGTACATAGTATATACGGGATAATATAAAACTTTTGATTAGAGAACATTGTTATCAGTTTAAGAGATAATCACTCATAAACATCATTTCATTTAAACATAGTGAGTCATACATACATAGTTTACATTCTCAATTCCACATAGGAGAATCCCACTTATCTATCAGAGATTTTAGATCGTTATCATAGAATTCATCGTCTACCTAATATTTTCTAAAACCTTTAGGCGAGTAGTAAAGTGGGTAGGCATGTTCAGCCTTTAAGAGCCACTTGTATACACAGGCCCTTAAGCCTGTGCTGCTCGTAAAGTTTAGACTTTCTTCGAGTAAACTTCAGCTCGTAAACACTTCTTATGGACTCGGAGTAGAAGTCAAGTATACCTATTATGGCAGTATCATCTAGAGGGTTTCTCCTGGCGCTCTTCATTTAATGAAAGAGCAATCGACACTGAATCGTAAATTTTAAATTCGCTTATTAAAAATATAGGTGAAAATATATGAAGATCGTGTTAGTTTATGATTCTAGAAGAAAGGGGTCTGTACACTCTGGAATCCAACAGAGAGCCATAACCTCAGCGGTAGAAATGGAACAAGAAACTGATAAAACAATTGAGCTCTTCAAAATAGACATCTCAAAGAGTACACTTACGGATACATGGAAACATGCCGATATTTTGATCTTTGGGGATACGGAGTCCTACACTTTCCTAGAACAGGTTCCAAAGGATGCTATCGAGAAACTCGCCCTATCAGGTACTCTAATCGTACTTAATCATCATCCCCGGGCTAAAAAGAAGATTTTCCCCAACATCGACTTTGGCTTCGATTGGTCTTCTTCATACGACACAATTCATAACTTGAGCCTCTCTGTAGGCAGCAGTCCTAACGAACTTATCGATGGATTAGACGACCTTGTTAAGGGGGAAACAATCTCTACTTTAGAGGATTTGCGTCATAAGATCACCAATAGTGAATATGTTGATAGAGTTTTAACCGCTAAAGATAGAGAGGGAAGAGAATACGATGTGATAATTTTTGTCCATTACCCGCCCGAGAAAATAAAGAAGCCATTAGGTATTTTATGGATAAATCTTCACTGTGTAAAAAAGAATGAAGAATTCTTGGAGCATCTACTCGAAAAAATTCATAGGAATCTCATACATTGGTGGAAAGCTCATGGTCTTTCCTTGCTTAGGAGGAGATATACTACAATGATCGAACTCCTCAGCACTATAACTCATGAAGAGCTATACTTGGCGCGAGAAGAATCGAGAACAGACTTGTTAGCTTCAGAACCAGAGCTGTTAAAAGAAATAATTAGAGACATCCTACAGAGGGAATATGAAGACAAAATTCTTCGCGTAGATTTTGACCCAAAAAGAGGGAAAGGATATCAACCTACATTAGAAAGTGGCAGAGCTCTTGATTTAAGATGTACTATTACCTTTTGTGACCCAAAATCTAAGAAGTTTAAGGACGCTGAACTTTGGATCGAGGTAGAAAGTGGAGATGGTAAAAAAGGAGTAGAACAGGTTAAAGAAGCTATAAGAGAATTATTAAAAAAGAGGGATCCCAAATCGATTCTAGTGGAACTTTGGGCTGATGAACCGTTACCTCCGGCTGAACCGGAAGGATTTGAGAAATTAAAGGAAGAATTTCCTGAGGTCAAAGTAGCCTACCGTTGCCTTCCAATCTTATTACGAAAATACGAACAATATTTTACAAGACTACTTTACATTTGTAAAAAGTTACAATATCAACGGAAATTGTAGAAAATTCATATCGATTTGCATGATATCCTTTATGACTTACATAAGTCTAATAAATCATTTAACAAACGATTGTACCTCCTTTAGCTAAGAATCGATAGATCACAAGACCTACAAACACTATCCACACTCCTATTTTGTACTAAAAGTACAAAAACACTAATAACAGCCCACACAGAATAGAGAATGTGAGAACATGTCATCCGCAAAAATACCACTAAAGAGAATAGACAAATACATCTGGGAAATACCAAAAGACTACAAACCAGGCATGAGAGTACCAGCCAGAATATACGCAGACGAACAACTACTAGAGAAAATGAAAGCAGACCTAACCCTAGTACAAGCAGCAAACGTAGCACACCTACCAGGAATATACAAATTCGCAATAGTATTACCAGATGGACATCAAGGATATGGATTTCCAATTGGTGGAGTTGCAGCATTTGATGCTGAGGAGGGTGTCCTATCCCCTGGTGGGGTGGGCTATGATATCAACTGTGGTGTGAGGCTTCTCCGTACTAATCTCAGGGTTGAGGATGTGAGGCCTGTGCTGGATAAGCTCTTGGAGATGTTGTTCAGGTATATTCCATCGGGTGTTGGCTCTAGGGGTCGTATTTCGGTGAGTCTTGCTGAGCTGGATAGGGTGTTGGATGAGGGTGTTGATTGGGCTATTGAGAGGGGGTATGGTTGGGCTGATGATCCTAGGTATATTGAGGAGGGGGGTCATATGGAGTCTGCTGATTCTGATAGGGTTTCTCAGCATGCTAAGAATAGGGGTAGGGGTCAGTTGGGCTCTCTGGGTAGTGGTAATCACTTCTTGGAGGTTCAAGTTGTGGATAAGATATACAATCCGGGTGTTGCTAGGGAGTTGGGTGTTCTTGAGGAGGGTCAGGTTATGGTTATGATCCACACGGGTAGTAGGGGTCTTGGTCATCAGGTGTGTAGTGATTACTTGAGGATTATGGAGCGTGCTGTTAGGAGGTATGGTATTAAGCTTCCTGATAGGGAGTTGGCTGCTGTTCCTACTACTAGTAGGGAGGCTGAGGACTACTTTGCTGCTATGTCGGCTGCTGCTAATTTCGCTTGGACTAATAGGCAGTTGATTACTCACTGGACTAGGACTGTGTTTGAGAAGGTCTTTCATAGGTCTGCTGATGATCTGGATATGCAGATTATCTATGATGTGGCTCATAATATTGCTAAGTTTGAGAGGCATAAGGTGGATGGTGCCTATAGGGATGTGTATGTCCATAGGAAGGGGGCTACTAGGGCTTTTCCTCCGGGTCATATGGCTATTCCTGCTGAGTATAGGGCTCTTGGTCAGCCTGTGCTCATTCCTGGCTCTATGGGTACTGCTTCTTATCTCCTCATAGGTGCTCCTAGGGCTATGGAGATCAGTTTTGGCTCGACTGCTCATGGTGCTGGTAGGCTTCTCAGTAGGGCTAGGGCTATTAGAACCTATAGGCCTAGGGATGTGGAGAGGTCTCTTAGGAATAGGGGTATTCTGATCAGGGCTACTACTATTAGGGTGATCTCTGAGGAGGCTCCTGGTGCCTATAAGGATGTGGATAGGGTTGCTGAGGTCAGTCATAGGCTTGGTATCGCTACTAAGGTGGCTAGGCTTGTCCCCATAGCTGTGACTAAGGGTTGATCTCTTTTCGCCCTTAAATAGGAAAGATTTAACGAAATAGGGATTAGCTTACATAGGCGAGTGGATATGATCGTGGGTCTTAGTATGTTTTCCTATGTAAAGGACCACTCTATTATGTGTGCCTTCTAGTGTCTATCCCTTTAGGTTCCTAAGAATCCGTCTGGAACGAGGCTTGTCGCTAGCATCACTGTGTTGATGTCTTGGTGCTCTCTCCAGCTGTAGCTCTCCTGGTTCACTGGTTTGAGCCAGAAACTCTCGATCTCATGGATCAGCCAGGTGTAGTGTGTTAGGCTCTTAACAAGTGAACGTAACTCCTTGTTGCCTGAGAGCCTTGGGCTGTCTATTATCTGATCTCGGAGTCTCATCATGGCCTTGAGCCCTATGGATAGCCCTAGCTCTCTGAATGGGAGTCTCATGCTCGTTGGGAGTCTTGTGGGCTCATTCGCCAGGTAGAGCTCTAGGCTGAGTAGGGAGGAGTCTAGTATATCGAGTAGGAGGTCCATTCGATCTAGATGCCCGTCTCTGATCAGTCGAGCTAGTGTGTAGGCGTTCCAGAGGAGGCTTCCTATTCCGAGTGGGTCGCTTGTCTCCCAGTCCATACCTTCGCAGATCTCGGCGAGATCCTCGATCTCCTTCTCGAGGCTTGGCCAATCGGGGCTCTTTGGGGCTGTCGCTTGAAGCTCATTATATACGATGAATCCTTCTAGGGGATCGTGCTGGCCCATTGACTTGACTAGGGGACGGGAGAGGTCTATGCTCATCTTCCAGTATATACGTTTCTGGCCATCGGGAGTCTCGTAGACGAATGAGGAGTGGGCTGTCTTGGCGAGCTCTATAGCCCATAGGTTGTAGATGGTTTCTCCGGTGACCTCGCTAACCCTATTAAGTGCATGCATCCATCTCGTCAGGTAGTGGTAGTACTGTCCATCTCTCTCCCACTCAAGAGCCTCGTCGAAGGGCTCATCGGGTTTTCGTTCGGGTAATCTCTTACCTATTCTCAAGCCACCGATTGTTGGATGCTTCCATCCTTCCTCATCATCTAGGCCGCTTATCCAGCCGCTCCTGGGGTCGTCATCGCGGTGCCGACCTAGCACGTAGTGGACTTGATCGACTAGTCTGAGGGCTAACCGCTTGAATCTCTCGTCACCTCTCAAACGGTAGAGTCCGAGGAAGTTGCATACTGCAAATGCATCTGTCCACAGGTAGCGTCTAGGCCTCAAATTCGATGTCAGGCC
>Ga0190367_1002031_pt1 | contig 10856 bp, 9 predicted proteins | sample 4872181011_MG_FD_171838 | JGI IMG/M metagenome (GOLD analysis project Ga0190367, IMG submission 171838) | Hydrothermal vent microbial mat bacterial communities from Southern Trench, Guaymas Basin, Mexico - 4872-18-10-11_MG | ecosystem: Environmental > Aquatic > Marine > Hydrothermal vents >... | reverse complement strand
AATAGAGATCATAGGAAAAACTGAGAACTACACAAGGTTTAGGCTTGTTGCAGAAAAGATGGCAAGAATTGCAAGGAATGGGATAAGGATTGAAGTTTTAAGTGATTACAAATCGCATGTGGGTTTGGGAAGTGGAACTCAGATAAGTTTAGCAGTTGGTGAAGTCTTTAACAGGTTGTACGAGATTGGGCTAAGTGTTAGACAAATCGCAGAGATAGTTGGAAGAGGCGGAACCTCTGGCATAGGTGTTGCCGCTTTTGAGTTCGGTGGATTTATCGTCGATGGAGGACACTCAAGAAGGGAAAAAAAGGATTTCTTGCCATCTTCAGCAAGCAAAGCAAAGCCTCCAAAAGTAATTGCAAGACACGACTTTCCAGATTGGGAGATCGTATTAGCTATACCGGATTTAAAGGGATTTTATGGCAGGAGAGAAGTCGATCTATTCCAGAAGAACTGTCCAATACCGATTGAAGAGGTTAGAGAACTTTGCCATCTGATCTTAATGAAACTGCTGCCGGGTGTGGTTGAAGGGGATTTGGATGAATTTGCATATGCAATTAGAAGAATTCAGGAGATAGGGTTTAAGAGGGTTGAAGTAGAGCAATATGGGGATTTGATTAAGGGATGTTTTGACTTACACGAATGCGTAGGTATGAGTTCCACTGGGCCTGCTGTTTACGCGATAACGGATTCGAACGCAAAAGCTATTGCAAGGGATTTGAGGAGTTACTTCAACGATAGAGGTTTTGAATGCGATGTGGTAATAACCAAAGCAAGAAATAGGGGTGCTGAGGTTGAAGTATAACCTTTGGTTTGGAATCGTTGAGGATGGGAGTGTTAAGAAGGCTAAGAACTTGAAGGAGATGTTTAGAACAGCAGAGAATCAGAGTCCACTGCCGTTTAACATCCTTGAATTCGGGCTTAAGGTATTTAGAGATGAGAAGGAGTATTATAGAATTTTAAGGAAAATAGCGATAGAGGTTGCTGAAGAGGAAGTAAACAGAGAACTGAGAAGAGAGGATAGATATGTAATAACACTTGTAAAGGCTTTGGAAAGTCTAAACGAGACTATAAACGTCTTAAATGAGAAGTTGGAGGATATAAGAGAAGTCAAAGAGAGTGAGATTACTGAGATGTTTCAGAGGGATATTTCAAAGCTCAGAGAGTTGAGAAGAGCTGTTGAAAAGGAGATCGAATCCGTTATGGAAAAGATCGCACCAAATCTAAGTGAAGTGGCGAGACCTATCATAGCCGCTAAACTACTTGAGAAGGTCGGTAGCCTAGAAAAGCTTGCGAGATTACCGGCAAGCAAGATTCAGATATTAGGTGCTGAGAAGAGCCTTTACAAGGCTTTGGCAAGGATAAAGAGGGGGAGAAGAGCTAAGATTCCGAAGCATGGAATAATATTTCAGCATCCGTTTATAAGGACTCTTCCGAAGTCTAAAAGGGGAAAGATGGCAAGGTTTTTGGCAGCGAAAATAGCAATAGCAGCAAAAATCGACTACTTCAGAGGTGAGCTCGAAGAGGGATTAGCAGAAGTTGTTAAAAACAGATACGAGGAGTTGAGAAGGAAATGAAGGAGATAATGAGAAATGTGTATCTGTTGGAGAACAATATACTTGCGACTAAGAGTAAGTACGGAAGTCATTACGGTGAGAGAGTTATAAACGGTTTTAGGGAGTGGATTCCATGGAGGAGTAAATTAGCCGCTATGATATTAAAAGGTCACAGGTTGAATTTAAGGGGAGATGAAAGAATTCTATACTTAGGAGCGGCAAGTGGAACTACGTTGAGTCACGTGGCAGATATAGTCGATAATGGGATAATTTATGCAGTTGAATACGCCGCCAAGCCGTTCGAAAAGTTACTCGAACTTGTTAAAGAGAGAAACAATATAATACCTCTACTTGCAGATGCCTCAAAACCTTGGAGGTACAGCGGGATCGTTGAGAAGGTTGACCTGATATATCAGGATATAGCCCAAAAGAATCAGATCGAAATACTCGAAGACAACATCAAGTTCTTCTTGAAGAAGGGAGGAGATGCGATAATAATGGTCAAAGCTAGGAGCATAGATTCCACTGCCGAGCCTGAAAAGGTTTTTCAAGATGTTTTAAATAGGCTTAGAAAGAAGTACAAAATCGTTAAGCATGGAACTCTTGAGCCGTATCACAAAGATCACATATTCGTTCATTTAAGGAATGTTTAAAAATGGTTGAACAGTTGACTTTAAACGGTAAGAAGTTGGAGGATTGGACCTTTAGAGGGGCTGATACTCAAGAGCATATCCACTGTATTCATCCCTATCCAGCAAGGATGATACCTCAAATCGCAAAGAGGTTGATAGAGAAATATTCAAAGCCTAATGGTATCGTATTAGACCCGTTTTGTGGGAGTGGTAGTGTTTTAGCTGAAGCAAAAATCCTTGAGAGGATTTCAATTGGTATCGATATAAATCCATTGGCTTGTTTAATAGCTAAAGTAAAGATTACACCTATAGCTCCCAAATCATTAGAGCATTATTGGAATTGGATAAATGAGAAGTTAAAAGAGCGAATAAATCCCAAGATACCTGATTTCTTTAATTTAAAGTATTGGTTTAAGGAAAAGACAATTAAGGAGTTAGCTGAGATAAAAGCCGTAATAAGTCAGATTAAAGATAAGAATATTAGAGATTTCTTCTATGTATGCTTTTCAAAAACAGTGATTGATGTATCACTATGTAGGAGTAAGGAGTACAAACTTTATAGAATGCCTAAAGAGGAAATTGAAAGGTTTAACCCAGATACCTTTAAAGAATTTGAAGAGAACGTTAAAAGGGGCATTAAAGGAATGAAAGATTACTATGAAAGGGTAACAGAAAAGCCAGCAATCGTGATGCTTGGTGATTCAAGAGATATGCCACTAGAAGATAGATCGGTGGATCTAATCGTAACTTCTCCACCATATGGAGATAGTAAAACTACAGTTGCCTATGGTCAGTTTTCAAGGTATTCTGCACTTTGGATAGGGTTTGATGAAGGACTCGTAAGAGCTGTAGATAAGATATCCCTAGGTGGAACTAGGAAGAAGCCAAATTTTCACTCAAAAACATTAGAAACTGTTATAGCTGAAATTGAGAAAAGAAATGAGAGAAGAGCAAGAGATGTCGAATCTTACTTTGCGGATTTGGGGAAATGTATAACGGAATTCTCAAGAGTTCTAAAGTCAAATGGATATGCTTGTATCGTAATTGGTAATAGAACCGTAAGCAGAGTAAAGATTCCCATAGATAAGATTATAGTTGAAATTGGAAGAGAGGCAAATTTTGAGCATATAGCTACATTTTATAGGGATATTCCGACAAAGAAAATACCTTGGGCTAATGCTCCCGAAAACATTGCTGGATTAAAATGTGAAACGATAAAAAGAGAGAGCATAGTGGTTCTAAAAGTCTCTTAAAGTTTTTGTTTTCCTAAACTTCTTTAAATCATCAAACATCTCTAAAAATTTTCTTGCTCCGTATTTTTTAAACTTCTCGTAAAACTCATCTGGAACATATACTCTTATCCTTAGAGCCGTCATAGTTTTCACTGCGTATTCCGGTGGTTCATATAATGAGACAAACCAGATGTTATCTGGAATTCCTATAACCTCCCTCAAGATGTAAGCCTCTCCAACAACTTCTCTCCATCTTTCGCGAACCTCTCTTTTAACAGAAATAACTACAGCATTTCTTGGATTCTTCTTAAGAGTTTCTACATCAGGTATAACGAAATCCAACTGCTCTTCGTTTATTCTTTTGTTTCTTTCATATTTAACCCCAAAAACTTTTAAAAGAGTTTCTAAAATCAACTCAACGGTGTGTCCAGCTCTACTTACCCTCGATTGACTAAGAGATAACTCAAGTCTATCAGGTGAAACTTTATCCCTCCATTTTTCACGCACGATTGATTCGTATTTCCTATAGAGTTCATGACACTTCTCCTCAAGCCTTCTTGCAGTTGAAGATGGATTTTCTACGTCTATCTCTATTTCATTAAGAGCTTCTTGCAAAATCTTCTTCGTGGATGGTATCTCCTTAAGCCATGGTGATTCCTCAGGCATAATTTAATTCAGAAGTCTAACTTTATAAAAATACATAGACAAATGTCTCCCGATGTTAACACCGTACTTCATCGAGGGCTTATGCCCACTCATACGGCTGACCTATCGGGAGTTTTGTCCCATGCCCGGGTTGCCCCAGATTCATTGAAGGACGTTCTCGTCCCTCTCCTCCGGGGACCTATCGGCATGGTGTATCCCCGAGCTCGCACAGAGGCTTCATCGAAAGCTTTTGCTCTCTCAGCCCCTTCCCCGATCGGGGACATGATAACTTAGATTTCGATAGTATTAACGTTTTCGTTATGGTTCTATACCCCTATCGGTTATTACGAATTCACAACTCCTCCCCTCCTTAAGCCATCTATGCTTTACAAGCTTTGCAATTCTTTTATCTCCAATCCTTTCAAGTCCGATTATTATCTTAGACAAGTGATCTATGCTCGTCCCTCCCAATGGCTTGTCTTGTCCCGTTCTGACGTCTGTGTAAACCTGATTGGTAATTATTACAGCTACATCGTATTTCCTTGCAATTCCGAGTAAATACGTAAGCTGAGATGTGAGTTCTCTCTTAACCCTAACTTGCCTCTCTTCATCCTCGAGTTCACTCCTGTACAAAGCTGTGAAGCTGTCAACTACTACCAATTTAACGTTCTCGTTTTTACAGAGTTTTTCAGCCTCCTTCAAAGCTATACTCTGCTCCTTAAACTCGAAAACCTCGTAAACGTAGACGTTTGAAAAAAGACTTATGTCTTCAAATATCTGCTTAACTCTCTCAGCAGATAAACCTTCTGTATCTATATAAGCCACTTTGTAATCCTTAGCTACGTTTTTCGCAAACATCAAGCATAGAGTTGTCTTACCAGTCCCACTTTGCCCATAAATCTGCGTTACCGTTCCGGTTTCTATTCCACCCCCGAGCAGAGAATCTATGCACTTACTCCCGCTCGGTATCAACATCTTCCAACCTCGCGATAATCTTCCTGTAAACCTCTACTATCGGCTTATCGATTTCTTTAGCGATTTTTGCTACATCTTCAAATTCGGGCTTGATATGATTGAAATATGGCTTTGAGTATTTTACCCTTATCTTAAACTTCTTTCCATCTAATTCCACTTCAGAGTTCTTGACTTCCCTATATGCGAGTTCCCTGTGGTAAATAGGGATTATTCTAACTCCTAATGTACCTGTTAACTTCATTACCTCTTTTGCAACTTCTTCAGCTCTGTCAAGCTTGCAAAGCACTCTTACAAGTGTTGAAGGTCTGCACTTCTTACCAATGCCCTGAAGAGTTGAAACGTCTAAAACACCGTTTATCTTCCACAACTCTTCCAAAGCGAATCCGATCAACTCCCCACTTACATCATCTAAATTCGTTTCTATTATGGCTACGTTATCTCTAAAGCTAACTTCACCTATTATAACCCTCAAGACGTTTGGAATCTCAGTATTTCTGCTTCCAGCACCGTAGGATATCTCTTTAACTCTCAACGGATATCTCAAAACACCCCCACAGTAATAACTGAGAATTGCTGCAGCTGTAGGCGTTAAGAGTTCGCCTTCTCCATCGAATAAGACTTCGAGTTTTGAATTCTTTAGAATTTCAAGCGTTGCAGGAGCTGGGATTGGATATTTACCATGAGATATATCTATAAATCCACTTCCAAGCCTTATGGGATTTGCAAAAAATCTAAAACCGTCTTTAGCCAATCTATTTAAGCCAACAACTGAGCATACTACATCGAATATAGCATCATCACAACCCACTTCGTGAAAAACGGCTTCATCGTACTTACATCCATGAATTTTAGCTTCAGCTTTCGCAATAATTTCAAATATCTCTTTAGAAGCATTTTTAATGTCATCACTTAAATCTGATGAGTCTATAATCTCTAAAACCTCTCTGAATTCCCTCTCAGTTTTGCAACATCTAACTTCAACTCTCTTCGCATTTATACCTCTCATGTTAACACGTTTCACATCAAATCTGATATCTAGTTTCAGAGCTTCTACAACTCCCTTCAAATCCTCTGGGCTCAACGATACATCGAGAAGAGATGCAACGATCATGTCTCCTCCAGCTCCGTTAAAAGCGTCAAATACCAATACCTTCATGTTTTCACCACAAGCCTTTTTATATCATCCAAATAAAAACTGTTTAGGTGATAAAAGTGGAAGTAACACTAAAGGTCAATCAAGCTTATCCAAGTGATTCGGGGAGAGGAATTGCCAGACTTGACCCAGACACGATGATGAAGTTGCAGATAGCTCCAGGAGATGTCATAGAAATTCAGGGTAAGAGAAAGACTGTTGCAAAGGTTTGGAGAGCTCCAAAGAGGGATTGGGGTAAGAACATCATAAGGATAGACAGGTTTACAAGGGAGAATGCAGGAGTTGGCATTGGGGATTTGGTAAAAGTTAGAAAAGTCAATTATCAATCGGCTAAAGTAGTAGTTTTGGCTCCATTAAAAAAAGTTGAACTCAGAATTTATGGGGTTGATATAGGTGAGTATTTAAAGCATCAGTTTTTGAAGAGACCAATTGTCGAGGGTGATTTAGTTCCGTTAGTGGGTGCTCCCGCTTTATCCGGTTTTGGTAGGTATAGTCAGAATCAAGCTTTGGTTTTTGTAGCAGTAAAGACAGAGCCAAAGGGGCCAGTTGTAATAGACGAATCCACGAGGGTGATATATAGAGATCGCCCAGTTAGGGGTTACGAGAGATTTGGGAAGTCTGGTGTTACATATGAGGACATAGGTGGGTTAAAGGAGGAGTTGCAGAAGGTTAGGGAGATAATAGAACTTCCACTTAAGTATCCAGAGCTGTTCCAAAGGCTTGGAATAGAACCGCCGAAAGGTGTTTTGCTCTACGGCCCACCGGGCACAGGTAAAACTCTAATAGCTAAAGCAGTTGCAAATGAGATCGGAGCTTCTTTCTTCACTATAAACGGGCCAGAGATTATGAGTAAGTTCTATGGCGAGTCAGAGCAAAGACTTAGAGAGATATTTGAAGAAGCAAAGGAGAATGCTCCATCTATAATCTTCATAGATGAAATCGATGCAATTGCCCCAAGAAGAGATGAAGTTACTGGAGAAGTCGAAAGGAGAGTTGTAGCACAATTACTAACGTTAATGGATGGATTGGAGGAGAGGGGACAAGTAATCGTAATTGGTGCAACTAATAGAATAGATGCAGTAGATCCAGCTTTGAGAAGGCCTGGAAGATTCGATAGAGAGATAGAAATAGGTGTTCCAGATAGAGAGGGGAGATTCGAGATATTCCAAATACATACAAGGAATATGCCAATAGAGCCAAAGTATAGCAGAGATTTTGTCTTAGAGGCAATAGAGAAATTGAAAAAGAACACCGATGATGCAGATGTCATAAGAAATCTCGAATTCGTGTACAACGAAGTTAAAAGTGCTGAGAGGGAAGAAGAAATAAAAGAGATCGTTAAGAGCATACTATCCGATGAAACCATTAGTGAGCTTGAAAACGAGATAATAAAGGCTATGCTTAGGAATCTAGCCGATCAAACTCATGGCTTTGTTGGAGCTGACATCGAAGCTTTGTGTAAAGAGGCGGCTATGAAGGCTTTGAGGAGATATCTACCTAAGATTGATTTAAACAGTGATGAGATTCCAATTGAGATTCTTGAATCCATTAGAGTTAAATGGGAAGACTTTCAGGAGGCTTTAAGGGAGATAGAACCGTCTGCGATGAGAGAGGTGTTTGTAGAAATTCCAAAGGTTACTTGGAACGACGTAGGCGGGCTTGAAGACGTCAAGAGGGAGATAATAGAAGCTGTAGAGTGGCCTTTGAAGTATCCAGAGAAGTTCAAGAAGTTCGGAATTAGACCACCGAAAGGTGTTTTGCTCTACGGCCCACCGGGCACAGGTAAAACTCTAATAGCTAAAGCAGTTGCAAACGAAACGAATGCGAACTTTATAAGCGTTAAAGGCAGTGAAATACTAAGCAAATGGTTAGGTGAGAGTGAAAAGGCGATTAGAAAGATATTCAGAAAGGCAAGGCAAGTGGCTCCATGTATAATATTCTTCGATGAAATAGATGCAATTGCCCAAATGAGGGGAATAGATGAGGGAAGTAGAGCTGTTGAAAGGGTTTTGAATCAACTGCTTACAGAGATGGATGGGTTAGAGGAGCTTCAAGGAGTTATCGTAATAGGTGCGACTAATAGGCCCGATATCCTAGATCCAGCTTTGCTAAGGCCTGGAAGGTTTGATAGACTCGTTTACGTCAGACCACCTGACAAGAAGAGTAGATTTGCAATATTTAAGATACACACGAGAAACATGCCGCTTGCCGAGGATGTGGATTTAGAAGAGCTTGCAGAGATGACAGAGGGCTACGTTGGAGCAGATATAGAGGCTATATGTAGAGAGGCCGTTATGCTCGCTTTAAGAGAGAACATAAACGCTGAAAAAGTTGAGATGAGACACTTCTTAGAGGCTTTAAAGAAGATTAAGCCAAGTGTTAACGAGGCTATGCTCAGCTTCTACGAGAGGTTTGAAGAGAAGATGAAACTCGAAAAAGTCAAAACTGCTGCAAGTGCTAAGACTTTACTTGGCTACGGTTAACTATATAAAAAGTTTTTATAAAATGTTATATTACAAACTAATAAGGATCAATAAACGTAAAAATCTACAACCACGTGATAAACTCCTGGAGAGTAGTTTTTTACCCTTCTAAAGTTTAAAATCTTGCAACTCCTCCCAAGTCTTTTACAAGCCCTCTCAACTCTTTCAATTGGTCTGTTTATCACTGCTTCTGGCGTAGATTCGTGATAGTGGATAACTCCATCGTTTTTTAAAGCCTTAATTGCTACCTCCAAGAAATCACTGCAGAATATGTGTCCCATTACGACTCTATCGGCAACGCCTTCAGGTGTTACGTACATCGAATCACCCAGTATCGGAATTACGTTGTTTACTCCATTTAGCTTTATGTTTTCGAGTAGGTAGTGATAAGAATCTGGGTTAATCTCTATCGAATAAATCTTCCTAGGATTCGAATGAACTGCTATTGGAATCGTGAAGTATCCGATTCCAGCAAACATGTCTATGACGATTTCGCCATCTCCAACGATTTTAGCAATTCTCATCCTTTCAGCTTGATTTCCAACGCTAAACATAACTTTAGTGATGTCAAGCTTGAAAAGGCAACCGTTCTCTCTATGTATCGTTTCACTACCACTTCCAGCTAATAACTCAACTCTTGGCCTTCTCAGCATCCCTTCCTTTCCAAAATCCCTCCAAACTGCTTTGCATCTCTTGTGAATCTTTAGTAGTTCTTTTCCAATCAATCTCTTGTAATCCTCAAGCTCCTTTGGGATTTTTATCAGGATTATATCTCCTATTATCTTGTAACTCCTTGGAATGAAATCTCTAAGCTCTTTTGGGATTTTATCCGCTAAAACTTTCTTCAGATTCTTCTTTTGGGCAAAGACTGGATTTTGCTGTTCAACTATTTCATATCCACTGAAGTACTTCTCGAATCCATCTAAAATCGGTATTTCGACGAAATCTCCTCTTTTAACTATTAGCCTGTTCTTATCTTTAGCCCCTATTTTTTCAGCGAATCTCCTAACACTTTCGGCATCTCTTTTTGGAACTCTAACAGCCTTCATAACCTCTTACTGAATGCGTAGAAGTTGTCGTTGTATTCAAATACGTAAACATCTTCACCGATCTCAACTGCATAAGGCTTGTTCACAAAGAAAACCCTACCATCGTTGCTCATAACCTCTGCAACACTTTCGTCCACGTTTACAACCACTCCTTCAAAAAGTTCGGATTTCCTTGCAATCAACTTCGAGTTCTTTATGTTTACAGATTTCCCGGTGAATATATCGATTCCCTTCCCAACTCTTCTGTTCTTCACGACGCATATGCTGTCGTCTTTTAGAACTACATCTCCATCTTCGTAACTTGGAAGTCTAACGAGATACGTAAATCTAAATAAATCTACACCATCACTCCTTCCAGCGAGCTTCTTGCTTTCGGTAATACTCCCACCCAACCTCTCAGCGATTTTCCTTGAAATCTTCTTACCTATCTCCCTGCTACCGAAGTAGAAGTCAATTCCCTCTTTTTTCTCCTCAACCTTTGTCAAAAACGCTCTTTCATTTTCGATTTCGTTTTCAAGAACTTCTTGGATAATTCTCTTTGCTTCAGAGATCTCGTAATCCTTAAGCTTTCTGTTCTCAGCTCTAAGCTGAACTATCGACTCGTAATAGCCACCAGATATCCTACTACACCTCAAACAAGTCGTCCTCTTAACCTTCAAATTGAATGGAACTTTAACAGTTACATAATCGCTAAACAGATATCCCGAGACTGTTAGCTCTTTAAGCTTTAGGTCTATTTTTACATCTTTTACATCGAAACCCTCTAAAACAAACATCGATCTTAAAACCTCTCTTTTTATAGCTTCTTCTAAGCTTATATTCTTCCATTTTCCACTAACTCTTACAAATCCACATCTTGAACACTGAACTATTTCAATCGGCTCGATTCTTACGATTTCTTCCCTTTCAGCTATACAGCTCCCACATACATATCCGTCTTCGATTTCCCTTCCACATACGATACATCTCATTGCCAATAGCTAATCGGTCTCAGTAAAATAAATAGTTACCGAAAGAGATATATCTATCGAAGTTGTATAACTCTTAGCGGTCGTAGTCTAGCCTGGCAGGACGCGGGCCTCCCGAGCCCGTTGCCCGGGTTCAAATCCCGGCGGCCGCACTGAAATTCTT
>Ga0190367_1002030_pt1 | contig 10866 bp, 8 predicted proteins | sample 4872181011_MG_FD_171838 | JGI IMG/M metagenome (GOLD analysis project Ga0190367, IMG submission 171838) | Hydrothermal vent microbial mat bacterial communities from Southern Trench, Guaymas Basin, Mexico - 4872-18-10-11_MG | ecosystem: Environmental > Aquatic > Marine > Hydrothermal vents >... | reverse complement strand
GAAGAACCAGAAACGAATTTACATCCAAAGGTTCAATTCGAGCTTCCGAAGTATTTAGTTGAATTGTCTAAGCATACAGATAAACAATTGATACTTTCAACGCATAGTGAACACTTCCTATATGGATTACTCGACTGTATAAAGAATAGGGAAGTTGATTTAAGCTTAGACGACGTAGCAATTTATTACTTCAGTTATAATAGGAATGAACTTAAAACAGAGTATAAAGCTTTAGAAATAGATAAAGATGGCAGAGTGAAAGGTGGGTTACCGGGATTTTTTGAAGAAGACATCAAAGAGCTAATCAAGGCTATGGAAATACAATGACTAACAAAAAATCTATAGTGTTAGATCTGTTCTTCTTAAAAGCTTTAGAATTAGATGACTTCGAGCTGTTTAGAAAATCTTTAATGATTTTAAGCCTAATCTATGATAAATGCCATAGGATTCTACTCTCTAAATCCCTAAATGAATTGTACAGTAGATATCTCAGAAGTTTTGAAAAATCGTTTAATAGCTACTACGATCATACTAAGAAGGGCTACTATATTTTCCTGATGAATAAAATACTACTCAATTCCGATAAGATTTCTAAAGTAGAAGAGCTAGATATAAAAGTTAACGCTTCAGAAGATGACATCCCAATTATAAGAACTGTATGTGCCCGATCTTATTCAATTGTAATAACATCTGATGAAGATGATTTTAAAAGAAATGAAGAAATTGTGAAAATTTTAAGAGAACATAAAATTAAAGTTCTCAATTTAGATGAAGCTATTAGAGAACTCTCCTTATAGCTTCTATACTTGCATCGACTTCTAAAGGTCTTCCACAGATGTTAATGACGATTTCAGGATCTTTTAATAGATGACCAGTAACAATGCAAACAACTCTCTCATCTCTCTCGACAATACCTTTCTCAACTAACTTCATCAATCCAGCTACACTTGCGGCTGAGGCAGGTTCAACCCCAATTCCCTCTTTAGATGCTAAGAACTTCTGAGCTTCAACTATTTCCTCATCGCTAACGATTTCAACGCATCCATTTGACTCGTAAACAGCTTTTAAAGCCTTTTTCGCATTGACTGGATTTCCTATCCTTATGGCAGTTGCGATAGTCTCAGGCCTTTCAACAGGCACTATATCCGTCTTTTTCTCAACAAATGCTTTGTAAACAGGTGAAGCCCCCTCAGCCTGAATCCCCGTCATCTTCGGGATTTCATCAATTAATCCCAGCTCCTTAAACTCTTTAAACCCCTTATATACAGCAGAGATATTTCCCGCATTTCCAATTGGAAGTATTACTCTGTCTGGCAATCCCATCTCATCCACTATCTCATAGGCTATCGTTTTTTGACCTTCAAGCCTAAACGGATTTACAGAGTTTAGCAGGTAGAAGTCTTCAATTCTACAGATCTCTCTTATAAGTCTTAAAGCTTCATCGAAATTACCTCTAATCCCTATGACTTTCGCTCCATGCATGAGTGCTTGAGCTACTTTACCCAAAGCAACCCTTCCAGCTGGCAAAAGGATGTAAGCTTTTAATCCAGCTTTAGCCGCATACATCGCCATTGAAGCCGCTGTGTTACCAGTCGATGCACAGGCAACAGCCTTCTTCTTCAACTCTAATGCCTTAGTAACTCCAACTGTCATTCCTCTATCCTTAAAAGAGCCGGATGGGTTTAAGCCTTCGTGCTTTATGTAGATATCTTTAAGCCCTAATTCCTCTTCAAGTCTCTTAGCTCTGTACAATGGTGTTCCTCCTTCCCTCAGAGTAATCGGTTTAATTTTAACTGGGAGTAGACATCTGTACTTCCACACGGATAAACCAGTTCCATTAAGTTTGAAATCGATATCGACGCTGTCCAAATCCAATACCACTTCTAAAAGTCCTCCACACTCGCACGTGTATACATCGTCGAAGTAGTACTCCTTTCCACATTCGATGCATTTGAGTGAATACATAGAGAACCTTCACGTCAATATAATTAACTTTTCAAAATATCTCTCTAAGCATACAGAATCGTTATCTTTTGAACTACTAACTAATTTCAATGAATTTAACACTTGACAAGTTCTTCCCACTCTTCGAACCAGAAGAAAGAGAAGACTACAGAGCTAAGGAAATAGAAGAATACCACCAAATGCTCTTGAAAAAGCTTGATGAAGCTTACAAAATCGCTGAAGAGGCAAGAAAGAAGTGTCTTGACCCAGAGCCGAGTGTTGAGATACCGATAGCAAAGAACATGGCTGAAAGAGTCGAAAAACTCATGGGTATCAAGGGTTTAGCTGAGAGAATTTTAGAACTCGAAGAGGAAGGAGTTGAAAGGGAGAAGATGTGTTTCTTAATCGCAGACGATATAATAAGTGGTAAATTCGGTGAATTCGATAGAATTGAGGCAATAGATAGAGCTATAAGAGCTGCTGTAGCGATTCTAACTGAAGGTGTTGTCGCTGCACCAATTGAAGGGATAGCTAAGGTAAAAATAGACAAAAACTTCGATGGGAGCGAATTCCTAAAGATTTACTACGCAGGCCCTATAAGAAGTGCTGGTGGTACTGCTCAAGTTATTTCAGTTTTAGTAGCGGATTACGTTAGGAGAAAACTCGGATTGAACAGATACATACCAACTGAGGAAGAGATTATGAGGTACTGTGAAGAAATACCACTCTACAAGAAAGTTGCGAATTTACAGTATTTACCAAGTGAGGATGAAATCAAACTTATAGTTTCAAATTGTCCCGTTTGCATAGACGGTGAACCGACTGAGGATGTAGAAGTCTCTGGCTATAGAAACCTTCCAAGAGTAGAGACGAATAGGGTAAGAGGTGGTATGTGTTTAGTTATTGCTGAGGGTATCGCTTTGAAAGCTCCTAAGCTGAAGAAGATGGTTGAAGAGCTTGGGATAGATGGATGGGAATGGTTAGAAAAGCTTGTAAAGAAAGATGAAGGGGATGGAGATGAGAAAGTTGAGATCAAGCCGAACGACAAGTATCTGAGCGATATAGTTGCTGGAAGACCTGTTTTGAGTCATCCATCGATGAAGGGTGGTTTTAGGCTTAGATATGGAAGGGCAAGAAATTCTGGGTTTGCAACAGTTGGAATAAATCCGGCTACGATGGTAGTCCTAAACAAGTTTATAGCCGTTGGAACCCAGTTAAAAATAGAAAGGCCTGGCAAAGCTGGGGGAGTTGTCCCAGTTTCGAGTATAGATGGGCCAACTGTTAGGTTGAAGAATGGAGATGTCGTAAAGATAAACAGTGTTAAAGAGGCTGAAATGCTAAAAGACGAAATCGACAAGATATTGGATTTGGGTGAGATACTGATAAACTACGGTGATTTCTTGGAAAACAATCATCCGTTAATCCCCGCAAGCTATACGTATGAGTGGTGGATTCAGGAAGCAAAGCTCAATAGTGATTACAGGAGGATAAGTGAGGATGAAGCCTTAAAGCTTTGCGATGAATACGGTGTTCCACTCCATCCAGATTACACATACCTCTGGCATGACATAAGTGTTGAGGAGTATAGATACTTGAGGGATTTTATATCTGGGAAGGGAAAAATTGAGGGAAAACATGGAAAGTCAATGCTTGTAATTCCATACAACGAAAGAGTTAAAGAGATTTTAGAAAAGCTTTTAATCGAGCATAGGGTTAGGGATTCGTTTATAGTTTTGGAGAAATGGAAGGTTTTGGTTAGATGCTTAGGCTTGAGTTTTGAACTGAAGAAAATAGGGGAAGTAGAAGGCAATAACGTCTTGGATGTAGTTAGAAAGCTCTCAGGCTTAGATGTAAGAGCTAAAGCTCCATCGAGAATTGGTGCAAGAATGGGAAGGCCAGAGAAGGCTAAAGAGAGAAAGATGAGCCCACCGCCACACATACTTTTCCCGGTTGGATTAGCTGGAGGGAAGACAAGAGATATAAAAAATGCGATAAACTACACGAAGGATTACTCATCGCCTAGGGGTGAAGTAGAAGTAGAGGTTGCGATGAGGATTTGCAAGAACTGTGGAAAGCAAACCTTCTGGCTTTTGTGTGATTGCGGAGGACTTACTGAGCAGGTTTACTACTGTCCGAGGTGTAAAATAAAGATCGGAAGTGAGGTTTGCAGATGTGGTGAAACAGCCAAAGCCTATGCCAAGGTTAAGATAAACGTAAGAGAGATCTACGAGAAAGCCCTTAAGAACTTAAACGAATACGACAGTTTTGAAACGATTAAAGGTGTTATAGGTTTGACTTCCAAGCTGAAGATGCCTGAAAGACTTGAAAAGGGGATTTTAAGGGCTAAACACGGTGTTTATGTGTTCAAAGATGGAACTTCTCGCTTTGATATGACAGATCTTCCACTTACACATTTCAAACCCAAAGAAATTGGTGTAAGTGTTGAGAAGCTGAGAGAGTTAGGCTATAGATACGATTACATGGGTAACGAACTTAAGAGTGAAGATCAAATATTAGAACTCAAGCCACAGGATGTGATATTGTCTAAAGAGGCTGGAGAATACCTTGTGAGGGTTGCGAAGTTCATAGATGATCTGCTTGTGAAGTTCTATGGATTAAAGCCGTATTACAACGTTGAAAAACCCGAAGATCTGATAGGACATCTAGTTATAGGATTAGCTCCGCATACATCTGCTGGGGTTTTAGGAAGGATTATAGGATTTTGTGATGCTTTGGCTTGTTATGCACATCCCTACTGGCATGCGGCAAAGAGGAGGAACTGCTTTACCGGAGATACTGAGATCTTGCTGAATATAAACGGAGAAATTAAAAGAATCACTATAAAGGAGTTATACGAGTTGTTTGAAAATGAGAGGTTCGAAAAAGGAGTTTGGGTTAGAGATAAGCCGAAGGTAAACATTAAGGTTTACTCCTTTGATCTGAGGAGTAGAAGAGTTGTTTTAACAGATGTAATTGATGTAATTAAGGCTCAATCGCCAGAGCATCTCATTGAAATTGAACTCGAGGGCGGGAAGAGATTCACTGTAACACCTGATCATAACGTTTTAATCTATGAAAATGGAGAACTCATTAAGAAGAGAGCTTTTGAAGTTAGAGAAGGCGATTTAATGATTTCTCCAATTATCGAATTCGATGAGGAAGATGTTGAAGAAATAGATCTACTCAAGGAATTTGTAAAGCTTAAAGAACTACATGAAATCATAATGGTTCTTGGAGTGAGGCAATTCTTAGAGAGAATTTTAACTAAAGAAGAGAAAAAGAGATATTTTGACGAGCTAAGACTTGATTCCATATCGTTAAGAGACCTACTCGAAATCCTTAAGATTAAGGGTTTAGAGCTGGATGACATTCCTAAGGATATCTATTTAGGTGTTAAGAGGGATAAAGTGCGAGTTAAGAGGTTTATTAGTGTTAAGCCTCTACTTAAACTCATCGGTTACTACTTAGCCGAAGGATATGCAAGATGTAACAGGAATTGCTATCAAATAGTCTTTTCAACATTTGAGAGGAATGTAACGGAAGAAATCAAGAAAGCTGTGAGAGATTCATTTGGAGATGAAGTTAGAATCAGTACAAGGGATGGAAAGTTAACGATTAGCTCAAGAATAATATATTTACTGTTTACAGAGATTTTGAAGACTGGTAATAACGCCTATGATAAGAGAGTACCAAGTTTCGTGTTTAAATTACCGAAGGAGAAGATCAAAATCTTACTCAGTGCGTATTTCACTGGAGATGGCTCAGCATTAAAGACAAAGCCAAGGGTTAGCATTTACAGTGTAAATCTACAGTTACTTAGAGATATCGAACTTCTCTTAATGAAGTTTGAAATTAGAGGATACTTTACAATCGACAGAAACGCCAATAGGGGAAACAGTATTGCTTTAAGATATTATAAATGTAAAGGTTTAGACATCCCAATTTCAAAGGTTTACGCATTTAACATCACTAGTGAATATCATGACAAATTCTTCGACGAAATAGGATTTAGCATCAAGAGAAAGCAATCCGTCTACTACATGCACAGGAATAAAGCTCGCAGAAGAGATTTAAGGAAAAACGATTTCGGATGGTTGTTGAAGGTAAGGAAGGTTAGATACATAAAAGCATTAGAGCCCTTTGTTTACTGTTTAAATGCTAAAAACTATCACAACGTTCTGATAAATGACTATATAGTTGTAGCTCAATGTGACGGTGATGAGGACTCTGTTATGCTTCTATTGGACGGATTACTGAACTTCTCCCGCCATTATCTACCGGATAAAAGAGGGGGACAAATGGATGCACCTCTAGTGTTGACGGCTATAGTCGATCCAAAAGAAGTAGATAAGGAAGTTCACAACATGGATATAGTTGACGTTTATCCACTTGAATTCTATAAGGCGACGCTTAGATTTGCAAATCCTAAAGACGTTGAGGAGTTGATAGAAAAAGTTGGGGATAGATTAGCTACCGAGATGAGGTTTTATGGGCTTAAGTTTACGCATGACACCGAAAGTATATCAATGGGTGTAAAGGAGAGTGCCTATAAATCGCTTGAAACGATGCAAGACAAGGTAAAAGCTCAGATGGAGATAGCTGAAAAGATAATTGCGGTCGATGAAAACGACGTAGCAGAGAGGGTTATAACCACTCACTTTCTGCCAGATATAATCGGAAATCTCAGAGCTTTTTCAAGGCAGGAGTTTAGATGTGTTAACTGTAACGAGAAGTATAGGAGAATACCACTGACTGGAAAATGTCTTAGATGTGGTGGAAGATTAACTCTGACAGTTCACAGTAGCTCTATAATGAAATACTTAGACATATCGAGATACCTATGTGAAAAATACGGTGTTTCAGAGTATACAAGGCAGAGGTTAAAACTAGTCGAGTTAGAGATTAGATCGCTGTTTGAAAACGATGTGAAAAAGCAGATTAAAATTGAAGAATTCTTCGCTTAAGAATTTCAGAGTATACGTAAATCATACAATTTTTAAAATATAAATAAATTTATTTTATTTATGATATTTTTAGACTTATAATAAGCTAATAATCAGTTATGTAATATCTTCAGCGATAAGCGTTATATGTCCACAATGTGAACACTGTTTACAATGGAGACAACATTGCTTAGGGTAATATATCTAGCTAATGAGAAGGGTAGGAAAGTAGTAGGTCCCAGTTACATATCCTCTACTCTGCGAATTCCGAAATCCACAGCTCATAAGATGCTATTAAAGCTTGCAGAATCTGGATTTGGTGTTTACATTCCAAAAAAGGGATTCATTCTTAATGAAATCGGAGTTAAAGAGGGTTTAAAGGCTTTAAAAAAACACAGGCTTATAGAGTGCCTACTCGAGGAATTGGGAATTAGTTACGAACACATATGCGTCGAAGCCACAAAGATAGAATCCTTTGTAAGCCAAGAGCTCTTGCGGGTTATAGAAGAGAGGTATAGGGGTAGAAGGTTTTGTCCGTGCGGGAAGGAAATACCAGAGGTAGAGTTATGAGGTTTCTTCTATTCCTACTGATAATCCTAATTGTAATTCCAGTTAATGCGAGTATTGTCGTAACAATCTCGGATTTTAAACCTATAGTTAAAGCCATTACCGGGGATAAACTCGAAGTCGTATCACTACTACCAGCTGGTAGTGATCCGCATCACTTCAGTTTGAGTGGAAAGGATATAGAACTCCTTAAAAATGCAGATTTGATAGTACTGACAAACTCGGAACTCTTTGGTTTTGAGAGAAAGATAAAAGAAAAATTCAAAAATGTTTTAGACTTTGAAGATTACAGTGTTGAACTTGAAGACTTTCCGGGCTATCCCAAAAATCCACATGGTTATTGGCTTAAGCCAGAAAACTGCATAGCAATAGCAAAAGCTGTAAAGGAGCGATTATCTCTACTCTATCCTGAGTATAGGGATTACTTCGAAGAGAACTTTGTAGAATTCATTAAGAGGGTTAAAGAGGCCGAAGCTGAAGCGAATAGAATTGCTAAAGACGTAAGGGGTAAAAACTTCGTTGCAGCAGTTCCAGGTGTTTGCTATATCGCATCGTCTTTGGGTGTAAACGTGTCAGCTGTTTTGTTCTCGGAAAGCTATGGATTTCTAAGTGGTAAAGAGCTTGAAAAAATTAGAGGGAAGCTGAAAAGTGGAGAATACGTCGGAATAATAATTCCAGAGTTTATGAAGGGTTCAAAGGTTGGAGAAGTAGTTGAGCAGTTGTCAAGGGATACGGGTTGTAGAGTTGCTTATGTTAGATTTTCGATGGGTGATGTTAGCTACGAAACTGCGTTGATTTCAAATGCTGCAAGAATAGCTTATTCACAAACCAAAAGGTCATCTGGAAATGACGAGTACCTCTACGTGCTCTCAGCGATATGCCTGCTCGAAGCTGGAGCTTTGCTATTCATAGGGGTGAGGAAATGAAAGCAGTAGTTGTTAGGGATTTAGAGTTCTCGTATAACGACAAAGAAGTATTAAAGGATGTAAACTTCGAAATCGATAGAGGTGAGTTCTTAACCGTAATAGGGCCAAACGGTGCTGGAAAGACAACACTTGTGAAGATTTTAATAGGCTATCTAAAACCTGTAAGAGGTGAAGTCCTGATATTCGGCCACAATCCAAAAGAGAACAGAAAGAAAGTATTGGAGTTTGTAGGTTATCTTCCCCAGAGGGAACACTTTACAGATATGCCAATACTGGTTAGAGATGTAATGAAACTCGCAAACAGATCTAAATCAGAAGAAGAACTGAAAAAACTGCTTGAACTCGTTGGAATGGAGATGTATTGGAATGAGAGGTTTAACGAGTTAAGTATGGGACAACAGCAGAGAGTTTTAATTGCGAGGGCTTTGATAAACGATCCAAAGCTTTTGATATTAGATGAACCCTTTAACGGAGTAGATCTACCGTCCCAAGGTAGGATAATTGAGTTACTCAATGATTTGAAGAGAAGGGGTATAACTGTGATAGCTGTCCTTCACAACGTAAATCCACTTCTGCACTACGTAGATAAGATACTACTTCTCAACAGAAGAGTTGTGGCATTTGGAAAGCCTGAGGAAGTTTTAACGCATGAAAACGTCTTAGAGGCTTATGGAATTAGTGTACAATTCGTGATTTGCGAGGATGGATATGCCCATCCATTTTACGATCACGGATGAATACCTAAGGGCTTTGGTTGCAACTCTTGCAATTGCTTTGAATGCATCAGCGGCTGGCACTCTAACGGTGTTTAGGAGGGCATCCTTTTTAATAGCTGGATCTTCCCATTCAGCTTTGGCTGGGGTTGCTTTGGCGATATACTTCTCATCTATTGGATTCGAAGTGGATTACTTTCCACCGGCTTTGATACTCGCCATTATCTCAGCTGTTTTAGCTGCAAACTCTAGAGATATAAACACTGGAATAGCCATATCGTTTGCACTGTTTATGTCTATTGCAGTTTTGTTTCTATCTATGACGAGGGAATTCGCTGCTAAGGCTTGGACATTCCTATTCGGTGATTTACTACTCTTAACGGATTTTGATCTATTTTTGATGAGTGTTTCAACGTCTTTGATTATAACAGCAGTTGTAGTCCTCTACAAATACTTCATATTTGTATCCTTTGATCCAGATGGAGCCTATGCGTTTGGAATAGATGTAAAACTCATCGATTACATTCTTGTATCTCTTATATCTGTATCTGTTGTATCTACTTTAAAAGCGATTGGGGCTGTTCTCGTATTCGCGATGTTCGTCGCACCAGCCGCATCAGCTAAGGAAATTGCGAAAAACCTGTATCAAGTCTTCTATATCGCCTTTATTATTTCATTACTGAGTATTGTGTTGAGCATATTCGTTTCTATGTCTTACCCAATCCCAGCTGGGGCTTTTGCGGCATTAGTAGTATCTCTCATCTACTTTTTTATAGTCTTTTTGAAGAAAAGTTCTTAAATAGATTAAATCTAAACTAATTCATGAGAATTGGCTGGGATGCGAGTCATGGGGAGTTCCTAATCACGGATTACTACTACTTCTCTAAGCTCAAGAGGCTTGCAGAGGAAGAAGGGATAAAAATAGATGCAGTTGCGAAGTATAGTAGACTCGAAAAATACGATGTAATAGTCTTTAACTATCCAGAGGTTAGGTTTAAGACTTCCGAGATAAAAATGCTTAGAAGATGGATAAGAAATGGAAAGAATGTTATCTTTGCAGGTTACTACAACGACTTCGATGATGTCAATACGAATATAAACAGAGTGTTATCGAAAGTAGGTATAGATATAAAACTAAATAACGACATAGTGAGAGATGAACCGTATTACAAAGATCAAAACTTCCCAATAGCTGAATACAATGGACTAAAAGTTGTAATGCCTTGCAGTAGCTCTGTTGAAGGTGAAGCGATTTTAAAAACGAAAAAATACTGCTTAGCGGCAAAACAGTCCGAAGTAATAGTAATTGGAACTTGCGTTTTTTGGGATAACTATTCAATTGAATTGTTTAATAACAAAGAGTTTTCTTTGATGTTGCTTTCTGGCGAGATTTAAATTATCTTTTGAATTTAACACTGTTGATGAAGTGTTTAAGTATCACAACTTCCATCTGTTACAAGAGATATTCAATGTAAAAACCTGCAATGTTATGAGGACTTAGACTTCCAAGCTTTTGGATAAACTCCTCTCTCCATAATAACTCTCTGGATGTCTACAGCGATACCACTCTTAGCTTTGTACATCTTTTCGGCATCCATTAAGGCCTTTCCAATCGCTACCAACTCATCCTTTAAAGTAAATATAGCAACTATGTCATCCTTTTTTACAGTTTTCTCTATGTAAGCTATCCCCCTAACGGACAGATCTGCTCCATGACAGATCGCATCGACAGCCGTATCCTTCACAACGATCTTAGGCAAATCTGCAACGGCC
>Ga0190367_1002029_pt1 | contig 10870 bp, 12 predicted proteins | sample 4872181011_MG_FD_171838 | JGI IMG/M metagenome (GOLD analysis project Ga0190367, IMG submission 171838) | Hydrothermal vent microbial mat bacterial communities from Southern Trench, Guaymas Basin, Mexico - 4872-18-10-11_MG | ecosystem: Environmental > Aquatic > Marine > Hydrothermal vents >... | reverse complement strand
GCGTAGGGCGGGGATGATGAGGAGCGGGTGGGGCTGCTAGGTGCCCGGGAGTTACTCATCTGACCCCCAGGGCCATGGCCAAGCTGATGGCTGCTAAGAGCGAGCAGGTGGTTATGGCATCGGCTGCTGAGGACTCGATGGGGATGACGAAGTTATCTGGGTCCAGGCCACGCCTGAAGGTGGCCATGCCCGCCAGAAAGGTCAGGAGGACGGTGGCCCCTACGGCCATGAGGTTGGCCAGGAGGAAAGCGGTCAGGAGGAAGGGCAGCTCGGCTGGCCCGCCCACCAGGGAGGCGATGAGGGCGTAGGCCGTGAACATGAGGGCTGAGGCCGCCCAGGCCGCTGCTATCTCACGGGCGTGGTCTCTCAAGGCGCCCAGCTTGGCCTCTATCTCGCCAGACCAGAGCTTCGTGGTAGCCGTGCAGCCCACGATGGAGCCCACATCGCCTACCGTGCCTATGATGGCCGGGTAGGCCATGGCCACCTCGGGCCGGAGGCCGACCGTGAGGCTCATCTGGCCCAGCAGCGTGCCCGTGCCACCGGAGATGGCCGCGACGGCGGCCGAGGAGGCTACGGCCTCCCTCAGGGTCTTCCTGAAGCTCGCGTTCCTCCGCTCCACGGCAGCCGTGAGGGCGCAGGCGGCCAAGAAGGCGGTGCAGATGGCGTAGGACAGAGTCCTCCCGAGCAGCCCCTGGGCCATGAGGGCCAGCGTGGCCACGTAGCAGGCGCTCACCACGATGTCCGAGCTGGTGGAGCCCACGGGGTAGGTAATCACGTCTGGGTCTAGGCCGCGTCTGATGGACGTGAAGGCCACTAGGGCTGAGATGGGCGTAGCGAGCAGGAAAGCGAGGGCCATGGTGGTTACCACGGCCGCGGCCATGTCCAGCACGTGGGCGGCCCTCAGGCCCCAAAGGAGGCCATAGAGGCCTATGGAAGCCACCATGAGGAGGGAGGAGAGGCCGCTTAGGACCATGATGGCCCGGTAAAGGGTCCTGAACTCCTCCGTGTTGCCTAAGAGGCTTGGCCTCACCGTGCCGAGCCAGAGGGCGGAGGAGAGGCGGCCGCAGAAGACGCCACCGACCATGCCCCTGGCCGTAAGCACGCAGGGGTAGGCCACTATGGACCAGAGCTCGTGGGGCAGGAGCTCCAGAGCGGCCGCAAAGATGAGGCCAGCCACTAGGCCAGCAGCATCTATGGTGAGCGCCCCGAGGGCCTGGGCGAAGTGAGCTAGGAAGCCCGAGGGTCGGCTGAGAGGAGCGAGGAGGACGCCACCTCCCACCTGCCTCTCCCCCGGCCCCCTGGCCATCACGACCACCTCCTGGCCTGAGCCCCGCCACTAGCGGGGCTGATTGGTATGTAGCTGGCCCCTGCTAGCCTTTAAAAAGGCTGAGCTCACGGCCACATGCTCACATCAGCTCTCAGGCCCTTCCCCTTGGGCACCAGCCGAGCCGAGCGTATCTCAAGCACGCCCGCGTTCCGGTAGGGGTCCCAGCGGACCTCATAATCCGTTACCTCAAGCCTAGCCCGGTAGAGGGGCGCGTCCAAAACGAGCGTTTCATACTCGCCTCCCTCGCCCACCAGGGAAATGCCATAGCGTTCCTTAAGGGCCAGAAGCTCCTCCACGGCCTCCTCGTCCAGCTTACGGCCCAGCCAGGAGGCATCTAGCCCGTAGGCGAACACACCCACGAAGATGACCTCGAAGCGGGCGTTGAGGAGCTCTCTGAGGACCGAGAGCTCATCCCTGCCCCAGAGGGGGGCGTAGCTTACTAGGCCGAGTTCCTTGCAGACCCCGTCTATGCGCTCCTTCTGGTAGCGCGAGGCCACAGCGCCCAAGACCACACCATCTACGTCCAAGCCCGCTAGGACTGTCCTCAGGTCCTCAAGCTCGCGCTCCTTTACGCCGGAGGTGGGCCTGCTCACGAGGGGGATGCCCAGCGCCTCGGCCACGAGCGGCACCACGTGCAGGTTCGGCACGTGGAACATCCAGCTGTCATCGCGCTGGGGCATCATGGTGATGAGGCACGCTATCTCGTGCCCCTCCCAGACGGCGTGGTGGAGGGCCAGCATGCTGTCCTTGCCACCCGAGATGAGGGCTGCGAGCCTCAAGGCCTCTGAAGCCCGTGGAGGCGGCCCCATCAAGCCTTATTAACGGGCTGGCCACCTCAACGCCCGATGGTGGAGGAGAAGGCCCGGAGGCCCTGGCCTCGCACGCTGGTGGTGAAGGGGCGCATAGGCTACCTGAGGCCCATGAGGCTAGAGGAGTTCATCGAGGTTCTAGAGGGGCGCGGCTACCGCGTCAAGCTGGAGCGCGTGGAGCGCCTGAGTTCCTCATGAACTCCCTTATGGCCTCCACGAGCGCCTCTAGGTTCTGCGTGGCCATCATGTCCGCCCGCCACTCCCTGGGCAGGTAGCGCTTGAACCTGCCCGCCGCCCGTTTGTCCATGATGATCACCACGCCCCGGTCGCTTGGGCTACGCTGGAGCCTGCCCGCCGATTGGGCGAGGGCTACGAGACAGGGCACGGTGTTCGCGTAGTGCCAGCCCCTCCGGCCGAACCGCTCCTCGAAGTAGGCCGTGAGGGCCTCTTGGAGGCCCGTCTTCTTCGGGTAGGGGAGGCCCACTATGATGACGCCAGATAGGAGGCCGCGCCCACCGGCCGAGAGGTCCACGCCCTCGCTCACCTTCCCCCTCGCCACGCCCAGAAGGACGCAGCGCTCGTAGGAGCTCATGAAGGCCATCACCTCCTCCACGCGCGTCCTCCTCTCCTCGGCCAGATGGGGCACGTCGAGCTTGAGGCGCTTCAGCACCTCCTCCATCACGTCGTAGGAGGGGAAGTAGATGGCCACGCGTCCGCCTATGGCCTTCAGGAGCACGCTCAGCCGCCTGGCTATGGCCTCGAACTCCTGCTCCACGCGGAACTCATACTTGGTCGAGACCGCCTTGTCCACCAGGAGGAGCCTGTTCTCGCGGGGGAAGGGGCTGGGGACGCTCATGAACTTCACCCTGGACCGGTCTAGGCCGAGCACCTCCACGTAGTAATCGCGGTGCCAGAGGGTGCCGCTCATGAGGAGGGCGGAGCGCAGCTCGTTCAGCACGCTAGCGGTCATGGAGGGATCCAGGCACCTCACGCCCAAGCGCCCCCTCACCCGCCCATCCCTCTCCAGCGCCAGGGAGTAGTGGGCGAACTCGCGGCCTGAGAAGGAGAGGAAATCGCGGAGGAAACTAGCGCACCTCCCCACGTATGAGATAGGCGCCTGCCCCTCCTCGGCCCTTGTGAGGCGCACCCTGTCGCCCTCGTCCTCCAGCAGCCTGAGCAGGGAGAGCAGAACGCGCTTGCTCGTGAGGCCCAGCCTATCTAAGAGCATGTCGGCCACGAGCTCTGGGTCCACCAGGCGCTCGTATTCTGGCCCGTAGAGCTTGTAGGTCTCGTGCCCCATATCGTCCACCAGGTCTACCATCTCGGCCATGAGGCCTCTATCGGGCACCTCGAATTCCTCGGCCTCCTTAGCCGCCCGGCTGAAGGAGAAGCTCGATATCTCGTCCGACATGATATCCACGGCCCACTTGTCCAGGTTGTGGGCCTCATCTACCACGCAGCTCAGCTCCCCGAGCTCGTCCACCCCGAAGCGCCAGAGGATGGCCTCCCTCACGGGCTCTAGGAGTAGGTAGTTGTAGTTGCCCACGAGGATGTCCGCCCTCCTGGCCACGCACTTCACGGCCTCGTAAGCGCAGATGCCCAAGTCGCGGCAGAGCTCCACCAGCTCGCCCGGGAGGGTGGCGCCTGTCCTGAGCGCGCGGGCTACTGCGGCACGGGTGGCCGAGCTGATCTTGAACCTGGAGCGGTAGGTGCCCTCGTAGTATGGGCAGACGGCGCCCACGCCCCTCCTGAGCTGCTTGCAGGTGCGGAGGAAGTCCTTGTATCTCGCCTTCGCCAGGGAGGGGTTCTCAAGCCTGAGAGGACACATGTCCTGCCTGCTGGCGAAGACAGCCGCCTTGATGTCGATGCCCAACACATCCCTGATGCGCCTGACCTCGCGCACGTATATCTCAAGCTGGGCCTTCGTGCGGGTGAGCACCATGAGCTTGGCATCCTGCTCCATGAGACCAGCGTCCTTAGCCATGAGGTAGGCCGTGAGGGCGGCCACGCTCTTCCCTATGCCGCAGGGGGCGTTAAGGAGCCCTATCCAGCCATTCGCCAGAACCTGGTAGGCGAACTCCACTACCTCGCGCTGGTAGCGCCTGAACTCCGGGTAGGGGAAGTAGTCCTCGGGCCTCGGCACTTGCTCGCCCAAGGGAGCTCTTAGCCCTCCCCCAGGCCACCTGCGGCCGCTGCCTAAAAAGGGAAGCTAGCAGGGTCAAGTTTAAAAGGCGCCATGTAGCAGGATAATCGCTGATGAGCAAGAGGAAGGCCGTAGCCGATGGCCTAGTTTCCTTCTTGTGCCTCTTCACGGCCCTACTGGGCATCTTAGCGGCATCACTGGGCTGGCTAGAAGCGGTCTTCCTGGCCGCCATCCTCGCCCTCTTCGGTGCGGCCGCGCTCGCCGCCCTCCACGCAAAGGCGAACGCCAGCCTGGAACACGTGGCCTTAGCCCATCTCCTTCTGGCCCTCACCGGCATCGCCCTCTTCTGGCTCAACAACCCCCTGGGGGCCTGGGCCTGGCTCGTCTACCTGGCTATCGTGATCGCCCCCTTCCTCTCCCGCCTAAGAGCTCCTCCTGCCTCCAGGGCCGTGGAGGAGGCCACCGCTGCCGGGGCCAAGACTGCTAATGCCTCCAGGCATGAGGCAGCGGAAGAGGGCGTGGCCAAGGTGCTTGAGCTGGCCAAATCCTACGGAGGCGTTTTGACCTCCGACGTCGTGGCCAGGGAGCTAGGCCTCAGGCCGGGGAGGGCAAGGCGCCTGCTCGGCTCCTTCTACGCCCGCGGCCTGGCCATGATCATCAGGGAGAGCAGCCCGGCCACCTTTGTCTTCCCCAGCGTTCTTGAAGAGTTCCCCGAGCCCGTGCGCATTGTCATCGCCGTGCTCGCACAACACCCTAAGGGCATTGACAGAGAGCGCCTCGCCTCCGAGACCAAGATACCCGGCCTGAATTACATCCTGGGGCGGCTCAGGGAGGAGGGCATCGTGAGCTACAGGAGGGCGTTGGGGCGATACGTGCTCTCCTGCTTCGTGCACGAACGCGGACGCAGGCGGGGAAGGCGCCAGCGGGGCTAATGCTTAAGGCCCTCCACGCCCGCGAGGGAGGAGGCGCGGGTGGCTTGAAGATACTTGCCTCCATGGGCCGTGGTGGCGTGGGCAAGACCACATTCATAGCTCTCACGGCCAAATACCTCATAGAGGTGGGCGAGACACCCTTATTGCTCGTGGATGCGGACCCGGACCAGAGCCTTGGCGATATGGTTGGCGTGGACCTCGCCTCGGAGGGCAAGAAGACCATAACGGACCTGGTGGTGGAGACCTTCTTCGAGAGCGGGGGCACCCTCCTCGGCCTACCTCCATCTGAGCGCATGGAGATGGCCATCTGGGAGGAAGCCCTCTGGGAAGGAGAGCACTTCGATTTCATAGCCCTCGGCACGAAATACACGGAGGGCTGCTATTGCACGCCTGACGCGGCCCTTAAGGGCGCTCTAGAGCGCATCGTGAAGAACTACCGCTACGTGCTCATAGACTCGCCAGCTGGCCTAGAGCAGCTCAACAGGCGCGTGAGCTCACGCTTCCACGACATCTTCGAACTCCTAGACCCGTCCAAGAAGGCCTTCGACCACGTGAGGCGAGCGCACCGCGTGATAGAGGAGGTGGGCATAGAGTTCGACCACATCTACCTCGTGGGGAGCTACGAGTTCCCAGATGAGCTTGGTCTTAAGGCCGAGCGAGAGCTCGGCTTCCGCTACCTAGGCAAGATAGCCTTTGATGAGCAGGTGAGGCGCTTCGCGCTTGAGGGGCGCTCCCTGTTGGAGCTCCCAAGTAGCTCGCCCGCCTACAGGTCTGTGAGGCAGATATTGGAGAAGGCCGGCTACCTTCCCTTCAAGAGCCTTCTCTTCCCGGAGGGCTAGAGGGCCGTCAGGAGCGACCCTCGGGCAAGGGGACTATATCGCCCGTGGCCTTCAGGACCCAGACGCCCTCACGCCTGGCCTCCTCCACCAGCTCTGGCGTGGCGAGGGAGGTGTAGATGAGCAGGATGACCTTGGGCCTGAGCAGGCCCGGGTAGCTCTCCTTCAGCATGGGGAGCTTGTGCTTCAGGTCCCTGAGCGTGGACGCGCCCGCCCTCACGCTCGCCTCTCCCACCACGCACACATTGCCCGAGGTGCCGTAGATGTTCACCTCCAGCTCCGGGAGCACGAGGGAGCCTATCCTGGAGCCTATCCTCCCGGCTTATACCTGCTCGTATAAAAGCCCGCTGCCCTTGAGGACGCGCTGCCTGCGCTCGCACCACACGAGCATGTAGTAGGCGATGGGCCAGGCATCCCCGCCCCAGCGGGCCACGAAGGGCCTTATCTGGTCGCGCCCAAGGCCGTAGAGGTGCGCGAAGGCCCGCCTTATGCCCAGGTCGTCGGCTGGCACCACCTCCCAGCGCTTGAGGCCCGTGGCCAAGAAGAGCTCGGCTGTCCAGCGCCCCACGCCCCTGAGGGCCGTTAAGACCTTGATGGCCTCCTCCACGGGGAGCTTTCCCACGGCCTCCAGGTCTAGCTGGCTAGAGACCAGGGTCTTCGATAGGGACAGCAGGTAATCCGCCTTGTTCCTGCTGAGACCGAGCTTCCTCAGGCGCTCTCGGCCAGCCTCAGCTATGTCCTCTGGCCTAGGGAAGGCATAGAGGACGCGCTCTCCCACGCGGACCGGCTGTCCCAGGCCCTTCACGAGGCGCCTTATGATAGAGAATGCCACTCTCAATGATATCTGCTGGAAGACTATGGCGTCCATGAGCCCCTCTACGGGCGTGAAGGCTGTCCAGGGCATCATGCCCCTCAGGGGGCCGAGCATGGGCCTGAGGACTGGGTCGGCCTCCATGCGTGCGTAAGCGCTCGTCAGGTCGTCCTGGGCGCAGAGGAAGCGGCTCAACACGCGCAGGGCTTCCTCGGCCGCGCCCTCGGGCACGCTAGGCGCCAGGAGTTCCACGCGCAGCAGGGGTTCCTCTCGCGGCCCTATCTGCCCTACACGGAGCGGGACTAGCTCGCCACCACTCGTCCTGACCACACGCCAGAGGTAGCGGCCATCATAAACGGATGGGAAAGCTGGCTCTGTGCCCACGAAGGTGAGGTGGAGGCTGAATGGCGCTCTGGGCTCAAGTTCATAGGTCCTCATGGCCTAGCCCAGGCACCTCAGCAGCTCGATTTCAAGCCTGCGCCTGAGCTCCTGCACGAACCCCTCAGGTCCCTCTGCCTCCACGCGCAAGTGGCTGATGGGCACTAGGCCGAAGACCTCAAGGCCAGGGAGAACGCGCTTCTCGCTCCTGAGCGAGGCCTTGACATATCTCCCGCTCTTGGAGGCTTCTATAAGCCACCCCTCTCCGCGCTCCTCCAGGGCGGGGCTGAAGCCGAGCTTCCTCAGAGCACGGACCATGTCCTCAAGGAGGTATTCCGGCTTTATCATGTAGATAGTGCGCTCCTCCTGGTATCTCATGTCTTACCTTCCTCCAGCCGCGACAGCAAGTCCTCCTTGGCCTTAGTGGCCTCCTCCATGATGTCCGCTAGGTCCATGGTCTTAAGCTCCCGGTCCTCGACCACTATCTCGCCGTCCACAAGCACGGTGCGTACGTCGGAGCTCCTAACTGCATACACCAAGTGGCTTTCCTCGCTGTAGAGGGGTGTGAGATGAGGCTTCCTAACATCTATCACTATGAGGTCTGCCTTCTTCCCGGGCTCTATGGCGCCTATCTCGGGCCAAGAGAGAGCTAGAGCCCCCCTGACCGTGGCCATCTCAAGCACGGTGCGCGCGGGCAGGGCCGTCGGGTCGTTGAGCACGACCTTCTGGAGGAGGGAGGCGAACTTCATGGTCTCGAACATGTCGGCCGTGTTGTTGGAGCACGGCCCATCCGTGCCGAGCGCCACCACCACGCCCGCCCTCAGGAGCTCCACCACGGGGCTCACGCCCGAGGCGAGCTTCATGTTCGAGACGGGATTGTGGACAGCCTTCACACCCCTCCTGGCCATGATGGCTATGTCCTTGCCCGTGAGGGCTACGCAGTGGGCGGCCACCATGTCAGGCCCTAGCACGCCCAGCCGGTCTAAGTAGGCCACAACGCCCTCGTCAGCCGAAACCCCAAAGGCCTCCCTTATCTTATCCGGCTCATCTGGCGTCTCGGCCACGTGGATGTGGAAGGTTATGGCGCCCTCATGGCCATACCGCTCGTTATACTCGTTCGTGAGGCGCCTGAGCTCCACCATGTAATCCGGGTCCACCGTGTAGGGCGCGTGCGGGTCCACGCTTACCCTCACGCGGCCATCGGCCGTGCCATGCCAGCGCCTCACCAAGTCGTCGAGCGCCCTCCTGTCCTCCTCCTTGCGCCAGGAGAAGCAGACGTGGCCTACCACGCCCCTCATGCCTATGTCGGCGATGGCCTTAGCCTCGTTCAGCTCCGGGTGAGCGTAGTGATACATGGTGTTCACGGTCGTAACGCCCGATAGGAGGGATTCAGCACAGGTGAGGAGGGAACCCACATACATGTGGTAGGGCTCCATCTTGGCCTCCAGGGGCCAGATGTGCTGCTCAAGCCACTCCTTGAGCGGGTAATCATCTGCATAACCGCGCAGGAGGCCCATGGAGATGTGCTGGTGGGCGTTCACCAGGCCGGGCATGATGATGCAGCCGCGGGCGTCTAGGCGCTCGTAGCGCCTGAACTTGGGCTTTATCTCCCTGGCGCGGCCCACGGCCACTATACGGTCGTCCTCTATGGCCAGGGCGCCATCCCTTATGGTGCCCTTCTGCCCCATGGTGAGGACAGTGCCGCCCTCCACGAGGAGCTCCATAATCCCTCCCGGTGCGCCTCGGCAGGCGATGCCTTAAGCCTCGCGGCTCGTGGCCCACATGACCTCGGCTAGCAGCCTCGCGGCTAGGAGGGCCGTCTGCCCCTGGTCGTAAGCTGGCGCCAGCTCCACCATGTCCAAGCTGACCAGGCCGTGCTGGCAAAGGGAGAGGACGAGTTCAAGGAGCTCCTCGGGCCTCAGGCCAAACGGCTCAGGCGTCTGCACGGCTGGCGCGAAGGACGGGTCAAGCACGTCAAGGTCGAGGCTGAGGTGGAGGGGGCCTGGCAGGGAGAGGAGGGACTTCAGGAGCTTCACCGTGCGACCTGCTCCCCCTTCCCTCACCTCGCTGGCCCCGATGATGGCGAGCCCCGCCTCCCTCGCGAAGGCAAGCTCTTCCTTCGAGCATACACGGGCGCCGACCACGGCCACCCGGTCTGGACCGAGCTCCTCCACGAGCCTGCGGACCACCGTGGCGTGGCAGAGGCGTCGGCCTTGGTATTCACCGCGTAGGTCCAGGTGAGCGTCCAAAATCACGGCTTTCGGGAGTTCAAGGGCCTCCTTGAGGCCCCTAACCACACCAAGCGCTATGGTGTGCTCGCCTCCCAGGACAGCCAGCCTCAAGCCAGCCTTCAGGACCTCCGAGGCCACGAGCTCAAGCCTCTCCAGGGTCTCGGCCACGTCTAAGCTCACGTGCAGGTCGCCTAAATCGGATACTCTGAGTTCCCCGAGGTCTGAGCCCGTGATGAGGCTCCTGACCTCCAGGGCCAAGGAGGCCATCCTGATGGCCGTTGGCCCATAGCGCGAGCCAGGCCTGCCGGTGCTGGTGGCATCAAGCGGCACGCCCAGAACGGCCCAATCGGCTTCCTCCGGCCTCCTCTCGGTCGCCAGGAAGGAGCAGGGAGGAGATGTGAAGAACTCCCGGTAGGACATGCCTGCCATGCGTGATGCCTGAGCCTTTTAAGCTGTGTGGGGCAGGCGGGATAGGTGGTGCGATGGACGAGCGGGGCAGGAGGGCGCTGGCCATCGGGCATGTCGCCTCGGCCGCGGGCTTGGCGGCAGCCCTCGTGCTCCAGAGCCCCTACATGGCCCACGTGGTCGTGCTCGTCGTTCTCCACCTGCTTGTGTGCTATGGCCTCCTAAGGCCCCAGCCCTGGGCCCCCTGGCTCATGGGCTTCTTAGCCAGCGCGGGCATACCCTTCGCGGCCTTCTCCATCTACGCGCCCATAGAGGTCATAGGCGTCAAGGCCTGGGAGACCTACGTGCTCATCACAGCCCTCTCGGCCTACGCTGGCCTCCTGGTGGCCACGCTGCTCTACGCCATCTTCAAGCGCGAGGAGTTCTCATCTGGTTGAGCCGCTCCGGGAAAGGCTTAATATAGCTTGTTCTGAAAAGAGGACTTGAGGGTCTGTATTGATAGAGCTGGCCCTCGGAGATGTCCTTCCATGGCTTAGGTCAAGGCTCGCCTCCGCCATGAAGCCGCTACAGAGGGAGTGGGAGCGCCTGCGCAGGGACGCCAGGAGAGCACTCGATGAGATGCGAGATGCCTGCGATAGGATAAGGGAGGAAGGCGAGAAATGCGTCTCTGATCGAGACCACAGAAAGCACAGGCCAGGCCGAGCTGCCCTGCGCTTCCACAAGGTGATGAGCGGCGTCCTAGCGAGCGTGAGCGTGCCTGAGGGTCTCTCCACGGAGGCGATAGCGGATCTCCAGAGGAACCTGGCCCGCGTCTATAATGCGGTGGGGAAGGAGTGGTCCGGCCTCTTGAGGCAGATGGAGCCCTACATGATAAGGGCGAGGATGAAGCTCAAGGGCGCCTGGCGAAAGCTGGGCGATATAGTGCGCGAGCTGGACGGCCTGGCGGCCAGGTGCAGGCCCCTGGAGCTGGAGGACGAGGTATCTGCCCAGGTCGGCCG
>Ga0190367_1002028_pt1 | contig 10872 bp, 15 predicted proteins | sample 4872181011_MG_FD_171838 | JGI IMG/M metagenome (GOLD analysis project Ga0190367, IMG submission 171838) | Hydrothermal vent microbial mat bacterial communities from Southern Trench, Guaymas Basin, Mexico - 4872-18-10-11_MG | ecosystem: Environmental > Aquatic > Marine > Hydrothermal vents >... | reverse complement strand
GCCCGTCGATGTGGCCCCCGATGGGCCGCCGAGGGGATGAGGCGGCCGAGGGGGAAGCCCGTGCGGGTTCCCAAAATACCCTTAGTTTCCAAAAGATAACGCACGGGCAACCACTGGATAAAATATATGGCTGAAAGGAAAGGAATAGGGGTAGAGGATTTCGAGGTGCATGAAGTTTTCCTGGTAACGCCGATAAGGGGTTCAGCACATGTCCGCGTTTGTGAGCGGTTGTGTGCGGACATGTGCCTTGGGCTTCACCAACCTCAGTCCCCTTTCACCGGGGGACATATCATCGGTCTCCGCCCCGATCCGGGCAACCCCACCCACGACTCGTGGTTGAGGAGCGGTCTCACAACCTGCTCCCACCACTCACTGTCGTGGGGAAAGCCCTTCATCCTGAGATAGATGTTGACGCACGCGTTCTTCTGCCTGTCGACAACCAACCCGCATTTGGGCACGCAAAGACCTGTCCTCTCAGGTCTTTAACCACAAACCCGCATCTTGATTTCATTCTTGATTAGCGGATTAACTATTTTAAGAAATCTTCGACAAATATTATTCCCTGTCAATTCTATTTCATAAGCTGGTTTCTTTGTACCTCTACGTCTCCTTACATTAACGTTAAATCCAATTAACTGAAGGATATCTCTTACCAACTCCATATATTCGTAGTTAGTATTAGTAATACGGATATGAAGTTGCTTTATTCTCTTGTTATAGCTTAGAGAACCCTCTGCCTCATAAAAACCACGAAGAAAATCTATTTCATGACCCCTTATCATTTCCCTGATTTTGCTTGCGGTTACTGATTCGATAAATTCAACAAATCTCCTTGAGAAGACCCTGACTGCATATAAGTCGTTCCACCTCTTATTGTACTTTGATTTTCTATCGAGATAAATACTGGGGTTGAGACCTAATTTCCTCAGAGTTTCTGATATTTTGATTGCATGATTTGAATATTTAGTCCGTATGACCACTACTTTATCCTTCTTTTTTGATGAATGCTTTGTAACCGTACCATCACCGAGAAAGAGACCTAATATATATGCCAACTCCTTTGAGGAGGTCAGTCTAACACTATATACCCTTGTATCTGGTTTACACCCTTTATAGATCCAACTCTCTACAGTTTTCCTACTAATTCCTAAGGTCTTGGCTATCGTCTTTATGGGAACTCCTCTTCTTCTGAGTTCTAGTGCTTGATGATACAACTTCATCCTCTCCTCTAATGGCAACTTTCTTACGTACTTCATAGACTTATACCTCCAACCATGTATCTTGAGCAGGTCTTTGAGGTAAGATACGGATCAACCTTCTGAACAACCGCCCTCTGCTCGACCTCCCTCCGAATGTTCGCCCAACTGACCCTCGCCACCCTTTTCCTCAAGAATTTCGGTTTGCTTTCCTCACCATCCTTTTTCTTCCTTATCATCTTCTCCTTGTTCAACTCCTCAAATATGTGCAATGCATTTGGAAATGTCTCAACAATGCTCCTCGCAATTGCCCTTTCTATCTGTCGGCACACGTTCCTCTCCTTCCTGTGGTACTTTTGCCACAACTCTCTTCCTCTCTTGGTCTTCTTACACATCAGCGCCTGTATCCTAGATCTTTTCGTCTGATAAACTATCCTCTCGGTTATTAGGGGCTTCAAATCCACGCGCACAAACCCGATGGTTGGTGAAAATCCGTCTATCGTCAACTCGTTGCAGTCCCACGCTATCTCGTGCTCTATTGCATGTACCCGCTCCCTCTTGAACGGAATTATTATTCTGTCGTCCTTTAGAACCACCTCACCGACGCGCCACCCCTCGACTCTTTTGTGGAACCACGTATTCCCATAGCATACCTCTATGTGCTCTCTCGGTCTTAGCGTTATCCGTATGACTTTGCGCTCGTAATCCACCTTCATCAATGTTATCTTGCACCTTGCAAACCTTCTACCGACGATTGGTTTCTTTTTCCGTGCCTTGCCCTTGACGTATCGCTTTCTCCAAGAATTCATTATGCTGTACGCGGTTCTTATCACTGCGTCCACCCAGTGCGCGGCATACGGGTTCTCTCGCATTAGTACGTCCCTGAGTCGTTTCTTGAACTCCTTGCTTTTTGGAAGAACGGGAACCCTAAACTTGACGTGTTTTCGCTTTCTGAACTTCTTGAAGTCGTACTTCCAAGTGATGTTCTCCCAAATTACATCAATTGCCCTCTGCAACATTACCTTGTACCACGTAATTAAGTTCTTTATCCTCTCGTCTTCGAAGGGGACGGAATACGCCCGCACTTCCTCACGGGTCAGCAATGAGACGCTTTGCACCCTCCACCACCTTCTTGTACTTGTGTGACCGCATGCCGTAAAGCTTCCCGGCAAAGTGGGAAATTATTGTGATCAGATCCTCGATCAGTTCTTGCTGTGGACTCTTTTCTTCCCTGTTAATTACGATGATCTCCGTGCCGTAGCTTTTGAAAAACTCCTCTAAAATTTTGAACCCAAACCTCGTGAGCCTATCGGGATACGCAACAATGACCTTGGAAACCTCCCTGTTCATCACCATCCTCAGTAACTTCAGGAAGTTCCTCCTATCCTCCTTAAGTCCTGAGCCCACATCCTTGAGTATCTCAATCTCCCACCCTCTTTCTTTCGCGTAGCTTCTTATGAGTTCGACTTGCCTCTCTAGGTCGTCTTTTTGGGTTCGCGATGAAACTCTTGCATAGCCAACAATCTTCCTTTTCTCCTGAATTCCAAGAATTCGCCTTATCTCGGACTCGGGAACCCTACGCCTACCGCCGGGAGTGCGAACACACCGTATTTTTCCCTCTCGATCCCACTTTTGTATCGTCTTCACATGAACGCCAAGCAGTTTCGAGGCTTCCTTGAGTGTGTACAGTCGTTCCATATTTGCTCACTAATATACACAAAGACTCACTTATTATTTAACTGTTTCGCGCGGCGTATCCATGAGGCTTTTATAAAGGGGTGGAGCGCGAGGCCTGTGACGAATTGGATATATGAGGCCGGGGAGAAGTGGGGATTGCATGTCGCGGAGGTTTCAGGTGTCCCCCTGTCGATAATGCGCATAGGCGTAGGTTCCAGCGAGGTTGGTGTTCTCGAGGAGGTGCTATCACTAAACAGGGTAAAGATAGTGTTATTTTTCGGGTTATGCGGTGGAGTTGGTGAGGATGTGGGCCCAAGGGATTTCGCTGTTCCCACGGGGGCTATCTGTGAGGAGGGACTCGCCTAGCACTATGTGCCGTATGGAGTTGAGATAAGTCCCAGTGCCGATTTGGTGGAGAAGTTCGTTAGCGTGATTCGTTCTTTGGGGCGACGTGTTCATATGGGCAGGGTATGGACTATTGCGACGCCGTATCGTGAGGTGTTATGGAAGTTAAGGGAGTACCACGAGAGGTGGAATGTCAAGTGCGTGGAGATGGAGGCGGGCAGCGTCTTTGCGCTGTGCAAATATTACGGAGTGGAGTGCGCGGCGGTGCTTGTGGTGTCGGATAAGGTGTATCCCAGGCACATCATGGCGTTTCACGAAAAGGAGGTATTAGAGGCCCAGGAGAAGATCATACCTGAGATTGTCGAGAAGTTTCTAGAGCGCAGACAGGGTTTCTGATCGAAAAAGTGTTTGACACGGTTTGCTACTTCTCTTTTTTCATACAACTTTGGTACACGAGTTCCGCCAGATCCAGCACCTTAATATTCAACTCCTCATACTCCACCGCTCTTTTCAATATGGACTCACAGGTGGGGCATATGGTGACTATGGCGTCGATTCCCCTATCGGCGACCTCGGCAATTCTCCTGTATGCGATTCTCATGGAGATATCGGGTCTGGTTGCAAAGAGTCCTCCCCCGCCTCCACAACAGTAGGACTCGTAGCGATTTCTTTCGAACTCGATGACTTCCAGTCCGGGGATCATGTTAAGAATCTCACGCGGTTCTTCGAAGATCTTCATGTGGCGTCCGAGGTGACAGGGGTCGTGGTACGCCACCTTCATTTTGATCTCGTTCTTTGGCTTCAGCTTTCCCTCATCGAGGAGTTTAACAAGCACCTGGGAATAATGGAGCACCTCTATGTCGAACTCCGGCAGAAACTCCGGGTATTCTTGAGAGAACGCCTTGAAGCACGCGGGGCAACTCGTTATTATCCTTTTTACACCCTCCGATTTGAACATTTTGTAGTTTTTCTTGACGTACTCGGTGAACGTTTCCCAATGCCCAGTGGTCTTTGAGAAGTGGTTGCAACATGGCTCCTCGGCACCTAGATATTTTAATTCGACGCCTGCATTTATCAGCGTGAGGGCCGCGCACCTTATTGCATCCGGGAATTCGTATGAGTATCCGCATCCGGCGAAGAATAGAGTATCGGAGGAATTGTCAAATCTTATGCCGTTAGCCCACCCACTACGTTCCTTTTTATCGCGTCCGTACGGATTTCCATTCTCGTTTATGAACTGGAGGACTCTCTCGTGATACATATCCTTAAGGCCCAAGTTGACGAGTTCGGCCCTAAAGGCTTCGAATATCCGGACGGTGTCGAGTGCGCACCTCACTTTACAGTATCCGCAAGTTGTACATGCGTAAAGTACGTTCATCAGTTCCTCGCTCGGCTTTATGACGCCCTCGAGGAAGGCTCTTGCGAGTATCATCTTCCCCCTGCTCGTGTATGACTCGAAGAGCATATCCTCGTAAACGGGGCAACCATCCCTGCAGAACCCACATCTGGTCCTGTTACATGTGTATATGTCCTCCTTATACTTTTCAAGATAGACCATCGCCCCCACCATCCTCGAATTTTATCCAGAGGGATTCAAACTTCTTTCCGGGATTCAGTATGCCGTTTGGATCGAAAACCCTCTTTATCTCGCGCATCAGGTCGAAGGCTTTACCGTGTTCATATTTGTTAAATCCTCCCAGTCGAAAGCCGTCCCCAATGTACGTGCTCATCGTTCCCTCGAGGTCAACGGCCATTTTTGACATCTCTTTAACGTATTCGTAGAATCTTCGGACCTCATACGGGTTGCGGTCGTCCACGAAGACTGCAAAACTGATGGATGCGCTCACGGTATTAGGCTTCTGGTTATAAATGTTCATTCCCAGAACCTCGAGTTTATGTTTCTCGGCGATTTCCAGGAACCTCTTATATGCCTCTTCTACTCTCCCGATAGGAATTCCGAGATCAGCCGCCCCGAATTTCTTCTTCCTTTGAGAGTCCGGCCATTTCTGCCTCTCGGGCGGAAATTCCAGCGTGTGCTTTGAGATCCACCACGACTGCACTATTTCTTCCTCCTTTATCTTAGCCCCTCCGAACTCCTTCATTATCCTCTCTGAGTATTCATCGTAGAATCTGACGACCTCTTCATCGCCAGCGAACACTATAAATAGCACCGCCTCCGCCCACTTTGGAATATCCGGCTCCCTTCCATACTTGACCTTATATGCATGCGTATAGAACGCCAGCCTCCGCTTGCAATTTATATTTGCGGCTTCCGGACATACTCCCGCTTGGATCAGTCTCTTGAGTGCGTCGATGGCGGATTTTATCGACGGGAAAACATATCCGCGGACTACTCGGCTTTTGAGCTTCGGGTACACTCTCAGGGTCGCCTCTGTTATTATTCCCAGGGTTCCCTCGCTCCCGACCATCAGGTAATGTAGCTTGTACCCGGTGGATGAGAATGGCACCTTTCTCGGTCCCAGCCTCACTATTTCGCCTCTTCCCGTAACTATGGTCAAACTTAGGAGGTGATCGGTCATCTTTCCGTACTTCATGCCGAAGGTGCTCTCACGGGGTATGGCTTAACGCCATACCCTGTCGTTGTCACAGGCTATTGCGGCCCCGATTGTGCTAACCCTTTTGCTTTCGGGGTCGTGAGGAAACCAGAGGCCGTACTTATCCAGTTCATCGTTGAGTTTTGCGATCGTTATCCCGGCCTGCACAGTAACTGTGAGGTTCTGGGTATCGACTTCTAGGATTTTGTTTAGTCCTGTGGTGTCGATTGCGATCCCGCCCTTTACCGCAACCGCTCCTCCGCCCATTCCGGTGAGCCCAGCCATCGGGACCACAGGAACTTTATACTCATTTGCCAGCTTTACTATTTCCGCGACTTCCTCGGTGGACTTCGGCTTGACGACAACATCCGGAATGTAAGCATCGGATGCGAGCATCGGGGCCCAGTCCCTGCTATACGCCAGTCTATGCTCAATGGAGGTCTTGAGCCTCTCTCGTCCAACTATTTTCCGCAGTTTCTCTATCAATTCGTCTGGAACCATCCGAATCACCGACGAGTAAATGATGGTGATTGGCGGGTATAAAGGTGGAGGGTCTGAAACGGGAGAATGAGCCGCCCTTACACACGAGCGAAAATGGAGCGGGTGATCACTCCACCCAGTATTCGGGTTCGGGGCTTTCTCTGGTTTTGGTTTCGCCCTTAAACTTCCATATTCCCGACTTGGGTTTAAGAACTTCTATTTCGAAGGCCTCTATCAGCGCATCACTTATAAGTACCTCGTACTCTCCGGGAACCATGACCGCTCGCGCTTTTATCCACGGCGATGTTCTGTCCTCGGTAACTATTCTTACCTCAACCTCCCCCAGCACGTACGTTGTGACCTCTGATCCGACGACCCTGTATTGTGTACTACGCAGACTCTCTCTTATGAGTCCAAGCCTCCTAGCCAGCGCAAGTGGGATGTGCACCTCTGGTTCGGGAGTCTCATACCCACTATTTACTAGAGCGACGGTATCCATGACCACATTTCCATGTTTTATTTCAATCCTTACGCGTACGCCCACCGCGTTTCACCATATCGGCTCTTACAAACTTTCCAAATCTGCGTTTTATGCGTCTGACCATTATTGCGGGCGATACGAACTTTCCGAATTTACGCATATAACCACCGTGTTATACTTTCCACAATTTGACATTAATTTTTGCCGTTTCGGAGTTATGAGGTAGGTACCTCGCGGGCAGCGTTAGAGTTCTTTCGAGGAAGGACCTCATCGAGACTTCCAGACCGATACCCCATGAGATCTAGGCAGACATACCGAAATCCGAGCTTTCTCAACTGCTCGGCGATTTCGTCCATTATCCTTTCATCAAAGAACTTCCTACGCGCGGACTTCTCCACTTCTATTCTTGCGATCGCTCCGTGGTAGCGAACCCTCACGACCCCAACGTTCAGTCTTCTTTTTATGATTCTCTCCGCCTTGTCGACTATCCTCAACTTTTCGAGGGTTATGACCTCGCCGTAGGGAAAACGGGTTGCTAGACATGTAGTTGAGGGTTTTTCCGCAACTGATAACCCGAGAATTCTCGCCATTTCCCTTATTTGATCCTTACTCACCTCAAATTCGAGGAAGGGCGCCCAAATGTTTTCCTCGATGATCGCCTTGAGCCCGGGTCTGTAACCAGCAAGATCGCTCACGTTAGTTCCATCCGCGATGACCGAGATTCCCATTTCTGATGCTATGCGCTTTATCAGACCATAACGATGTTTTTTACAAATGTAGCACCTATTGGGCGGATTCTTCGAAAAATCCGGCAAGTTAAGCTCGTTCAATTCCACAATCCTGTGACGGATTCCTATTTCGCGCGCAACCCTAATCGCGTCTTCTAACTCTCCGGATGGAAGAAGCGGGGATTTTATAGTAACCGCAATGGCGTTATCACCAAGGGAACGGTGGGCAAGGGCCGCCAGCACCGACGAGTCAACGCCGCCCGAGAATGCGACTGCCAATTTGCCCTTTTCTTTCATTTTTCTCGAAATCAGTTCGATGACTTCTTCCGGCCTGCGTTTGCTCATCGGATTTCCCGTCGTAGGGAGTTCACTTCATCAATGGGGAGTTGCATCCTCTGCAGATTTCGTTCTTCAGAAATTCACAGTTTTCGCACATGCTCTTGCACTCCCTCTTCTCATCCACTACCTTGAAGGGGAGATACTCGGGCTTGAACATGCATACGTAGCTGAGGCTCATCCTCTTCACGCCGCGCTTTGACCTTATACACATTTCAACAACGGCATTGAGGGTGTTTGCATCCTCCGCAACCACAATTGCGAAGACGTTGTACGCCCCAGACCCAACCGCGACTATTGGAACTCTAGGGCACTTTTCGAGGCAGTTCATCATCTCGATAGCGTCATTGGCGTTTTCGAGTTCCACACATACCAGCGCCATGAGGAGCCCCAGCATTCGGTAGTTTATATTTGCCTGTATTTTCATGTAGTTGTCCCTGAGAAGCTTGAGCAACCTCTCTCTTACTGTCGGATGGGTGAGACCAACCTTCTTTGCGAGGTCGACGAGGCTCATTCTACCGTCTCTCTGGAGCTCCATAATTATTTTCCTGTCGATTCCGTCGATCTGACGTGACATTCGTTCCACCTTCCGACATACAGATGGTAGGAGGTGCTTATATACTATGCTTCTTGGTGTAGGAAACCGCCGGGTGTTAACCTTTGGGGTTGTTGTAAGAAGGAAATTAACATAAGGGGGAGGTGGTGAGTTTTCACACCCCCCATCAGAAGGTTTGGGCGCTCAGGGGATTTAAATGTACATAAGTATGCTGTTCCATGGAGATTTCGGCGAGAAGGTACTGGGAAACCTGATAAACTATGACCGCTTTTGCACGTCATGCGGCGACGGTTGTGAGTCTTGTCGGTCGGTGCTACCCAGTTTTGCGGATAGAATAGTTACGGTGTTCGAAGCGCCGGATCCGAAGTCTCTCCCGCCATTCGTAGATGATAGCGAGAAATATCTCCCGGATGAGATTCCCCAGGTCGATATCATGCTCGCAATAGACATACATCCCGACCTGCTCCTCGCCTTACCAAAGAAACTTGCAGATGCCGGAGTGAAAGCCTTAATAGTCCCCATAGAAAGGCCTAGTATCCCGCCGGGGCTTGCTCGTCAGGTTATGAGCGAGTGCGAGGAGTTGGGTGTGGAGTGTGCATTCCCTAAACCTTTTTGCACCCTCGACCCTCTCAACTCTCCCCCTACAATAGCGAGATTCTGCCACGAGTTCAGGATAGGGAAACCCCTGCTTATGATCAGCACAAAAAAGGACCCCACCGGAAGGGTTTCGATAGCCAGTGCAACCGTTCTGAGGAGCGCACCCTGCGGTTCTACTTGGTATATTGCTCAGCAACTCAAGGGAGTCGAGGTGGATCCCGAAAAACTCAGGGCCGCCATTTCAAAGGCGCATCATTCGTATCCGTGCACAGCAAGCATGGACAAGGACCCCGAGACCGATGAACCGTTTCTTCACATTGGGGGATTTATGGCGATGGAGGCTGTCTTCACGGCACTGAACATTCCCCTACCAGCGGATATAGAGGAAATACTTCAGCGTATTAGAAAGAAAGGAAGAGGTCTGTGATTTTCCTCATTTTGCCATTTTCTCCTTCTCTTCCAAGTACCTCAGAACGTGGTCCAGAATCTCCTTCTTTACAACTTCCTCGGGGCGTGAATTGTCGACCACGACGAAGCGAGATATGTTCGCGTACCTCTCGGCAATCTCCAGAAACTTCCTCCTGACCCTCTCTAGGAACTCTGGGTCTTCGAATCTCGTCATCGCCCTGCCAATGCCCTCTATCCGCTTCAGGGCAACATCCACCGGAACATCCAGTATTATTACGAACTCGGGAACCTTTATCGAGCGGTTGACGCCCCATATGAAGGCCTCACTCACACCACGAGCGGACTGGTACGCGATGCTCGAAAATATGCTCCTATCGCTGACAACGATCTTGTTTTGCTCCAATGCGGGCAGAATTTCCTCCGTCTGCAGTATTATCCTGTCGGCGGCAAATATGTAAACCTCTGCATCTGGGTCTATCCGATGCTTGTAGAGAAACTCCTTTATCGCGTCCACCCACGGCTCCTTAACGTAGATCACGTCATAATCCCGCCTCTTCAGCTCCTCAACGAGCCACTTCGAGTAGTATGTTTTTCCCGAGCCGTCGATCCCCTCGAACGCAATGTACGTTCCGCCCTTTATCAGGTGCGGTTTTCTATCTGGGAGCCTGACCTGCGTATACTCCGTGCTGAGTACAGTTCTGCAGTGGGGACAAAGCTTTTCGATAAGAATGGAGTCGAGAAATGTTGGTATCAGCCTGATATCGGGCTTTACGTATTTCATACAATGCGGGCAGAAGACTTCCTCCACCTTCTCTTTCAATTGCCTTGCGAGCGCTTCCAGTGCATGCCATGACTGACCCACAGGGATCACCGTCATGGGAATCGATGTGAAAGTCTTCTCCCCTTAAGTTTTAAAAAGCTCCTTTAACCTTTTTATGAAAGTCTTCACATCCTTTATCGAGAGCTTAACCTCCCGAGGAGGCATCCAATTTTCGTAAAAGTTCTGATGAAGCGCGTTGGCAGTCCTCCACAAATGTCTTAGTTCGTCATCTCCGAGTTTTTCAGCTAGTATGTCCATGTATTTCCAGAGATCTGCATGGCTTCTCAGTTCCTTACCTTCCTTCGCAGCTAGCGCCTTAAGCATTTGAGAGGAAGCACCCCATGCCTTTTCAGACGCCTGGACATAGTCCCCCTTTGCCAGAAATTCTTCCGCTTCTTTCAGGTATTTTTCGCACAATTTTAGGTGAAGTTCGGCTTTGGCCTGAGGATCCGTTATTCCAAGTTGCCTGAATATGGCTTCGCCGACTAGTTCCTCTAAGGACTTATCTTCGGCCTCTGCTAATCTTTTGAGTTTCTTAAAGGCCTCAGCGGGCAGGAGAATCGTGATGGCCTCCAAATCGTTCACCACGGATATTAACTTGTTTTGAGGCTATAAAGTTGATATTGGGTACTTTTAAGAGTGCTTTTTAAGGGTCTCAGATGATGAGATTTTTTTTGCCAGCGAATGTTATCC
>Ga0190367_1002027_pt1 | contig 10873 bp, 12 predicted proteins | sample 4872181011_MG_FD_171838 | JGI IMG/M metagenome (GOLD analysis project Ga0190367, IMG submission 171838) | Hydrothermal vent microbial mat bacterial communities from Southern Trench, Guaymas Basin, Mexico - 4872-18-10-11_MG | ecosystem: Environmental > Aquatic > Marine > Hydrothermal vents >... | reverse complement strand
TCTCCGCAAGAAATCCTCGCACTTCGGCGCGAGAAGGAGATCAAAGATCGATTTGAAATTTTTCGATAACCACTTCTTTAGTAAAGCCATAAGAATGTACATATTATTCTATTACTGGTAATTTAACCTAGAAATTGTATATTTACAAAAAATAAAAAATATTTTAAAAATTCTGTTGTAGTAAACTTGGAAATGTTAATCTTTGAAGTGAATAGAAAACGGAAAAAACTATAAATATTCTTTATACCAAATTTTTTAAACTGGTGGTAAGAAATGATAGATGCCATTATTTCGGGTGAAGTCATAAAAGCTATGGCTAAATCTATGGTTGCTTTAGTTAGTGAGGCCAGATTTCATTTTAAGGAGGAAGGTTTACATTCAAGAGCTGTAGATCCAGCAAATGTTGCAATGGTAATAATAGATGTACCAAAAGACTCATTTGATGTTTATAAAATTGATGAAGAGAAAACAATAGGAGTGGATGTAAATAGAGTTTATGATATCTCTAAATCAATAAAGAAAGGAGAATTAGTTGAATTAAAACTTGAAGATGAGTCTGTTCTTAAAATAAAATTTGGAGCGGTTGAATATTCAATATCATTGATAGATCCATCTGCAATTAGAAAGGAACCAAAAATACCAAGTTTGGATTTACCAGCAAAAATTGTTCTAGACGCTGGCGAATTTAAAAAGGCTATAAATGCTGCTGATAGAATTGCAGATCATGTTGTTTTCAGAAGTGATGAAGAAGGCTTCTATATAGAAGCTGAAGGAGATGTGGATAAGATAACTTTTAGAATGAGTGAGGGGGAGTTGATAGAATTTAATAAAGGTTCAGCAAGAAGTATGTTCTCTTTAGAATATCTTAAAGAATTTGTAAAAACTGCGTCATCGGGAGATATATTAACAATATATCTAGGAGATAACTATCCAGTTAGATTGATTTTTGATGTAGCTGACGGGAAATTAAAAGTGGAGTATATATTGGCACCAAGAATTGAAGCAGAATAAATGCAACCTTTTTTACCGATTTTACCAATTTTATTAAAATACCCTTTTCTGAAATTATCTAAGTCTTTTATTGAATATGAATATAAAAATGGGGACATACTTAATATAATCAGTAATCCAAAAGGATCGGTAGAAAAAGAGGCAGTAAAGTTAGCAAAGGAAATTATAGTTTCTAGTTTATCTAAAGGAAAAGAAGTGAAAATTGACCACTCCGGCATGGGTTTTTTATGCACAACATGTGAAGAAAAAGGATGTAGAGCTTTTTGCCATAATAATGCAATGAACTCAAAAGGTATAGATTGGAGTAAATGTGAATTTTGTGGAGAATGTTTTAAAAACTGTACAATCAGCATTTCGCCAGAAGTTTACTATGATTTAAAAATAAGAGCAAAAAAATCGATTCTAGCTTATTTATTTTCAAGATTACTGGCATCATGTCTAAATGAAAGATTAAGAACAAAATATGCAGTTAAAGAAGCAAGAAAATATGCGAAATTAATGGAAAATGAAGATGTAGAAGTTCTAAAACTAATAGCATCAGACTTTGGTTTGGATTTAATTTTCGGTAATGGCCAAGACTTTAAAATACATGTTACGGACTATCTTAAAGCTTTTGTTAAAATAAGAGCAGAGAAATGGAGAATGGTTAACAGAATTCTGGATAGAGGGTATGTGCTACTGCAGAAAAGAGAGTTCATTAGGGTTATAGAAGAATTTATAAGAGATAGACTTCAGGAAAAAATTGAATTACCAGAAAATTTAAGAAATATGCTAATAACGATGTATTTAAGTGAGTTAAAGGTGTATGAAGAGCGTAAAGACCTGAAATTCAGTGGAAAAGAGGAAATTAAACCAGAATGTTTTCCGCCGTGTATTAGAAAAATATTACTTGATCTAGAAAATGGTGTTAACGTCCCACATAGTGCTAGATTTGCATTAACGGCTTTTTTGTTAAATTTGGGTGTCAAAATTGATGAAATTTTAGAATTATTTAGAACTGCCCCAGATTTTGATGAAGAAAAGGCTAGATATCAAATAGAACACATAGCTGGTTTAAGGGGAAAAGGTACAGAATATATCTGTCCATCGTGCGAAACTATGAGAACATATCATAACTGTTATCCAGACGAGTTTTGTGAAGGTATTAGACATCCAATAATATATTATAAAAAGAAGTTACTAAAGTTGAAAAGAAAAAATGAAGATTCTAAAGCAAGACATCAGAAACTGGAAAGGTAAAATAGAAGTAGTTCCAGAAACTTTAGACGATTTATGGCATTTATGGAATATAATTGAGAAAGGAGATTTAGTTACAGCTTTAACAAGTAGAATCATTGAAAGTGGAGATAAAGAGAGACTTAGAAGTAGTAAAGAAAGAATTACATTAAAAATAGAAATTGAAGTAGAAAAAGTGGATTTTCATAAGTTTTCTGAAAGCCTAAGGGTTTCCGGCAGAATTGTGGGTGGTTTAGATAGCTCGGGTTATCATACACTAACGATTAAGGTTGGTAAAAGCTTGTGTATTGCGAAAGAAAATTGGAAAAAACACCAACTCGAAAGAATAAAGAAAGCAGCAGAATCAAAAAGACCAGAAGTTGTTATTGTTACAATTGAGGAAGGAGAAGCGGTGATAGGAATTGTAAGAGATTGGGGAGTGGAGGAAATAGCATCAATAAGAAGAAGCTATGGCAAAGATTTTGGCAACTATCGGAAGGAATTTTTTGGGGAAGTGCTTTCGGTACTGGAAAAAATTAAGGCACCTTATATTGTTTTAGCTGGACCGGGTTTCACAAAAAATGATTTTTTAAATTTTATGAAAAGTAAAGGCTTAATTTCCTCTGAGAAGGTATTAATTGAAGATACATCAAGTATAGGAACTAGAGGTTTTATTGAAGCATTAAAAAGGGGTGTATTAGGGAAAGTTGCCAAAGACGTTAGACTAAAGGATGAAATAGACCATATGGATAAACTTATTGAAGCTTTAATTAAAGGTTATGCAGTTTGCGGACTGAATGACGTGAAAAAAGCGCATGAATACGGCAGCATAGATATACTTCTAATTACTGATGAGTTTTTAAGAAAAGAAAAAGAAAAATGGGATATAGATGAGTTCTTGAATGAAATTGAACAAAGAAGCGGAAAAATATTTATATTAAGCTCAGAATTTGAACCTGGTAGAAAATTAATGGGTTTAGGAGGTATTGCAGCAATCTTAAGATTTAGAATTCCTGAATTTTCTGTAAATTTCAAGTAATTCTTTGGCACTGGATTTTGGATCTTTTGAGTTTGCTATAGCGGAAATTACAGCAATACCATCTACACCAGTCTTCAGAACATCAACTATATTGTTCTTGTTTATTCCTCCAATAGCCACTATTGGTTTTGAAGTAGCTTTTTTAAATCTTTTTAGACCTTCAACACCTAATACTTTCCCTGCATCCCTTTTTGTGCTTGTTGGAAAAACCGGTCCAACACCAAAATAATCGACAAAATCACCAAATATGTTTAAATCGTCTAAAGTTTTTGCAGAATAGCCTATAATTCCATCAAATATAGATCTAGCTATATTTGGAGGCATATCTTTTTTTCCTAGGTGTACACCATCCGCATCGCAGGCTAAAGCTATATCTACTCTATCGTTCACTATGAGAATAGCATTGTAAGTTTCACAAAGCTCTTTTATTTCTTTACATATTAGTATTAAATCTGCTGTACACATTTTCTTGTCTCTAAACTGTATAATTCTAATGCCAGCATCTAAAACAATTTTTGCTAAGTCAATATGAGAATATCCAAAGGAATCGCTGGTAATAAAGTAAATTCCAGACAAGGTAAGAAAATCGTGAAACTTCTTCAGAGGACTTCTCATAATAAGGAGGAAAATAATTATGAAATGGGTTTAACTTCTACAGTATATTTTGTACCGTTTACCTCAACTTCAAATTTTCCTTCTATAGATTTAGCTACGGCTGGGAATTCTTCTTCTTTTAATTCACCCTTTAGGAATTTTAGTCCAGTTTGTGGGAACAATGCATATATGAGTACATCATCATCGGTGGGTTGAATTCCAGCCTCTTCTAATTCTCTTTTTCTTTTTTCAAACTCTGGTTCAAGTAAATCTGCAGGTCTACAATCTATTGGCTTCTCATCACCAAGTACCTTTTTAATTATTTCAGGTTTTATTGGAGCAGGGGTTCTGCCATACATTCCTTTTACCAACTCCTTGGTTTCTTTTGGAACAATTTTGTACCTCTCTCCAGCTAAGACATTTAACACAGCTTGTACACCAACAATTTGACTAGTTGGTGTAACTAGAGGTACATAACCTAGATCTTCTCTAACCTTAGGAACTTCTTTTAAAACTTCTGGTAGTTTATCTAACGCATTTTGCTCCTTTAGCTGGGCAATTAGGTTAGAGAACATACCTCCAGGTATTTGGTATTTTAACACATTTGTATCTGGAATGGTTGATAGGGGATCAAGATATCCAGCATATTTTTCTCTTATTTTCATGAAATACTCTCTGACCTCCATTAGAACGTCCAAATCTACACCTGTTTTGTAACCCATCTCCTCTAAAGCGTAAACCATACTTTCGGTGGGGGGATGAGAAGTGCCCATGCTCAAAGGGGACATGCACGTATCTATCATTTCAGCCCCAGCTTCAACGCTCTTCAATAAAGCCATGGAGGCCATTCCACTTGTATAGTGCGAGTGAACATCAATTGGCAACCCAACTTCCTTTTTTAGAGCTTTTACGAGCTCGTATGCAACCTTTGGAGATAACATGCCTGCCATATCCTTTATACATATTGAATCTACACCTAATTCAGCCATTTGTTTTGCTATTTCGACGTATTTTTCAATTGTATGTACTGGTGATATTGTGTAGCATATTGCTCCTTGGACATGAGTATTCATTTTTTTTGCAGTTTTTACAGCAGTAACGATGTTTCTTACATCGTTTAAAGCATCAAAGATTCTAAATATATCCAATCCATAGCTTGCTGTTTTTTCAACAAATTTTTCAACTATATCATCTGGATAGTGCTTATAACCAACTAGATTTTGTCCTCTTAGTAGCATCTGGAGTAATGTGTTTTTTACTCTCTTTCTAATTTCCTTAAGTCTATCCCAAGGATTCTCGTTAAGGAACCTATGCATAACATCAAAAGTTGCTCCACCCCAAACCTCGAATGCGTAAATGCCAGCATTATCGAAAGTCTCTAAGATGGGCAACATATCTCTTGTTCTCATTCTAGTGGCTAGTAGAGACTGATGAGCGTCTCGCAAAGTTAAATCAACAATTTTTACTCTACCCATTTTATTTCACCAAGTTATTCTCTAAGTAGATCCCAAAAGGATAGAAATAAGCAAAGGTTTAAAAAATTAACTGGAAGAACAAACATTTTGATGTAAATTCTTTGTGTAGGTGGTACATGCAATTTTTTATTTTTTGAAATAAAATATGCATAACTGAAAGGGGTTCAGCGGACATGGTTTTTTGAACATACGTCCGCCTTGGGACACATTGCCCTTGAAGGGCTCGTCCCCATTCAGGGTAACCCCAAAGCCCCACATCCGAAGGTTCAAGCAAGCTATAACGTCTCTATCCTGAACAAGACCGCAGCGATCACATTTCATCAACCTGCCCCTATAGGCAGATAATCTGCCTGAGCAGAAGGGGACAGGTTTTTGATGAATTGGAAGGGTTAACGTACTTAACAGGCAAGCCAAACCATTTTAGTTTATACTCAAGCATGAACTGGAAAGCTCTGCAATTCCACTTTGAGAGTTTACGATTTAGATTTTTACTACCGTTAAGTATTCTGTCTTTAAAGTTCTTCAAGTCTTCTAAGATTACACCATGCTTTATCGATACGAGCTCTCTTACAATCGTAGTGGTTATTTTGTGCATTAAATCTCTTGCACGATTTATTTCCCTCTTTGAATACCTTTTCATTAACTTTTTAGCAGTCTTTGGTTTTGTTTTACTTAACTTTTGAATTCTCCTTCTCTTTTCCTCGTAAACCCTGTGAATGTGATATAATCCTTTCAAATCGAACCTGACTATTCTTCTGTTTATCAGACCAGTTATGTTAGTTAAGTTCACGTCGAAAGATGCATAATCTTTTGGCTTTATTGGCTTGACTTTTTCCTTAAACGTTACAATCAGTTTATCTTCTTTCAGGATTAGCCCACTAATAGAATCGTAATCCTTTGGCAGATAATCAAATTTTGCCAAGTCAATTCCAAGATAACGTTTTCTAGGCTCTATTGTAATCTTAATCTTACTGTTTCTAACTGAGAATAGCGTAGTTTTAACGTAAACTGTTTTCTTTGTTATTTCCGGTTTAAACTTGGCTTTACCTCTGTTGTATAGACTAATCCATCCTTTAACCAATCCTATAATGGAGTTTATAGCAGAATCTACGTAGTGTTTAGCAAATCTCCAATTCCTCAATAATTTATCCCTTAATTTTTTCTTTTGCTCCTGTTGAACTTTAGATGAGCCTTTCCACTCCTTGAAAACTTAACGTGCTTGAATACTTCATCTAATACTGCTCTTTTCAGCTTGAAGTATTCTTCAATGAGATCTTCCGGTGCAGTTAATGGAACGCTGCAAGCTTTTATCGCTTCCACAACGGTTATTAAACGCAAAAGCTTATAAACTTTTCTGCGTAATAGAACTTATGGGCATAATGATTTAACGTCACGATAAAAGAAGACGTTGGAAAGCTGTTCAGGATGAAAGTTGTTGAAGTTAAGGGGAACAAGAAAGGTGCATTGAGTGAAGCGGTTGAGGAGGCTTTAATCCTCTGGCTCGAAAAGCATGGCATCAAAATTGACTAATATCTATCAATGTCTACGTAAGTTGTTACTGCTCTGTAAGGCCTATTACAAATTTGCAGCATTTTAAATGACTAAGTTCTCGTTTAGATAAAAAAGCTTAATTAAATTCTTTTTAAAAGTAAAGTAAAGCTTATTTTACGATTAAGAAGTAGGCTAGATGGTCATCAAGGTAACAACTTCTAGCGATTACTACAGAGCAGTTTGTTTAATGTTTAATGTAATTACAAAAAGCAAACTGTCAATAAAATTATTAGTGGAAACGAATAGAAATAAATTAAGAAATTCATTTAATAGTTAGAACAGACATTAGAAAATTAATATGATTGTTGAAGAAATGGGAAGTAGTTTTGTTAATTTGGAAGAATTAAAGAAAATACAGGAAGAATTAGCTAAGAGCGTAGATCTGAAGGATAAGGTAAATTTAAATGACTTAGAATACATAATAGGAGTAGATCAGAGTTTTTCGGGAGATATTGTTATCTCAGGTTCAGTTTTATTGAACTTCAAGAGCTTAAAAGTAATTAAAAGTGAAATTAGCATAGATAAGGTAAAATTTCCATACATACCGACATTTTTGATGTTTAGGGAAGGGGAACCAGCAGTAAATTCAGTAAAAAAGGTTTTGAAACACGTAAAAGAAAAACATATAGAGAAAACCGTGATCATGGTTGATGGTAGTGGTATTGCGCATCCTCGTAGATGTGGTTTGGCTACGTTTATTGCATTAAAAACAGGAGTGCCATCCATTGGTATTACTAAAAAAAGACTTTATGGTAAAGTTGTTGAACCAACAAAGGAGTATGAAACAACACCTATTCTTGATGAGGTTAGCAATGATTTAATAGGATACGCTTTTAAGCCTTGTAAAATTTGCAAACCTATATATATTTCACCAGGAAGCTTTATTTCAACTAATACTGCTTTGGAAATCGTAAAAAAATGTATGAGAGGATATAAACTCCCTGAACCAATTAGACTAGCTCATGATATAGTAACTAGCTATAAGAAGAAAATAAAACATACTGGGCAAATGAAACTGGATTTTTAGGCAGATATAATCCTTAAGTGTTTTTATGGTTAAAGCTTTTAGTAAGTTTCTTTGTACCTTATTCTGAAAAAATGTTAGCAAATAATAACATGAATAAAGAAAGAATAGACTGGGAGAAATTATCACCCAGGGAAATCAAAGCTGAATTTGCAAAAATAAATAGAAAATTCGTTGAAAGATATGAATTAATAGATGATTCAGATCAGTTTTACTCATATCTTGCTAAACCTATTAGAACCAGCATAAGAATAAACACGCTAAAGATTGATCCTGGATGTGTTCTGAGAAGGTTAAAGGATAAAATAGATAAAGAAATACCTTGGTTTGAGTTTGGATTTTTTGTAAAAGATAAAGAAATTGGTAAAACAATCGAGCATAAGTTAGGATTGATATTTCTTCAGGAAGCGGCGTCAATGATACCTCCAGTTGTGTTGGATCCAAAGCCTGGCAGTAAAGTCTTAGATATAGCCGCAGCACCAGGTGCAAAGACAACTCAAATAGCACAACTCATGCAAAACGATGGTTGCATAATTGCAAATGATGTAAAGGTTGATAGAGTTAATATTTTAATATCAAATTTACAGAAATGTGGAGTATTAATAGCTAAGGTTACGTTGAAAGATGGTAGATTTTTTGGCAGGTTTGAAAACAAGTTTGATTATGTGTTGATTGATGCACCTTGCAGTAATGTTGGTATGATTAGAAAAAACTTCAAGTATCTTAAAATTTGGAGCATGAGAGATGTAAAAGCGTTATCGAGGTTACAGAAGGAGCTACTGCTAGCAGGCTACAAATCTCTTAGGCCAGGTGGGACTTTAGTTTATTCCACATGTACTCTTGATCCCTTAGAAAATGAAGAAGTCGTAAATTTTTTGCTTGAAAAAACAAACGCTGAGTTGGAGGAAATCGATATAAAAGTAAAAAGTAGAAGACCCTTCACAAAATTTGAGGGAAAAGAGTATTTTAAAGAAATAAAGAAATGTCTGAGAATTCATCCACAGGACAATGATACTGAAGGCTTCTTTATCGCAAAAATAGTAAAAAATTACTGAGGCGTTTAAAGTATGAATGATGTTAATGAAAAAAAGGTGCTAGAACTCTTGAAGAAACAATTTGGTATCGATGATTTTGACTTTAAAATTAGATTTAGCGGTAAAAACAAGATATATGTATACAAAGAATGTAATAATGAGGATTTAGGGATAGAATTGTATCACTTTGGACTCTATTTTGGTAGACTTGAGAAAGATGGTTTGAGATTGTCTTTGGATGGTAGTCAACTGATAGCAAAAAAGGCAAAAAAAGGAGTACTTGAGATAAGTGATAAAGAAGCGCAAAAATGGATGAAAGGTGAAAATATCACGAGAAAAGGTATTTTTGGCTACGTAATAATTAAGTGGGGAAATTATATTCTAGGTTGTGGAAAAGGGAATGGTAAAGTTATAAATAATTTTCTGCCGAAAGATAGAAGAATAAGCTAGAAGAAATAAGCTAAAAATGAGTGCTGAAGTCTTACGTTTGATTTTTTAACTAACTATGACCAATTAAATCCCGCAATAAATGTTGATTTTGAAGGTCAATCAATTTTAGGGAGGAAGAGTTTTTTTCGCCTTAATTAATAAAGTTAAACCTGGTATTGCTAATGGAAGTAGAAGAATTTCTATTCTAAAATTGTTTATGGGATTCCAGTTTTCGCCCACTATTACCATATCAAGCCCATTTGCAAGCAAAACTAGTGAGTACAAAATACCAAAGATTGCAAGCATAGCGGAGCCAAAGTAGAAGAATTGTTCATAGTTTTCAGTCACAAGGACGAATACCGGTTTTACAGAATTCTTTGAAGTGCTTAAGCCACTTTGGATTGAAAGCTGGACACTCTTCAACAAATTTAACGAAAATCTTAAACTGCTTGGCGGTTTCAGAATGAAGAACATGTTCTATTGCGCATGCATCTTCTTCAGCTATTTCCTTTGGAACCCCAAGCATGACTAAGAATCGAACTAAGATTTCTCTTCTTTCTCTTACATTTTTAGCAATTTCCTTTCCCTTTTCGGTTAAAGCTACATATAGCCTCTTTTTATAAACAACGTATCCCTCTTTAGCAAGTTTTCCGAGCATTTCTGAAACAGTAGCAGGCTTAACTCTTAACTTCTTGGCAATTTCCTTAACCCTAGTGAATCCTCTCTTATTACTTAATTCGTAAATAGCTTCTAAGTAATCCTCAGTTCTTCTACTTAACATGAACTATCACCTTCATAGCCAAGCCTCTTCCAATAACAAACTTAGAACTACTTATAGAGATTAGAATGGCTCCACCTCTATTTCCTAAAACCTTAATTCTTCTGCCAGGAATAATTCCTAAAGCTAAAAGCTTACTTATAACTCCTTTACCACCAATAATATCTACAACAATACCTTCATCACCCTCTCTGAGCATAGCTAGGGGTACTTTAAAATTTAGGTACATCGAAATTAGGACACCCTAAATGTACTTAAACTTTTTGAAACACCTAAAAAATAAATATTTAGAATAAAAAATTATATATAAAATTTGTATTTAAATTAAAAAAACTTATAAAAAATTTACTAAATCATAACTGTAATTATCAACAATTTATCTTATGGGCAAAGTCAATAAGCCAATTTAGAGCCCTTTAACGGTATTGGTTAAAAATATAAAAATGAATTTAATTTAACATCATAAAGATGTTAAAAACTCCAGCAAATTTAAACATTCTTTAAAAGAAGATATAATGAAAAATTTTGTTGTTGAAAATACAGATAAGAGATAAGAAAGAAGCAAGGAAAGTATTACAAAACGTCGCTAAGAAAGCCCCGCTCTTTACAGTAGATGACAAAGTTGGCAAACAAGTTTATAAACTTTATAAAGGCACTTTAAATACCTAGTTGCCAAAAATCTGAACTTTGTCATCTACTGTTTAGAGCGGGGATGAATTTAGG
>Ga0190367_1002022_pt1 | contig 10896 bp, 8 predicted proteins | sample 4872181011_MG_FD_171838 | JGI IMG/M metagenome (GOLD analysis project Ga0190367, IMG submission 171838) | Hydrothermal vent microbial mat bacterial communities from Southern Trench, Guaymas Basin, Mexico - 4872-18-10-11_MG | ecosystem: Environmental > Aquatic > Marine > Hydrothermal vents >... | reverse complement strand
TACTTTCAAATTTTATTCTCTCATATGTATTGAGAAATTCATAAATTGAGCTTTCCTCTTCATTGAGCGTTTCATTGATTTCCTTCATTTTGATATATAAATGAGGAATCTTTTCCTTAGAATTTGTTTCTCCCTTTGAGATATTATATTTTCGATATATAATATAGTTTAGGAGATCAATTATTGACTTATTTGTATTTTTGTTGATATATTTCTCAATGATTATTCTGTCCCTCTTACTTATTATAAATGCCACATCCGGCAAATTCAGATGATCCTTTATAAAGATATATTTATTTTCAACCTTTTTACTTTCTATTATTTTTTCTTTTTTTCTTTCCTTTAACATGATAAAATCATCAACACTAAATTTCATCTTTTCAAGAAAATCTTTGTTTGTAATGCTTATCATGAGATTTTGAAGTTGAGATGCAATTTGTGCCTCTTTAAAATATAGCATATCAAAGTCATCAATGGCTATGTTATCTTTAATATGCGAGAAATCTTTTTGCGTTAATAATAATTTAAGATAATTATACGTATCAATTATTTTATTCTTTATGAGTGAATAGGATAGTTGCTTGTAAATTTCAAAAAAATCATTGAAAACTTTATTGGCAGTTTGAATATTTTCAAGCCATATTGGTGTATTTAATATAAAAATAAAGAGCTCAGAGAGATCATTTAAAAAATCAGTATAGGATTTATAATATATGTGTATTTTTCTCTTATAGATGATATAAGCTACATAATCCCTTAAAAATCTGTTCATCAAATAAAAATTTTTATAATTTGTAGAGTATAGCATTTTTTTAAAGTTGATATGGGAGAGATATTCCATATTATATTTTTTGCATAACTCTTTAAGTTTTGTTGTCTTTCCACTTCCAAAATCTCCGACTATGGCTATTTTCATAAAATTTTATATAATTTAAGTGAATATTATAAATTTTATGAGTGATAATCCATCCCAAAATAGATATTCAGAGAAAAAAGAAAATAAATTTGATTTCTTAATGGACTTTATTCTTTTCATAGCAATTTCTGTTTTAATTTTTATTATAATAAAGCCATTTTTTACGGCACTTCTTTTTGCTCTGCTAACAGCATATTCTCTTAAACCTTTAGTTGATTTAATAAAAAAGGTTGTTAAGTCATATGTTTTGTCTTTATTATTAACAATTATGCTTATTATTATACCTACAGGAGTATTTGTTTATTATGCAGCATCTGGTACAGCATCCATTATTGAAAAAACAAATGAGATTATGCTTTCTTTAAATAATCTTTTATATGTGATAAGTGATAAAGCAAGTCAAATTCCTATACTTCAAAGTCTAAATGTTCCTGAGCATATAATGAGTTTACAATCTTTGATTACAGAGGTGATAAATTCCTTTAAGATATCACTAATTGATGTTTTCCAGAACATTCCAAAAATATTAATTAGTGTTTTGGTTTATCTTTTAGCAACTTATTATTTTATTATTGAGGGAGATTCATTTAATAAGCATTATGAAATGATAGTTTCAAGTCTTAGCAAGAGAAGACAAATAATGTTAAATGCAATTTTTAAAGGCTTAAAAAATGCTTTAGATGTTTTAGTGATATCATATATCACTCTTACAATTATTATTACAGTTCTTGCTTATATTATCTATTATGCTTTTTCTATACCCTATGCCATTGTATGGGCTGTGCTCACTGGTCTATTTGGACTTCTTCCTATTTTGGGATGTTGGATGGTTTATGGTGGTGTAAGCTTTTATTTATATCTTAAGGGAAAAGTGATAAGTTCAATCATAGTTTTGATTTATGGTCTTGTTGTTTTGAATATATTCCCTGATGTTGTATTGAGACCTGTGCTGGGATCATATAAAAGCAAAGTTCATCCTTTACTAATCTTCTTAGGCTTCTTTGGTGGTCCAATGGTCTTTGGTATAGCCGGATTTATTTTAGGGCCAATTATAATGATAATGGGAGCCACAGTTATTGCAGAATACTACAAATATTATATATTGAGTAAAAATAAATAAAATAAAGAATTTCAAATAAAACTAGCATTGTCCGATAATTCTTTATTGTTAAGCGGAAACTTAACACGCAAATAGCATTTATAGCGGTTTAACCTTTGAATAGGGCTATGCTTCCTGTTAACAAATTGTCCAATAATTTTTGATGAAGATTTGTTAACGAAAAAATTTGCTCCCACAATCGCATTAGCTCTATAAGATTAACTGCTCTAATACGCTTCTTTAAGAGGTTACCTTTTCGCTTAACAAAAAATAATTGGATTATTGGACAATGCCAATAAAGCTTGGGTCAACATTACAAAATGCCTTTCAATATTTATAAAATTTTGTTATTTGTTTTTATATATGAAGTATTCAAATGATAGAGAAAAAAGAAAGACTTCTAAATCTCCATCAAACATCAAAAAATTGAAAATAAAAAAGGAAACTTTGATCTTTTTTTCTTATTTGTTCGTTTTGTTTATTCTTTTTTCTTTTAAACTAAATTCTTATGATATTATATCTGATGAAGGACATTACACATTACGTTCTCTCTTTTTGGTTGATAGAATCTACTCAGCCGGTCAAGCCACAAATTATGTAATATTTAATGGAGACATTCCTTGGTGGGGAAAGATACATTATCATGATCATCCAATTTTCTCTTTCTTAGTGCGACATTTTGGATTATTATTCTCTCCTACAATAGAGGCCTCGAGATATGTGAGTGTGCTCTTTATTTTAATAGGAATTTACTATCTCTTGCTTATTATGACACGATTTTTAAATTTTACTCCATTTCAATCTATATTTTTATCTATTATTTTAATTCTCTCAACATTTTTTTACTGTTTTTGTACAACAGCATTTATAGAGCCAATACTTTTTGGTTTAATGTCTGCATTTACTTATTATCACTTTTCCTTTATTAAGACAAGGAAAGATAAATATTTACTTTTATCTACTCTTTTTTTATCATTAAGTATATTAACGAAATATACTTCCTTTATTTTAATTCCTTTTTATTTTTATTCTTTGTATTTAGTATTTAGTAGAGATATTAAACTTTTTTTCAAATCTATTTTTATTTTTCTTTCTATTATTTCCCCAATCTACATATATAATATCCTGTTATACATCCATAAAGGATATATGGATTTACAATTTAGTAGACTTTTTCATTTACAATCAAAGAGACCAGATGCTATATTTTTTAAGAACCTTTCTCCGATGTATATAACAAATTTAAAAAATCTGATTGTTAGATATATTAAAAATGACATTGCTATATTTCTCATATCTATTATCTCTTTAATATTTTTGTTATATCTTTTGTTTAGAGGATATAGAAACTATTTTCATATTTTTGGAATTAGTTTGTTTTTTCTCTTTGTATTGTTTTTTGCTATTGTAGGTTCTCCATATAGATATCTATTGCCTTTTAATTTTTCATTATTTCTTTTAATTTTACTTGCTTTTAGTAAAGTAAACACAATTTTTACATCTCATAAGATGCGGTGTATTTATTATATCTTATTTATTTTCTCGGTTGGTTGTGTAATCGCCTATTTTATATATTTAAATATAGATTCTTCTTCATATTTATCTAATTTCTTTAGGGATATGGGATATAGAGCATTGGATAAATCCATTGATAATATTTTCTCGAATGATAAGAATACTATAATTTTCTATGATGAGAGCATGAATTTCTTCTTGGAGAGTTGGCATATAGGAAAATATGTTTATAAAGGATATTATATTTTTCCTCTTTCATATTTCGATAGCGTATTGAAACATCTTGGTGAATCTATAAATATGTACCACATATACATCATATTTACCACTAACAACACATTGCGTGATCCTAACTCAGAAGACATTGTCAAGAATTATCAATTATTTAAACAAAAAAATAAGGAACATTTAGAACTATATACTATTATAAAGGTAAAAGATAAACATATGTTCGAGATTTACTTACTTAAGAACAAAAGTTTGAGATGAAACATTTGAGATTGCTTACTGATCAAAAGCAAGCATATCCAATGCGCCGGCCGGGATTCGAACCCGGGCCACTGGCTTGGAAGGCCAGGATCATACCTCTAGACCACCGGCGCATTTTTAAGACTCCTTAAAATATTATTAGAGACATGCGAAAATTTAAAAAAATATTTAAAAATAATTTCTCAAATATCCTAATATGAGCCGAGAAAAGTTTGTTAGAGAGAGCAATATTAGAAAAATAATGGAACTGCGAGAAAAAGGCATTAATCCATATCCTTATAGATATGAAAAGACACATTCTGTTAAGTATATTCTTTTGTCATTTAAAGAATTGATGAAATCTCAAAAAACCGTAAAAACTGCAGGAAGAATAATTTCTTATAGAGATCTTGGTAGCATTATATTTGTGAAATTGCAAGATGAAGAAGGAGAAATACAATTAATAGCAAGAAAAAATATTACAGATAAATTTGAGATATTTAAGAAATATGTGAATAGAGGAGATTTCATAGGTGTAGAAGGGATTTGTACATTAACAAAAACAGGGGAAAAAAGTATAGAAATACGTTCCTTTGAAATCTTAGCAAAGGCAATAAGAGCATTGCCTGAGAAATATCATGGAATTCAGGATCCTGAATATAAGTATAGGCATAGATACTTGGATTTTATATTTAACCCTGAGAAGAGAGAAATTCTCAAAAAGAGATATAAAATAATAAAGGAGATGAGAAATTTTTTGGATGAACGTGGATTCATCGAGATTGATACTCCTGTTCTTCAACCTGTTTATGGAGGAGCATATGCCAGACCTTTTATTACATATTACAATGCATTAGAAAGGAATTTTTATCTCAGGATTGCACCAGAGTTATATCTAAAAAGATTGCTCATTGGTGGATTTGAAAAAGTTTATGAAATAGGAAAGAATTTTAGAAATGAGGGAATGGATGCAACACATAACCCAGAGTTTTTAAGCCTTGAGTTTTATCAAGCATATAGCGATTTATATGATATAATGAAGATTACTGAAAACCTAATTAAACATGTTACAAAAAAGGTTAATGGATCATTAAAGATTCAATATCAAGAGCATGAGATAAACCTCAATAGGTTTGCTAAAATGAGTCTTGAAGAGGCTTTATTAAAGTACAGCGATATAGATGTAAGAAATATGACCAATGAGGAGATAAGAGAACTTCTTGAGAAAAAAGATATTTTGTTGAGAGAGGAAAGTAGAAATTATCTTATAGCCAAATTATTTGAGGAAGAAGTGGAGGAAAAATTGATTCAACCAACATTTATATTGGATTATCCTAAGGAGATTTCTCCATTGGCTAAGGATCATCGAGAAAAAGAGGGCTTTGTGGAAAGATTTGAGCTTTTTATTGGCGGATTAGAGATAGCAAATGCTTTTTCAGAGCTTAATGATCCAATAGAGCAAAGGAAAAGATTTGAGGAGGAGATGAGAAAAAAAGCTGAGATTGAGGAGAAACATCCATTAGATGAGGATTTCATCAAGGCATTGGAATATGGTATGCCACCTGCTGGTGGATGTGGTATTGGCATAGAAAGATTAATTCTGATATTAACGAACCAGCGCACAATAAGAGAGATAATGGCATTCCCTGCGCTTAGGACATGTCAAGAGTCTTCTGAATAAATCATTGCGGAGGTAAATATTTCATGGCTCATAGAGTATTAAGGAGAGATACAAAGGTAATTATATATCTTATTTTGATTTCTGGTCTTGGAGTTATGGCAGGATCAGTGTGTTATGGGGAAAAGATAGAGCATTTATTTTCGGTCTTCTTATAGGTTTATTGTTTCCTTTATTGGCATCTACCTCAATAAATCTGTATCAATATGTGATCGGAAAGTTTGCATGGGCATTTGGTGGTGCATCTTTGGGTGTGGTTTTCAATGCAATATTTCAAGATATAATTTCAAAGAGAAAAAATATTGCTGAGATTTCTGGATATCGGTATTCTGTTGGATCAATATCTGGAACATGTGGTGCAATGATGGGAGGAGCGTTATCAGATTATGGAACATTAAGATGGCCATATTATGGAGTACTTGTTCTATATGTTGTCATTCTTTTATTATTTATGATTAAGGTGCATCCATACTTGATAAAAAAGCCTATTACAGCTAGTAGAAACAAGAGAAAAATACGAACAAATTTCATGGGAACTATTAAGCATATATTTAATAACCCATATTTATTTATCCGAATATTTACCGAGGGTGTAACCCAATCACATTGGGCAATGGAGCCTATTCTCTTTCCTTTAGCGTTATATTCCTTAACTCACAAAGATATCTCTACAGGTTTTGTGTTTGGTATGATGGGGGCAATAGCAATGTTTATGTTACCTTTAGCAGGTAGATTTGTGGACAAAACTTCACCCATACGAGGTCTTTTAGTTACATATATTTTTTATGTAGTTTCTTTATTTCTTCTTGCTTTTGCAAATGCTTTTTTAATATTCTTGATAGGTGGTTTATTGCTGTCCATAGGTAAAACATTTAATGGTGTTTCAATTGCAAAGATAGAAACTACGCATGGTGCATTAGCAGCTTTTATAACAGGAACTCTATTGAAATTTTTTTCTTTTAATGAAGTATTTTTGATTTTTGCATGTTATACCTTCATTGGTTTTGCTCTTGGGTTTATATTTTTTAAATTAAAAGAAAGATAATCATCCATTCACAGCCTCAATTACTTTTTGAACAAAATATGGCTCAGGTAAAGCGCCTTCAAATACACTTTTTCCCTCATTGATTACTATTTTTGGTACTGTCATTACATGATATTTCATAGAAAGCTCGCTAAACTCTGTTGCCTCTATCATATGAGATTCTATATTTTTGTTTTCCATAGCCAATTGATGTGCCATAATAACAGCTCTTGGACAATGCGGACATGTTGGAGTAACAAATACCTGTATCTTTACAGGTTTCCTTATCTCCTTGATTATGCTTTTTGTGTTATCAGAGAGTGCTGTTCTTCCAAGAGATACCATAAAAATGCTCTCTATTAAACTTATAAATTCATATCCAGCAGGGATACCATAAAATTTTATGTTTCCTGTTTTGTTATATTCAGAGATTATAATCAAAGCAGGATACATCTCTACATTATATTCTTCAACAATCTTTTTGTTCTCATCAAAATCATATTCCTCTATGTTTATTTTTCCATTGGAAACCTCATCCAAGAGTTTTAATATCTCTCTAATCTTATCACATGAGGCACAATCCTTTCCACTAACAAATATGATTTTAACGTTATTTTTTAATTTTGTTTCAAAATCTTTTTTTAAGTGCTGCTTGGTTTGTTCATCAATTATTGCCATAATTTGTCACGCTCCATTAATTTGATGATAAACTATCCTCAACCTCTTTAATCCTGAATCTCGTTTTCACAACAGTATCTGGATTCAATGAGATGCTATCGATTCCCTCTCTTACGAGAAACTCAGCAATTTCAGGAAAATCGCTTGGTGCTTGCCCACAAATACCAATTTTTCTTCCATTTCTTTTTGCTCCCTTAATCGCCAAGGAAATCATTTCTTTAACTGCCGTGTTTCTTTCGTTATATACATGACTAACCAGTGCTGAGTCTCTATCCACTCCCAAAACAAGCTGTGTTAGGTCGTTGCTACCGATAGAGAAACCATCAAAATATTTGCTGAATTCATCTATGAGAAGAACATTGCTTGGAATCTCAACCATCACATATACCTTTAAACCATTAGCACCTCTCTCGAGCCCATATTCTTTCATTATCTCCAAAACCTTTTTACCTTCCTCTACAGTTCTACAGAAAGGTATCATTACTATCACATTATCCAATCCCATTTCCTCTCGTACTTTCTTTATTGCCAATATCTCTAAAGCAAATGCTTTTTTAAATCGTTCATCATAATATCTGCTAGCACCTCTCCATCCAATCATGGGATTCTCTTCATCAGGCTCATATAAATGTCCACCAATCAAATTTTTATACTCATTGGATTTAAAATCAGAGAATCTTACAATCACATCTTTTGGATAAAAGGCAGATGCAATTAAAGCAATTCCTTCTGCTAACTTATCTATATAGAACTGCACCTTATCTTCATATCCCTTAGTAATCTCATCAATTTGCATTACTAAGCCTCTATAACTAGGATCCTTTTTTAATTTTTCATAATCTAAAAGGGCATTTGGATGTATGCGAATATGAGAATTAATTATGAACTCCTCCCTTGCTAATCCAACTCCATCATTTGGTAAGAAACTCAATTTGAATGCCTGTTCAGGATTTGCAATATTCATCATAATCTTTGTTTTAGTTTTTGGTATAACGCTAACATCTATCTCTTCCTTGACATAATCAATCAATCCATCATATACATAACCCTCATAACCAGAGGAGCAGTCAACAGTAACTTCTTGATTAGTTTTCAATATCTTTGTTGCATTGCCTGTGCCAACAATCGCTGGGATACCAAGTTCTCTTGCCACAATAGCAGCATGAGATGTTCTTCCTCCTTTATTTGTTATTATAGCAGATGCAATTTTCATGATTGGTTCCCAATCTGGATCAGTGATATCAGTTACCAGAATTTCTCCTTCCCTGAATTCATTAATCTTTGAGACATCTTCTATAACATGGACTTTACCGTTTGCTATTTTATCTCCAACTGCTAAACCTTTAACAAGAACTTTTCCACTTCCTTTGAGTTTGTATTGCACAATTTTTGTGGTATCTTTAACACTATGTACTGTTTCTGGTCTTGCCTGTACTATATAAAGATCGCCATCAACTCCATCTTTAGCCCATTCTATGTCCATTGGCATCTCTCTACCATATTTTTTGGAGTAATACTTTTCTATCTCTATTCCCCATCTTGCCAACTCCAAAATCTCATCATCCGTGAGTGCAAAGGAATTTCTCTCTTTTTCAGTAGTTTCAATGTTTTTTGTTGGATGCATGCTGTCTTGCGCATATATCATCTTCTTTTCCTTTTTTCCTAATCTTTTAGAGATAATAGCTTTATAACCTTTAAGCAAAGTTGGCTTAAACACATAATATTGGTCAGGATTTACAGCTCCTTTAACCACATTTTCCCCCAAGCCATATGCAGCATTTATTAATATCACATCCCTAAATCCACTCTCAGTATCTAAGGTAAACATGACTCCACTTGCACCTAAATCTGATCTAACCATCTTTTGCACACCAACAGATAATGCAATTGAGAAGTGATCAAAGCCTTTGTCCTCTCTATAGCTTATGGCACGGTCAGTGAACAAAGATGCAAAGCATTTCTTTACTGCATCTAACAATGCAGGAATTCCGCGTATGTTAAGATATGTCTCTTGTTGACCTGCGAAACTTGCATCTGGCAAATCCTCTGCAGTTGCAGAGCTTCTTACAGCAACATCTACATAATCTGTGTTATACTCTTGAGATAACTTGAGATATGCATCAACAATGACATCTCTTAATCGCGGTGGAAATTCTGCATGGAGTATAGCATCTCTTACCTTTCTTCCCCTCTCACGTAAATTATCCACATCTTTTGTATCGAGATCCTTTAATATGTCTTTTATTTTTTCTACTAAGTTGTTCTCTTTCAGGAAATATCTGTAAGCAGTTGCTGTAATTGCAAAGCCATTAGGAATTCTTATTCCTCTTTTTGTTAGATTAGAGTACATCTCTCCTAAGGATGCATTTTTTCCTCCTACTAATGGAACATCTTTGATACCTATTTCATCAAACCACAATACCAAAGCAGATTCCTTCCCACTCATAAGCACCACTAAATATAACATTTTATTTTAAAATTTTAAATATGTTTGGTAATTTGATGATATTTAGATATGAGAGAAATGGTGAGATAATGAGAAGAGTTAAGCGAACCACATCTGAAGAAATAGATAAGTTTATATTGCAGGATCAAGAATATCGTTTTCCTTATCATTATATATTCTCATTTTCTCCATATAAAGTAAATCTCTCTAATAATCTGCGGTTATATTCTGCTATACTCTTAAAGAAGGTTTTGAGCAGGATTATAGAATATCATCATGAAACTGGAAAACCTTTAAGAATTTTAGATTTTGGGTGTGGTGATGGAAGACTTATATGGGAGATTCTTAAGCTTTATAATCAAGGTATGTTAAAAATAAAGAAGATAGTTGGAGTTGATCTTAGTGAGCGAGCAATATTATTTGCTAAAGCATTTACTTATGACAACAGAGATATAGTTGAGTTATATGACAAGGATTTGAGAAAATTAAAATTAAAAGATAAATTTGATGTGATAGTAGCTATGGAAGTGCTTGAACATATCCCAGACAAAGATATAGAATCCACCATTGAGGCGCTTCATAAATTGTTGGATGATAAGGAAATATTCATTATTACTGTTCCTTCAATTTTCATGAGGAAGCCTAAGAAGCATTATAGACATTACAATTATAATCTTTTACGCGAGCAAGTTAATAAGTTCTTTGAAATTCAGGAATGGTATTATCATATAAGAAAATTTCCTTTTGAGTTATATATACGTTTGCTATCTAATAGATTCTTTGCCATAAATTCTCAAATCCTATTGAAGATACTAGATAAAACATTTGGCAAACTAGTGGAGAGTCAAACCAAAAAAGGGCTCAACTTATTTGCTGTTTTTGTTAAGAGAAAAAGATGATCCTCATTTTATATAATAATCTGTGGGGGTAAAAATTATGAACAAATTTCCAAACTTCCTAATAGTAGGAGCAGCAAAAAGTGGAACTACCTCTCTATACTATTATTTAAAGACACACCCTGAAATCTGCATGTCAAAAGTGAGAGAACCCTGGTTTTTTGCCATTGCTGATA
>Ga0190367_1002021_pt1 | contig 10899 bp, 12 predicted proteins | sample 4872181011_MG_FD_171838 | JGI IMG/M metagenome (GOLD analysis project Ga0190367, IMG submission 171838) | Hydrothermal vent microbial mat bacterial communities from Southern Trench, Guaymas Basin, Mexico - 4872-18-10-11_MG | ecosystem: Environmental > Aquatic > Marine > Hydrothermal vents >... | reverse complement strand
CGATCTCACCTACCCTCCGCCAGGCCCCCTTAAGCTTCCTCCTGGCCCTTATCATGTAGGGTTCCATCTTGGACAGCAGGCCCGACCACTCCCTACCGATCGCGTTGTAAACGCGGGCTAGGGCCTTCTGGAGGGCGATTATGTTCTCCGTTGAGAGCTCTTTGGGCACGTCAACGCTATCTAATACGCCCGCTATCATTTTATGGAACCTCAGGGCCGCCCGGCCCGGCCTGTGCTTCCTGTGGTCTTTGTCGGCTAGGCATTTCTCCCCTTCCTCCCTTATCCGCTCGCAAGCATCTTTCACCTCCTTTAGGGTGCTAAGGGCGTCTTTCCTCAACCTCTTCCACTCTTTACTAAGGGGCTTGACGGCGGAGGCCAATCTTGACTTAAGCCAGGACATCACGTCAGCCAGGGCGATCTCGGCCAATATGGACCCTCAGGCCTATCTACGCCATGAGGAGCTTTAAGCCTTTTTCCACGCCCGCAGGCCCATCAGGCCGAGAACTCACCCCGCCTGAATATGGCGTAGCTGAACGAGGCGATCAGGAGGCCCGTGTAAGCTGAGAGGCCGGTCAACAGTAAGTAGGTCTCGATGGCTAGGCCGAGGAGTTGTATGGGTGTGTAGAGCGAGAGGGCCGCGAACACTAAGCCGGCGCCGGACAGCACGCCCATGACCCATGGCACCCACGGCTGGGGCCTGAGGAGGCCAAGGCAGGTAGCGGCGTGTAGGACGACTAATATAGCTACATGGGGCATGTAAGGCCCCTGTAGCACCAGCGCCGACATCAGCATGCCAGCCGCCACCGCGTGGGCTACAGCGAGCACCTTCCTAACTCTCTCGCCCATGAGATCACCTGCCCCGCCCGGCCTGCCCCGCACGGCTTAAAAGGCTCTGGCCTCAAGGGCAGTAGGGCATGTCCTACAAAGAGCTCTTCACAAGCCCGCCAGCGGCCTTCCTGGCCTCCGAGAAGCCCTTTGAAGAAGCAGAATGGGCTTTCCTAGGTGTTCCTCTTGATATCACGAGCACTTTCAGGCCCGGCTCCAGGCTAGGCCCGATAGCCATAAGGCAGGCATCGTTAGGCTTAGAGGTCCACGGCCTCCTCACCGGCTCGGACCTAAGCGCTATCTCGGTCTGTGACCTCGGCGATCTCCACACCACGGGGGGTGTGGCCGAGGTTCTAGAGAGGCTCGAGCTGATAGCAGCCGAGGTGATCGCGGCCGGCAAGAAATTGGCCGTGGCCGGGGGCGAGCACACGATAACGCTCGGCTCGGCGCTAGGGCTTGGGAGAGCCATAAGGGAGCCGCCGAAGGTCGTGGTATTTGACGCCCACCTGGACCTGAGGGAAGAGCTCGGGGGCCGGCGCGTCTGCCATGCCACGGTGGTCAGGAGGCTCGTGGAGGAAATCGGCCCGGAGAGGCTGGCCGTGGTAGGCGCTAGGGTGGCCTCCAGGGAGGGCCTCAGGTTTGCCTCAGAGGCGGGCCTGTTGATCATATCGTCCCGAGAGGTACATGAGGTAGGCATTGGGCGCGTTCTAGGGCGGTTAGATCGCGTCCTGGCCCTTAAAGGGCCCTTGTACGTAAGTTTAGATCTAGACGTGCTTGATCCGGCTTTCGCGCCTGCCGTTCAGACGCCTGAGCCTTTCGGCTTGACGCCCGAGGAGGTGTTAGGGCTGCTGCTGGCCTTAAGCCGCCGGGGCCTCGCGGCCATGGACGTGGTCGAGCTCACGCCTGCTTACGATCACGGGCAGACGGCCCTCTTGGCCGCCCGCCTGCTGGCCGAGGTAATGTGCGCTTCTAGGCGCCAGGCTTAAGCCATCAAATGCCTCAGCAACATCGGGAGCCGGGCATGGAGATCATAATAGAGGGCGGTACGGTCCTGACCATGGGCCAGGAGGGTGCCATAAGGGAGGGAGCCGTGGTCATAGAAGATGATAGGATAATAGCTGTGGGTTCTACCCGGGAGCTCAAGCCCAAGTTCAGGCGTTATGAGCGTTTTGACGCGCGGAGTTGTATAATAATGCCGGGCCTGATAAATGCCCACCAGCACATCTCCATGGGCCTCCTCAGGGGCTACGCGGATGATTACCCATTAAAGGTGTGGCTAGAAGAGCACATCTGGCCCCTAGAGGCCAAGATGACGGGGCGCGATATGTATGTGGGCTCCCTCCTAACGTGTGCTGAATCGCTCCTTGGGGGCGTCACGACCGTGAACACCATGTACCATTACGCCCACTCGGAGTGGAACGAGGCCCGTGCCATAGCCGAGCTAGGCATGAGGGGGGTGGTAGGCCATGTCTGCTTCTCCTGGCGCAAGGAAGAAGACCGGAGAGCCCTTGAGGACTTGATCAGACGTTGGCACGGCGCGGCCGATGGGCGCGTGAGGGCGAGCGTGGACCCACACGCGCCTTATACGGTTGACCCGGATTACATGGTGGAGCTTAGGCGGCTGGCGGACGAGTATAACGAGCGCTACGGTGATAAGGGCCGTATAACGTTCCATATCCACGTGGCCGAGACAGCAGATGAGCCCGATAAAATAAGGGATGCCTTCGGTGTTGAGGTCCGGGAAGGCGTCCTGGCTTACTTGGATAGCCTAGATGTGCTAGGGCCAGATGTGGTGGCCGCGCACTGCGTGGCCCTAACTGACCGGGATATAGCTGTAATGGCCGAGAGAGGTGTGAAAGCTGTCCACAACCCGGTATCTAACATGAAGCTCGCTTCCGGCATTAGCCCGGTAGTGGACCTGCTGAGGGCCGGCGTGGTGGTGGCCCTAGGCACAGATGGCCCGTGCTCTAACAACACGGCCGACATGTTTGAGACCATGAAGGTCGCGGCCCTGCTCCAAAAGGTCGCGCATGGTGATCCAACAGCCCTGCCGGCGCGAGCGGTACTCGAGATGGCCACGGTAAACGGCGCCAGGGCGCTCTGCTGGGACGACCAGATAGGCATGTTGGAGCCGGGGATGAAAGCAGATATAATAGTGGTGGACTTGAAGAAACCTCACCTCACGCCCTTGTACAGCGAGGAGAGCCACTTAGTCTATGCCGCTAGGTCCTCAGATGTTAAGGACGTGTTCGTGGACGGCGAGCTCGTGGTAGAAGACGGCGAGCTCAAGACTATGGACCTAGAGGACATCCTTGAGATGGCCGTGAAAGCGAAAGAAGACCTTATCTCCAGGTTGGAGGCCTAAGCGTGTCAAGGCACATCTCTTACCGCGAGGAACGCACGATCTATATGATAAAGCCCGCCTACCTCCTAGAAGACGTGCTCAGGGCACTCAGGAAGCTGGGCCTCGATATCTCGTTAGCTGGCGAGGAAGGTCTCTGGACTATAAGGGCCTCATTAGGCGATAGGCGTGTTAGGGCCTCCCTAGTTAGCCATAGGGCTGTGGTCCCCGGGCTGGAAACGCTGGGCACTATCCCCGTCACCAGGTTGAGCGTGGAAGCAGAGGGGCCACCCGAGTTCATAAAGGCCCTGAAGTACCGCCTCAGGGTAGAACTCCTCAGGTGCCTGGGTTAGGCCATGGGGGCCCGCGTGGTCTACGAGATCGAGCCTAGGGCGCCCTTCAGCCTCCACCTCACCTTCATGGGCACCGAGCCAGCTTTTCCGTCCGTCTACGATGGCCGTTATCTGTGGCGCGTGGTTGAGACAGCGGATGGCTCGCTCGTGCCCCTCCGTGTCGAGCAAATAGGGCCCGTAGAGGAGCCTAGGCTCCGCGTAGAGGTCTTAGCTCATGGCGTGCCCGAGGCCGAGGAGGCCCTCAAAGCCCTCTGCAGGTTCCTCTGTGCCCAAGACGATTTGACGGGTGCTTACGCCAAGATGGAGGCCGACCCCGCCCTGAGGCCCATGCTCGGGCCGCTGAGGGGTATGATGCCCTGGACAGCCTTCGGGCCCGTGGAGGGCCTTATGGACGCCATTATCTTCCAGCAGATATCGCTTAAAGCAGCTTTCTCCATCATAGAGCGCTTCGTCAAGGGCCTCGGCACGCCCGTCAGGGTTCGTAATCGCACTCTATATGCCTTCCCGCGCTTAGAAACCATAGCAAGCGCTGGCCCAGAAGCTCTCAGGGCTCTCGGCCTCAGCAGGAATAAGGCCTCTTACATCCTCGGGGTAGCGGAAGCGTTGCTCTCCGGTTTTGACCTAGCTGATTTGGCAGCGAAACCCACAGAAGAAGCTATCCGTGACCTTATGCGCCTCCGGGGCGTGGGGAGATGGACGGCGGAGTTCTTCCTGGCCATCGGCCTTAAGCGCTGGGAGGTAGTGCCAGCTGATGACCTAGGCGTGAGGCGGGCTTTTTCGTGCCTTTACGGCCTCGAGGACCCGAGGGGCGAGCAGATAAGGTCCTTGGTAGCCCGCTGGGGCCGGGACGCCTGGCCTATAGCGTACTACATGCTCGTCTGGTGCGAGCGGAAGGAGCGCGTAGTGAGCAGCAGCGCCCATTAAGCCGGGGATGGCCCATGGGCCGCCCCGCTTTTTAAGGAGGTTATGACCGTGAGCGTGCGAAGCGAATACTTTTTAAGATGACATGCTCATTAGGATAATCGCTACTAGCTGGAGGTACCCATCTTGGGCAAGCGGGTGTTAGTGGCCCTGGGAGGGAACGCCATCAAGAAGCCAGATGAAATCGGCACTTATGAAGCGCAGCTCAGAACAGTCCGGCAGACAGCCGAGCAATTAGCCGAGATGGTGGCTCGCGGCTACGAGCTTGTCATAACGCACGGCAATGGGCCTCAAGTGGGCGATCTTCTTATCCAGCAGGAGGAAGGCGTGAGGCGCGGCGTGCCTCCCCAGCCCCTCGATGTGCTAAACGCCATGACGCAGGGCCAGATAGGCTACATGCTCCAGCAGAGCCTCCAGAATGCCCTCAGGGCCAGGGGGATAAAGAAGCCGGTGGTCACGGTTGTGACGCAGGTGTTAGTAAGGCCTGATGACCCGGATTTCCGGGACCCAAGCAAGCCCGTAGGTCCTTTTTACACGCGTGAGGAAGCCGAGCGCTTAGCCCAGGAGAAGGGCTATGCTATCAAGCGCGTTCGGCCTGGCCACGAGCGGGCCTACAGGCGCGTGGTTCCCTCGCCCGATCCATTAGCCATAGTGGAGGGCAGCGCCATAAAGGCCATGGTGGATATGGGCATGATAGTTATCGCTGCCGGCGGCGGTGGCGTGCCCGTGGTGGAGCGCGGCGGGCGCCTGGAAGGCGTTGAGGCCGTGATAGACAAGGACCTGGATGGTGAGAGGCTAGCTGAAGTAGTAGGCGCCGATGTGCTCCTCATCCTCACGGACGTCAGGAAAGTGAAGCTCAATTACGGCCAACCGGACGAGCGCGATATAGATGCCATGAGCGTGGAGGAGGCCAAGCGCTACATGGCCGAGGGCCACTTTCCCCGCGGCAGCATGGGGCCTAAGGTAGAGGCCTGCATAAGGTTCCTCGAGGCCGGGGGGGAGCTAGCCATCATAGCGCACCTGGAGGATGCCCTCGAGGCCCTAGAGGGGCGGGCGGGCACACGTATTTACCTGGCCAAGGCGGCGGCCTCTGAGCCTCATCAGAAAAGCTAAAAAGGCGTGGGGCGCCTCCGGGTGGCTAGAGATGAAGTACCGGTTAATGGATGTATTAGCCTGTCCTGAGTGCAAGGCCTTCCCGCTGGAGCTGATAGTCCTCTCGGAGCGGGAGCTCAAGGATGTTGAAGCCCCGGAGGGCTTCAAGTGCAGCGAGTACTGCGGCCTAGAGCGCAAACCTCTAAAGGAGCTATCGAGTGAGCCGGATTGCCGGGCCTGTTTTGCACGTGAGGTAGTAGAGGGCATCCTCTACTGCCGGTCCTGTGGCCGTTGGTACCCGATAATAGATGAGATACCACGTATGCTCCCGGACCACATAAGGCAGCGGAGGGAGATACGCGAGCCGGAGTTAGCCTTCCTGAAGAAGCACGCGGGCGAGCTACCGGAGGAGATAACCCGCGAGGGCAAGCCCTTCAACCTCTCCTCGGGCTAAGTTGTCCTCTTGGGCGAAAGGCGAATAAAGGGCCCATCCGACTCCTCTCTGCGGGGCTGTGAAGAAGGCTAGATTAGCTGAGGGGTGATGGAGCGGGTGAGCTCCCGAGCCCCTCGCAGGTGACTTTTTAAGGGCGGTAGCCTTTCCTCCGTTCGGCGATGAGCACTACTCCCGGCACTGAGCCCTCGAGCCCTCTCACGGGCCGCTCGGTGGGGCCATGATGTGTCGGGTTTCAGCGAGCCAGCTGGGCCGTGAAGAGCACCGGATAAGCTAAGGGGCCAGGCCGGGCCTGGCCAGCCCGTGAGGAACCGTGTGAGGGCAGAGCCCAGCCCGCTCCGCCCATCAGTTTATTAGCTGCGCCGCCCTTAGCCTCCTCGGCTGTGATGAGCGTCGGAACTTGAGAGGCGGGGCACCGATGACCGGAGCCCTACGGGACCCTCTCTGAGCCCTTCTTAACGTGCCGCCTTACAGGCCCCCCTGGCCTTAAGCATTATCTCGGCCCGCTTGAGATCGGCGGGCGTGTTGACGTTCAGGAAGGTGGCCAGGCCTGGGTCTAGGTCCTCCAGCACGCGCGTGGAGATATAGCGTACTCGCCCCAGCTCCCTGAGGAAGGCGCGCATGTTCAGGGGGCCGCCGTTTTTCGCGGCCTCCAGCAGGCGTCTCCCGGCCTCGGCAGCTTTACGCGCCCTGTAAGCGGCTTGGAGGGGCTCTATGTAGCCGTTCGGCCAACGTGGCACTGCCGCGTTCGTGTAGCTGATGACGTCGGCCAAGAAGGCCAACACGCGGTGCGAGGCCAGCGGTGTATCGCAGGCCAAGGCCAACGCTATCTCGCCCCTGACAGCTGATAAGCCGGATACGAGGCCTAAGAGGGGGCAGGAAGGCCCTAAGGCACCCTCGTCGAGCACCAGCCTGGCCCTCGAGGCCCCTAGTACGCCTGAAGCCTCTATGGCCTCCGCCTGTTCGCGTGAGCTAGCCACCACTACTATATCGCGGGAGAGCTCGCTTGCCGTATCTAGGACGTAAGCTATCATGGGTCTCCCGCAGAGCTCCACGAAGGCCTTGGGCTTACCAGCTTGGCCCAACCGGCTCCCCTGCCCGCCGGCCAACACTACTACCGACAGCATGCTGTGTCGCTTCCTGCCCTCGCCTGTAAGCTAGCCAAGTTTAAAACCGGTAGGCACTATTGTCAGCACCCGGTGTCATAAAACGGGTGAGGGATGGGCTCGCCCGGCAGGAGCTTGCTCTATTCCTTAATGAACTCCAGCTCCTTCACGAGCGCCCTGGCCTCGTCCATCTCGGCCTGGAAGGTCTCCATGAGCTCTACCATGAGCTCCGTGGCATAGGTCTTGCACTCACCACAGATGCGGGCTCCCGAGCGGCATTCCTCGTAGATGCGGTCTAGCTCGCGGTCATCTTCTATAAGGTGCTGTTTAAAGAGCTCGAAGACCACGCAGACCTCCGGTCTCCCGCCCTTCTCCCTCTGCTCCGCCAGGGAACCTCTGCCCCCCGTGAAGGCCTTCCATATCTTGCGTTCCACGCTTTTCGGGTCCTCTGGCAACTCTATGCACGATTCTGGCACTGACTTGCTCATCTTCAGCGAGCCATCGAGGGAGGGCGTGAACTTGTGGTAGACGCTGGCCGGCGGGATGAAGCTGAACTCGCTCTTCACACGCTTCACGATATCCCTCACCAGCCTCATGTGCGGGTCCTGGTCTATGCCGACCGGTATAACGCCCGGCACGCCCTTAGCGCGCGTCTGTGGGTAAAGTACATCTGCCGCGTCCAGCAGGGCCGCTATGACCTTCCCTGGCGTGACGGTGCCGTAGATGGCCTCCATCTGGGCTAAGGTAACGCGGCCAGAGAAACAGGCCGCTAAGCGCAGCACAGTGCGGTTCTCCGATTGGAAGTAGAATTTTGTCTTATCTGGGTCCACGCCTAAGGCCAGGTAAGCAGGTATGTGGAACTCGAGCGCCCTTCTGCGGGCCTCTTGGAGCGTCAGGCCGCGCGTGGCCACGGCCTCAACATCCGCCACGAGCAAGAAAGCCTCGGTAGCGCCTGCCTCCTGGAAATACTTGAAGTTCTCGATGACCATGCGCGTGCCCAAGTGGATCTTGGGCGCGGAAGGCATGATGCCCGTCAGCACGTAGAAGGGCCTCCGCTCCCTAATGGCCTCGGCTATCACCCAGAGGTCGCGGTGGCAGAAGACCACCTTACGCCTCATGAGCTTGTTCGGGTTCGGCAGGGCCCTGAGGAACTCGTCCGTGAAGGGCTCGAGGCCGAATTGTTCCATGACGCGCACGTAGTCTTCCACGAGGACAGCGCCCCAGGGGTCCACGAGCGGGCCGCGCTTCACGCCCTGCGCCACAATAAGGACCACCGCCTCGCGTGGCATGAGTTCATGCTGAATAAAAATCTTGCCTCAGGCGGCGCTAGCACCTTTAAGCCCGGGTTGGCAAGGCCAGCCGAGGGAGCGGGGGACAGGATAGCTGATGGCCTTCACCAAGGCCGATAGGCGCCAGGTAATCGCCTGGTGGTCCGAGCGTTTCGGCGTGCCGGAGGAGGTCTTCGAGCCCTATGATTTTTACCTAAAGGGCAAGGGGACCATCTGGGCCGTTAGGCGCTTCGAGCGCCTGCCTACGGGCCTCAGGCTCGAGGCGCTCGGCATGGTTATCATGCGCAAGGGCAAGCTGGGCTGGAAGCCCACTACCAACGCCATACAGGTCTTCGGTCGGTACGCGCGCAAGAACGTGGTGGATCTAGACGAGCGCCAGATGAGGGCTTTTGTGGCCGGAGAGGCCATAAAGGGCCCATTTGAGGGCCTCGAGGAAGGGTACGTGGTCGTGCGCTATAAGGGGCGCCCCCTCGGCTGCGGCCTCTATAGGGGCGGCGTGCTGCGCTCCCAGGTGCCCAAGGTCAGGAGGCGCGTTGAGCTGGTATGAGCGCCTGGGAGCGGGAAGGCAAATAAGGCCCGCGGGGCGAGCTAGCGCTCGGGCGTGGGACCTTGAAACTGGAGGCGGTCTCGCTCGAAATCCCTGAGGGCTGTAACATCATTATAGGCATAACGCACTTCATAAAATCCGTGGAGGACCTCTACGAGGCCTTAGTGAACAGCGTGCCAGGCATAAAGTTCGGTATAGCCTTCTGCGAGGCCTCCGGGCCTTGCTTAGTCAGGCGTGAGGGCACGGACGAGGAGCTGGTGAAGGTGGCCACGGAGAACGCGCTTAAGATAGCCGCCGGCCATACCTTCGTCATCCTCCTGCGCAACGCTTACCCGATCAACGTGCTCAACGCCATTAAGAGGGTGCCTGAGGTATGCACTATCCTGTGCGCGACGGCTAACCCCGTTAAGGCCGTGGTCTTCGAGGATGACGATGGCAATAGGGCACTGCTGGGCGTGATAGATGGTTTCCGCACGAAAGGCGTGGAGGGGCCGGAGGACGTCAAGGAGCGCAAGGAATTTCTGCGCAAGATAGGCTACAAACTAGCTCCCTGAGGGCAGGGGGACCGTTAAGGGCTTTTCTTCAGCCCTCGTCTCCCGAGGAGCTCTTTAATAGCTCTGATTACCTCGTTCGCTGGCGCATTTGTGCGGACGCCCTGGGGGTCGAAGTGCGTCCTAGCGGCCCACCAGCCCCGCTCCCTGAGGGCCCCGACCAGCTCCCTGACGGGCGGCACGCTCAGCTCGAGCGCGTCGCAGAGCTTGGCCAGCGCGTAGTAAGTGGGCGGTCCACCGGCCTCGCCCGCTACGAGCTCTAACAAGCGCCCCGCTCTGCGGCTTATCCAGGGCACGCGCGCGGCTTCCTCAGCGACCTCGTGGCAGAAAGAGGCGTCGAATAACTCGCCTACCCAGAGGGGGCCGGCCATCAAGCGGGAGGGGTAGCCGCAGACCGGGCACTTGGCTTCTAGCTGGGCCGCTAGGCCGGGTATGACCTCCCTCTCGTGGCAGGATGGGCAGTGGAGTACGTAGCCCAACTTGGCGACGCTCTCGTTCGCCTTCCCCTGCCCTCTCACGAGGAGGCAGTAAGCACGCGCGTAGTGGTCGGTGGCGTGGGCCAAGAGGGGCCTTATGCCCACGTCATGTGCTGCCGCCACGCGGGCCAGGGCGCCCAACATTATCCTCACGGCCAGCTCCTTGGCGTAGCCCACCTTAACTGGCACGGCCCCGTACTTGCGCATACAGGCCCTCACGTGCACGCCGCAGAGGGGAGCCATGTCAGTAGCCGTCAGGGCCAGGAGGCCGCCACTCCTGATGGCCCGCACGGCGGAGTCCATGAAAGGCGCTGGCGAGCCGAAGGGATCTAGATCCACGTAATCAAACCTCCCGCCGGGCGCGGAGTAAGAGGTCATGAGGACGTTGGCATCCGAGAGCATTACCTCCACACGCTTTTCCACGCCGTTCCGGCGCGCGTTCTCCTGCGATAATTTGACGGCATTTGGGTTTAGGTCGCCCATCACTATCTCGGTCACGCCGGGGACCTCCAACGCGAACCTGATACCCCTGATGCCGCAGCCGCAGAGGGGCTCGCAAGCCCTCACGGGCCTGCTAGCTTGTCTCGCGAAGACCCGCAAGGCCAGGACCGCGATATCCCTGTTCAACGTCATGACAGGGTTGTAGAAGACGGGCGCCTTCCTGGGCGCCCTTATTTCCTCAGCTGGCACTAAGACCTCGGCTAGCCCCTCGCGCACGGGCTTGAGCGGGAAGCCTAGGTCCCCGGGCCGCATGTCTGCCCGCTCACCTTAAAGGCCTCCCAGTCTAAAAGCAAGGTGTGCGGCCATGGGGCGAGCGCTCTTCCTCACGGGTAGGCCGGGCGTGGGCAAGACGACTGTGCTGCTGAAAGCGGTTGAAGCCCTGAGGCGTGAGGGCGTGGCCGTGGGCGGTATGGTGAGCCGGGAGGTCAGGGAGGGAGGCCGGAGGG
>Ga0190367_1002020_pt1 | contig 10901 bp, 11 predicted proteins | sample 4872181011_MG_FD_171838 | JGI IMG/M metagenome (GOLD analysis project Ga0190367, IMG submission 171838) | Hydrothermal vent microbial mat bacterial communities from Southern Trench, Guaymas Basin, Mexico - 4872-18-10-11_MG | ecosystem: Environmental > Aquatic > Marine > Hydrothermal vents >... | reverse complement strand
GGGCTACTTGGTGCTGACATAGTTATAAACCCCGTGATCTCACGCTTTTACGAAAATGACCCGACTAAAGACGCTCGTCAGTGTATTTTCGTCGCAAGAGCTTACGATAACAGCTTCTTCATCTTGAAAACCGGCGGCGTCGGCGTTTCGCCTTTCGGAAACAAAATAGTTGGGCGGAGCTTGGCGGCTGCGCCGTGGGGGCTGCTTGCAAAACCGAAGGACGAAAACGAGCCGGAGGTTATTATCGTACAGCTTGACATAGACCTGCTGAGACGGCTGCGCGACGAAAATTATTCGCTCGTAAGGCGTAATAAGAAGGCTTACGAGCCGCTGCTCAGCTAGCTTTGGGGTATGAGCCTAAGATCTTAAGCATTTCCGCCTTCTCGCTTATGCGGAGCAAAGCCTCTTTCACTTTCTCGTCCTTTACGTGTCCCTCGCAATCTATATGGAACATATAATCGCCGAGCGCCCGCTTCGACGGTCTCGACTCTATCTTCGTCAAGTTTATTTTTCTTTTTGCAAATTCGCCCAGAACTTCGTAAAGGGCACCGGGTCTGTCTTTCAGATACAGTATGATTGAGGTTTTATCGTTTCCTGTCGGCTCGCTGTCGGTCCCGGCGTCCTCCCTTGCAATCACTATGAACCTCGTGATGCTGTTCCTATCCTGCACGTCCCTAGCGAGCACCTTCAGATTATATTTCGATGCAGAATCCTCGGAGGCGAGAGCTGCAACCTCTTTGAACTCCTCAGCGAGCTTTGCGGCGTGCGCAGTGCTCCCCGTTGCCCGCACCTCTACTTTACCCTTTAACGACCTCAGAAATTCACGACACTGAGCCAAGGCGTGGGGGTGCGACATTATTATTTTGACATCGGAGAGCTCGCCACGAGCTAGTAAGCATATCTTTATTGGGACCAAGACCTCAGCGACTATCTTCACAGGCTCCTTTGACAGGAGGTCGAGGGTCTCCCCGACGGAGCCTTCCAAGGAGTTCTCAATGGGAACGACACCGTAATCCGCATCGCCTTTGAGGATGCTATCAAAGATATCTGAAATCGAATCATAGTATTTCAACTGGAAATTTACCCTGTCCTTTAACCAGAGCCTTGCGGCATTTTCCGAGAACGTGCCTTCGGGCCCTAAGACCGCGACCCGCATCATCTCAGAGCAGCCTTGAGCGTTGCAGTAACAGCAGGTCTTCAGTGCTTATCTTTTTACCCTCCATGAATCTCTCGTAGATCTCCTTCGCCTTCTTGCGCGCCTCTAGGCGTTCTCTGAACTCCCGATCTTCGTACATTTTGCGATAGATGCCCTTGATGACCCGATCGAAGTCGCGGGCATCCCTGCTATATCTGACGAACTGGCGGTGTGCCTCGTCGGCAGAGCGTTGCGCTTCGAGAAACTTCTGATGCGCTGCATCCGCCTTAGCGCGAAGACGGTCTGCTTCTTTGTAGCATTCGACCATGCTTTCGTGATATTGCTGAGCAAGCCTTGCGTATTTTATGAGCTGCTTATGATACTCATCGGCTTCGGCTTTAAGGGCTTTCGCCTTTTCCAGCAGCTCTTTCAGTTTTTTATCCCGCTCCAGCTCCTTCATCTTAGCGTCAAGCTCCCGCCTGAGCTCTGCAATTCTCGCAACCAGCTGCCGCTCCTGCTCGATGCTCATCACTCGTGTCTGCTGCCGCAATTCAAGCTCATCTATACGACGTCGCAGCTCTTCAAAGGAGCGTATGATGTCCACTCTCACGCCGTTCTTCCTACGCAACTTCTCTATTTCTGCGTAGCACTGGCGAACCTGCTCGTTCAGCTCGTCCCGCTTCGCCTTCATCTCCGTGACCTTCTCGTTGTTCTCGTCCCGCAGCCTCCTGTACTCCTTAGCCTTTTCAATAGTCTCCTGAACCTTTTTATTTAGCTCGTTCCGTATTTCCGCCCACTTCTTCGCCTCTGCGTTCAGCCTGTTGCGCAACACCTCGTACTCCGCTGCCTTCCTTGCCAAATCGTCCCTTCTCGCCTCTAATTCCTCCAACATTTACTGACTCCCGTTGTCGATTTTACGAGGGAAGCGGCTGCGCCGTATAGACACGATGTCTTTGAGAAGAAGTTCATTGGCACACTATTTAAATATTACCTTTGATATCCCGCGGGCGGCGCTTCATCCGCACCAACCGCCGTCCGGACCTATCGTTCAAACGTATTTTACTGAATTAAGCTCCATCGTAACTGATGCATTCTCCTGATATTTAAGAATGTTGTTGCTGCTAAGTGCGGCGGGTGATGTGGGTGGGAATGTATTTATATAGCACCATCGTATTGTTCATCGCCCGTGGTGCGGGCTTGGGTCGGGCAGCCGAAGCTCGACGCCGTGCTCCGCCCCAAGCTGGCGGGCGGGGATGAACTGGGAGCCGAACCTCAGGATGCCCCCGGTGAGGCGTTACAAAATGTCGGCGAGAAAGCTTACGGTTTTAACCGTCGTCTATATTCTCTTCGACGAGGCTGGGGCTATAGGCTCCAGTCAGGGGCTGTGGTGAGCCGCCCTGAACACGTCGTGAGGCTCGGGCTCCGGGCAGGTCGCCCTCAAGAAGCCTGGGCTGAGCTGAGAGGCGTGAAGCTCCCGGCTTTAGCCGTGGAGCAGCTCACAGGACTGGGTACCTCACTTCTTCTCCCACTTATAAAGTTCAAGGACCTGTGATAGGGTCTTTCCTCTTTTTATTTCGGCCCTCACCCTCTCTTCCATCTTCCAAACCTCAAGCGCACGTCTTGCGATCTCATAAGCTCGTTCCTTCGGGACCACGACGACGCCGTTGTCGTCACCGACGATCCAGTCGCCGGGCTTTACTTCCTGCCCTCCACACTTTATCTCGGCGTTTATCTCCCCGAAGCCCTTAGGCTCGCCGGCGTTCGGCACTATATGCCGTGCGAACACCGGGAACTTTATTCTACGGATTTCGTCGACGTCACGGACAGCGCCATCGATAACCACGCCAGCGATTCCCTTACTCTTGCAACCCCAGGACGCAAGTTCGCCCCAGACCGCAGTTTCGTGCGATCCTGCATAGATCACGATGACGTCGCCCTCGCCAGCGACGTCGCTCGCCTCCACGGGTTTTGCCCAATCGCCCTCGAACGTCTGGACGGTCACCGCCTTCCCGACCATCTTCACGCCTTCGACAATAGGCTTTATGCCCCGCATCACGCCCTTACGGTGCATCGCGTCGCTGATGTTCGGCGTTGAAACCTTCATGAAGATCTCTCGAATCTCCTCCTCCATGTCCTTTCTCTTCCGCACCTTCACTTGGGCGGAGTCTATGGCTTCTCGGATTTTGCGTGCGGACTCCGTGACGTTCGCCGACCTTATGATGTTGCCGCCGACGATGACTATATCGGCGCCCATACTGACGGCAGCTGCGGCGCCTTCAGCGTCAAGCCCGCCGCCAACTGCTATCGGGACGCTCACCTGCTCTGCGACCTTCTGCAGGATGTCAAGTGGGTCCATGCCCATCATCTGCTGGTCGATACCAACATGCACGCACACGTAGTCCACGCCCATCTCCACAACTTCTCTCGCGCGCCGCACCGGATCCTCGTGGTTCATAATGTCGACCATCAGCTCGACTCCGTATTTCCGGGCGGAGCGCACTGCATCCTTTATCGTGGAGTCGTCGGAAACGCCGAGGATCGCCACGATGCTTGCGCCGGACTTCGCCGCCATTTCAACTTCGATGGCGCCGGTGTCTATAGTCTTCATGTCCGCTACGATCTTGCGGTTGGGAAACGCTTCCCTTAACGCTCGAACGGCATTCATGCCCTCGCTTTTTATTAGCGGCGTCCCTGCTTCAAGCCAGTCTGCGCCACCCTCTATGCTTTCCTTTGCTATTTGAATAGCTCTTTCCAGTTCGAGAACGTCGAGCGCCACCTGCAGTATTTTTTTGCTCATCTATCTTCCTAGGGCGTCGCTCCTAATAAAATTGCCGTAGAAGTGGGAAGAGAGCCTTGGGCGGGATTCGAACCCGCGACCTCCTCCTTACCAGAGAGGCGCTCTACCGCTGAGCTACCAAGGCTCACTTTTAGTTACTATCTTAGAAGTTAAAGCTTTTTGTCCCATCCCATCTTAAAAAGCCAAGACTAAAGGGAAGGGTTGAAGTCCCCCAGCGGCAAAAGGACGGATGTCCGTTTATTGAGCGACAACCACGAGCCGCAGTATTTAGGATCGGAGGCTTCTCTTTGAATATTCCTAACGTTAGCAACTTCTACTTCATCCAGTTCTGGCAATTTGAGACGGCTCTCGCTGCTTTCTGAGCGGGGGTGTCTGAAGAGCGAGATGGCACAGCGGCACACCCTTTAAAAATTTCAACCACTTGTTGTTACAGCATAAACTTTAGGAGATGAAGGTCGCAAGCATCGTCGGGCGGAGGAAGGTAGGGAAAACTACGCTCATCGAACGCTTGGTTTCGGAGTTGCGGCGTTACGGGCGGGTAGCATACATAAAGCATGCGCAGGAGCTTGACGTTCCTGGGAAGGATACGCATCGCATTTTAGAAGCAGGAGCGAGTGTCGTCGTAGGTGTGGAGATAGAAGGGGATAGAGTCATGCGTGTTGAGCGGAAAAAAGAGTTAAAAGAGTTGCTTCAGGAGCTTGAGGCTCAAGGTTTTGATTTCGTGCTCGTGGAGGGCTTTAAGAGCAGTGAATTACCGAAGATACTCGTAGGTGAGTTTGAAGAGAACGTACGTGGTGTAGTTGCAAAGATAGGTTCTAAGGACGTGCAGGAAGATGCGAAGGTGAGAGACATCCTAGAATTTTTCCTTAGTTCTGAAGTTTTTGAGATGGGTCTTATGGAAGAAAAGAGGTGTAGGGATGAGGGTGGGAGGTAAAACGTTAGTAGAAAAGATTTTGAGTGCCCGTCTCGGGAGGGACGTGGAGGTTGGCGAGATTCTGACACTCGACGTGGATTTGGTGTTCGCGCATGACGGGACGCTACCGCTGGCGATCCAACAGATGGAGAAGCTTGGCGTCCACAAGGTTTTCGATGCTTCGAAGGTCGTAGCAATATGTGACCACGCGACTCCGCCGCCTTCTGAACGAGCGGCGAACGTTCACGCTTTCATGCGAAGATTCGCCGAAGAAAACGGCATAACACTCTTCGAAAACGGCGATGGCATTTGCCACCAGCTGATCCTTGAGAATTTTGCAGCGCCATTCAAGATAATCATAGGTGCAGATTCGCACTCAACGACGCACGGCGCTCTCGGAGCGTTCGCCACGGGTATGGGCTCCACCGACGTCGCCGCCATACTGGCGTTCGGAAAGACTTGGATAAAAGTGCCTGAGAGCTTCAGAGTCGTGGTGGAGGGCGAGCTGCCGCCGCACGTCTCCTCAAAAGACGTTTTTCTCGATTTTATAGGGGAAATCGGCGAGGACGGCGCAGCTTACATGAGCGTTGAGTTTTCGGGCAGCACCATCGAGAAAATGAGCGTCGAGGCAAGGGCGACGCTCTCTAACATGGCAGTTGAAGTTGGAGCGAAATGTGGGCTTTGCGCAGCCGACGAGCGAGTCCGTGAGTTCTTGAGGAGGCACGGGAGGGAGCAAGAGTTTCGTGAGCTTAAGCCGGATTCTGATGCAGAGTACGCGAACGAGCTTGTGATCGAGGCGGAGAAGCTGGAGCCGCTAGTAGCATGCCCGCATCGTGTCGAGAATGTGAAGAGCGTCTCCGAAGTTGAGGGGCTGGAGGTGAATGTCGTCTGCATAGGCTCTTGCACGAACGGGCGGCTTGAGGACTTAAGAGCTGCTGCCCGGATTTTAAAGGGACGGAAGGTGGCACGCGGTGTGAGATTGATTGTGTGCCCAGCATCCCGCAGGGTGTTGCTTGATGCAATAAAGGAGGGGCTTATCGAGATATTTTTGAGGGCGGGCGGCATGCTCGTCCCGCCTAGCTGTTCTTTCTGCATAGGACGCACATTTGCGCTTTCAGACGGCGACGTCGCACTTTCCACGCAAAACCGCAACTTTAAAGGGCGTATGGGCAACAACAACGCCGAAATATACCTTTGCAGCCCTGAGACTGCGGCGGCGAGCGCCGTCAAAGGGAGAATAACCGACCCCAGAACCTTAGGCGGGGCATGAACTGGAACCGTTTTGGCTTCCGATGACATTTGATAACATTCGTATCGGAAGCCTTCCTTCTCTGTCTCTCTCCAGAGACTTCATAGAAGGCCTTCGGGGCAAGCGGAAGTCCCCACATCTGAGGCTTCTCTCCTCTCGCTCACGCTCATCAGCCTTCGGCTTCGCGTCTCTCGCTCATAGCTTTTCATCTCTCCTCTATATAAATGTATTGCTGACATTCGTATGAATCGTATACGAATGTCATCAAAACTCGAAGCTGTCGGCAAACCCTATTTACACGTACGGAGATGGAGGCAGCTCATCAATCATTTACCTCTCAGAATACCAAAACTTACTTCCCTACAGCCCCACGCTCGTAGTTCAATGGCTCTCCACACTCTCCAGAAACATCAGCGGATATTCACCGTCGAACTTCAAACTCGCATGTACTTTGACGCCTCGGTACTCGACGACGAGTTGCACGTCAAGCATGTCGCCACAGAGCTCACAGTAGCCAAATCTCGTAGTCCGCACTCTAACCTTCTCTCTATCTATCCTAACTTTAACAGCCTTCACGTAAGGCTGTAAGGAGACGCTTCTCGAGATAGCGTTCTCCACCACCTCGACGGTCTCAAGACTCAGCGGCGTCCCGATGAACTGATGATAAAGGGCGCCGAGCTTTATTCCCGCTTCGAAAGCCGCAATATCTCTATCGGAAACGTCTCCTGACATTCAACTCCCCCCCTAAAGGTATACATGCATAAATGCTTATTAAAGCAAGAAGGACGGCAGCTGGATAAAAAAGCGGCAATGATAAAGCATAAAACACGAGAAGAATCAGAACGGCGGCGCCGCCGCACGCCTGCGGGACGCCGTTAATTTTCGGATATGCCACCCTACTGATCATCAATACGCTCAGGAGGGCGCCCACCGACATCACGACCGCGAAAGCGGCAAAGCTTCCGAGATGATGTAGTAACGTCAGCAGCAACGAGGACAGGAATATGCCGCTGGCGGTTATCGGCAAGCCCTCAAAGCCCTCAACGTCGTAACCTCGACTCAGGGACGTGACGTTGAACCGTGCGAGGCGGAGCATCCCGCACGTGACGTAAGCGCCGCAGAACGCACATGTAAGCGCATGCGGGAACACAACATAGACGGCGTAGGACGGCGCCACGCCGAAGGAAACAAAGTCCGCGAAGGAGTCAAGGAACAAACCAAGCTCGGAGCGCTCAAAGCCCCGTGCGACGACGCCATCTATACCGTCACATAGCGCTGCGAGCAGGATTAGAAGTAATGCTGCCTCCAAGCTGACGTTCGCCCAGAGTATGGCGGAAAAACCAAAAAGAGCGTTGAGCACGCTGAAGATGTCAGGCAGCCGGATCTGGCTTAAGATGCTTCTGGTCTGCATCGTTAGTATTTATCTCGAAGCTGCAAAAATCACTCCTCCCCGCCGCCTTCGTCCTTAGCTCCGAGATAGAGGAAAGTACGAAGGCTCTTGCTGAAGTCGCTCCAAACGCCCTCACCCTCCCGGCGCTCCCGCTCCCGCAAAGCGGCTCTCTGTGCCAGCAAAAACTCGTTGACCCTCGCATCGAGGAGGTCCGCATAGCATAGAGCGCTCGCCTCCGCAAACCTCGGCTCGATCGGCGAGCCCCATTTCCGATGGCAGTGGTGACTCGTGATCAGATGCCGCAGTTTCAAGCGGAGCTCCTCAGGTACCTCAAAGCCCTGTTTCGAGAGCTCTTCAAACTTCTCATCCAGCATTTCGAGGCTGAGGAAGACGTGCCCGATGAGCCCACCTTCCACGCTCACGTCTATTGTGTTTTCGAACTCGTAGCCTCGAACCTTCCCGATGTCATGCAGTATGGCGCCGGTGAGCAGCAAATCCTTGTCAAGCTCACCATAAAGTTCGGCGAGCAGCTCGCAGATCTTCATAACTGCATGCGTGTGCTCGACGAGCCCGCCGATGTAGGGATGATGGTAGGTTTTAGCGGCGGGCGCCGCTTTGAACTTCTCCACAAAGGCTTCATCATCAAGAAACGAGAGAACGAGCCGTCGTAAATGCTCATTCCTAAAAGAGAGCGCCGTCGCTCGTATCTCAGAAAGCAAAGCATCTACATCCTTCTCAGCTTTTGGCAGCAGATCCCGTGGCGAAAGCTCATCGCACCTACTTATGTCGTAGGGCTCAAATATGATTTGGAGTTCGTCTTGGAAAGATTCGACCACACCTTTAATGTGGACGACGTCGCCGACGTTCACGAGGGCGAAGACCTCCTCGGCGCCCTCCCAGCATCTTGCACTCACACTGCCGGTGCCGTCTGTGAGCCTTAATTGCAAGAAACTTCCAGGTTTCGTCCTAAACTCTCGTAACTCCTTCCCGACAACCAAAAAGAAATCATCCACCTCTTCGCCCTCTCTGAGGTCTTTGATGAACTTCCTTTTTTCCATCCACTTTAATGTTCGCTATGAGATTTTATTTATTCGTCGGCACGGATGCTCGTCGCTGCCGCCAAGCCGTAAGTTACAACCCTACAACGGAAATGCGTGATTGGGCAGTGCTGAAAGGCTGGCTTAACTCACTCTTATCGCTTTATTCGGATTGGAGTGGGAAGAGACTATGAGTGAACTACTCCTTATGGGCGGAGCTTCCGCTTCATCCACCTTTCGTGTCGACCTCATTTCCGTCATCGGTCACACGGGCGTGACTTCGGGCGCCCAGCCCTAGAGGAACAAAAACTTACCTCCCGCCCCTGCTGTATCCCCCCTCACGGAAGGGACTTACAGCAACAGAGAGTTAAACCAAGCTTCTTTCAGAAAAACTCTTTAACAAGCACAGCGTAAGTTAAAGTGTCCATGCTGGACGTGGATTGCAAGGATTTAGAGGACAAAGCGAGAAGGGTGTCTGCTGCAGAATTTTCACGAACGATCGAGGAGGTCGTGGAAATCTTGATATCAGAAAAGAAAGGGCGGGACGAAAGCGGGCTCGTGGAGCTTAAGGCGTCGGGGAAGCTTGCGGTCGTCGGCGACATACACGGCGACCTCAGAAGCCTCCTTTCCATCCTGAACGGGGCGAGGAAGGCGGACAAAATACTGTTTCTGGGCGATTATGGGGACAGAGGGGAAGAGAGCGTTGAGGTTTACTTCGTGATTTTGGAGCTGAAGAGGCGGCTCGGCGACGCCGTCATCCTTCTGAGGGGCAATCACGAGGGCCCTCCCGATTTGCAGGCGGTGCCGCACGACCTCCCTCTTTTTTTCAGGCGGAGGTACGGCGACGAGGGCGTTCGCCTCTATGAGAGGGTGAAGGGACTCTGGGAGTTGCTGCCGTTCTCCGCCGTGCTGGAGCGCCGCTATCTGTTCGTGCACGGGGGCGTCCCGACGCACGTCGCTTCGAAGGAAGACATCGCATTTGCCCACAAAATGCACCCACGGCGCTCAAACTTCGAGGAAATTCTATGGAGCGATCCTGTAGAGGGGCGGGGCAGCATGCCATCGTTCCGTGGCGCCGGAAAGCTCTTTGGTGAGGACGTTACTGAACGCGCGTTGAGCGCGCTCGGCGTGCGGACGCTGATAAGGAGCCATGAGCCCTGCGACGGTGGCGTTGAAGTCCGACAACGTGGGAAGGTCCTGACGGTCTTTTCGAGGAAGGGCATGCCCTATATGAACAGATATGCGGCGTACTTGCTTTTGGACGCCGCGGATCCTGCGAAGGACGCCTATGAGCTCGCAAGTACGGCTGTGAAATTTTGAAATTTGAAATAGGCTACCTAAGCATCTTGAGTATCATCTCATGAGTTTTGAGGTCCAAGGCGGCGACGAGTGGGACGTCGAAGGCGCTTTTGACCTCCCCTTCGAAGCGTTTGCCGTCCGGCGAAGTCACGATGCCCCCCGCCTCTTCAAGAATAAGAACGGAAGCGGCGATGTCGTAGCCGTTAAGCATGCCCCTTATGTCTATTATGGCGTCGATCGCACCCTCGGCGACGAAACAAAGCTCGGTCGCTATGCTTCCGAGCGCCCTGACCACGACCCCCCGCCGCATGAGCTGCAGGAGTTTAGGCGGTACGTTCTTTCCGTAAACGTAAATTGAAAACAGAGGCTTTTCCTTTCCTATGGTTTTCCTTGGCATTTTCTTGCCATCTACGTAGGCGCCGCCGCCACGCTCCGCATAGTAAGTGCGACCGAAAATTGTGGAGACGACGCCAGCTTGGACGTCGCTGAAGCGGACGACGTCGGTCTTCGGCGAATAAGCAAGGGCTGAGCAGAAGAAAGGAATGCCGACCGTCGCATTCGTCGAGCCGTCGATAGGGTCGAAGATGAGTGTGAACGACGGCGTTCCACCCTTCGGGAAGACGTGGTCGCCAAGCTCTTCGGAAATGATGCGGGCGCATAAGCCATGATGCTCTAGAGCCCTCTCTAGGGCGCGTTCCGCAAACATATCTATCTTACGAGTGACGTCTTTTTCCCGCTTTGAAATTATCTCACCGTAATCTTCATTCTCTGCAAAATACTCCCTTACGGCGCTGCCCACCTCGTCCGCTATTTCCAGCAGCTCGTCAAGGTCGAGCCCTGCCATCGCAGCCGCCTCTTCGAATCTGAGAGTGTGGTTCCTAATGCCTTAAAAAATTGTCTGTTTCACGCTTCACTGCATAACTGCGACGCCACTCGTAGTTATCGAAAATCTTATCGTGAGCCAGGCGTAGCTTCGAGTGATGAGTCAACTACCCCGCCCTACGGACGGGGCTTGCAGGTGGTCTCATGCGGGCAATCATCGACCCTGCGTCGTCCCGGCTGACGGCGCCCTCGGGATAGG
>Ga0190367_1002017_pt1 | contig 10920 bp, 12 predicted proteins | sample 4872181011_MG_FD_171838 | JGI IMG/M metagenome (GOLD analysis project Ga0190367, IMG submission 171838) | Hydrothermal vent microbial mat bacterial communities from Southern Trench, Guaymas Basin, Mexico - 4872-18-10-11_MG | ecosystem: Environmental > Aquatic > Marine > Hydrothermal vents >... | reverse complement strand
AGCTATGACAGGGATTTTGACAAACTAGAGGAAATAAAAAGACTTGATCCGCATAGTCTTTTAGAATAAAAGGATGCGAAAACGAGACACCATGCTGGGGTCCTAAGGATGCGAAAATTCTAAAATACTGTGCATATCCAAATTCACGATTACATCATATTCTTCGATGATAAGGGGGATTTAGGATCTCCTTGAAGTGGTTATAGAGTTCAGTAGAGGGATAGGTGAGGGTTAATTTAATCTGGGTGAGAGCCTTCTAGTTCCTATCCTTAAAGACTAAGATTAAAATATCGTAGCTGTGTAGTTACTTTTGGATGTTGGCATGGCTAGGATCCTTAGGGATATTGTGATTAATGGACGGAAGGTTAAGGCTCTTTTTGATATTGGTTCGGCTAGGAGCTACGTTTTAGAAGAGCTTGTTAAGGATGCTCCTCGAATAAGGGTTAAGCCTTATGTAGTTGGTCTTGGAGGCAGGATGATAACTGTAACTGAGGAATGTATTTTGAGGGGTGAGATTGAAGGGTTAGAGTTTACAGTTAAAGCTATTCCCGTCGATAGGCTTGGGAGAATAGATGGGCATGAGGTTGGCATGATTATTGGGGCTACAGCGATGGAGGAATGGGAAATAAGAATCGATATGGCCAAGGCGGAAATAGATCTTACAGGACTTAAAAGAAGGGAGTTCATAGAGTTTTAAGGTCTTAGAGGTGTCGGTGGCAGGCTTCTGTAAAGCTGGAAACTTTAACAGGATCTTGTTTACTATTAGCTTCTTCCTAGCTTATATTTGGATGAGGGATGGGCGCTGAGGAGGATCGAAGTCTATATGAAACTCCACGAGAAGTACCTTAAAGAAGCGGAAGATCTTTACGCTAAGAGCTACCTGGACTAAGCGTGTGAGAAATATTAGGGGGTCTTTAAGGCTTTACTCAACATTATGGGAAGAGAAGAGGTTGTTAGAAGGTAGAAAAAATAAAAGTTCTAGGTTAAAGCTTAATGGTGGAGGTTTAATCCTATGCCGATGTTTGTGATCTACCCTGCGAAGCCAGAGGTCTTGAAGCAGATACTTGACGCTTTGGGTGAGCCAAGAGATTTGGAAGTAGAGATCTCGATTAGAGATGAAAGACTCAAGGAACTCTTCAAACTGGATGAGGTGAAATGGTTCACCATACAGTGCACCTGCAGACCAAAAGCTGAAAGAGTTCTCGAACTCTACAGAGAGTACTATGAAGGCTATGTGAACGTGAGCAAAGGAGCTATACTTCAGACTAATGAAAGGCCAAGAACCATATCACACTTTAAAGCAAAATGGTATGTTGATGGTCTCTCAGCTGAGTTCGATGGCTTTAAACTGAAAATATGTAGCCAAGGAAACGTGAGCAAAGCCATTGAGATCCTACAACTCTTTAAAAATAGAGCAATCGACGTGGAAGTAGACTTAAGCAGTAAAGAGATCTAAAAACCTTAAGTCACCATACGCAGATGCGGAACAGGTGTAAAGTCATCCCTAAACGTTAGATTCCTTCGACTTTAGTCAGGGGAGGTGCATAAGTGATTAAAAAGTATAGCTGGGAAGTAGCTTTCTTATGGTATCCTCTCTTCTCGACTAGGAATTCAGATTGCATGTTAAGTTTATATAATCCGTTATTATATGAATATAGATATTATGCTGAGGGGTGGGGTTTTGGACAATATTGGCATTGAGGTTACACCGTCTCTAGTCGATAGTGTCTATAGGAGGGCTTTAAGGAATAGGACGTACTTCAAACTCCACCCCGATGAAAAAGCAATACTCTACTTGGCTAGAAGATTATCTAGAATAAGTAGTCCTACCCTTAAGAAGATACTTCTGAAAATTTTTGAGAAGATAGAGTCTTATCTAGTCTCTAGGTATAGGGTACTGTCTATTGGCCTTAGTATTCTTAGGAGGAGAATTGAACAGGCAATTAAGCTAGGGTATGAGAAGGCTGTAGAATGGTTAGATGATATAGATATGGCAATATACTTAGGAATATCATACTTGAACACATCACCAATATACCAAAAGTATAGCTGTGATCTAAACTAAACAAACAGATCAAATGATGACAAGAATACTAAATCTCCTCAAAGCATACAAGATAGTCGAGCAAGAGGAGCCTGATGCACAGCTCATAGTCATAGGAACTGGAAATTATGAAAGAGAAGCAGGGAAATTGGCTAAAGAGCTGAAGCTTAAGGACGCCGATTTCCCAGGTCACATATCTGAGGGGAGAATATAAGATGGATGCAGAGAGCATGAGTAATAATATCAATGAGCACCTTAGAGGGATAGGGAGTAATGATAACAGAGATAACAGCATGTAGAACACTAGCGATAGCATTCAACGTGTCTAGTCTAAGAGACTCGGTAAGCCACATAGAGACAGAAGTGTTGGTAGAGTCAGGAGACATAGAATAGTTAGTAGAGGCGATAACACACTTACTAACAGATCATGAATTGGGGAATAGACCCACAGAAAACGCTTACAGACATGCACAGCAATATAGCTGGGACAAGAAGACAAAGCTACTCTTGAAGATGGTTGAGGGCGTTACACATGGATGAAACACTAGTATCAATAGTGATACCCACGCACAATTCAGAGAAGACACTATCCCTATGCTTAGAGTCGATAAAGAGACAGACATATAGGAATATAGAAATTATTATAGTAGACAGCTTTAGTACGGATAGAACTATAGAGATTGCAAGGAGTTACGGAGCCAGGATTGCTCAGGTTCGGGGGGAGAGAGCCAAGGCTAAGAATATCGGGCTTAGACTCGCTAGGGGCAAGTATGTATTGTTCATAGACTCAGATATGGAGCTAACACCGAGAGTAGTGGAAGAATGTGTGAAGCTAGCTGAATCCGATCCAGGAGTAGGAGGAATAATAATCCCAGAGCGATCAGTAGGCAATAACTATTGGGCCAAGGTTAGAGACTTAGAGAGAAGCTTCTATGTCAGAACACCAATAGAATCACCAAGATTTCTCAGGAGAGACCTAGCAATAAAAGCGGGAGGATTCGACGAAGACATAGTATTTTACGAAGAAGCAACACTGCCACACAAGATTGAGAAGCTAGGTTACGACATTAGGACAAGAGCAAATGCCTACATACTACATCACGAGGAAAACATTACATTAAGAAAACTACTGAGGAAGAGATACCACTATGCAAAATCAGCGTACACCTACCTGAAAAGATACAAGAGCCGTAAATACGTTCAAGAGCAGATAAGCCCGATCTATAGACTAAAATTATTCATGCTAAACGAGAGATTCTGGGCAAACCCTACTCTAGCCCTAGGAGTCTTAACACTAAAACTCCTAGAATATATAGTGTCAGCACTAGGCTATATAGCAGGTCGTCTGGTAGTTAAGAATGAAGGAAACAAAGAAAAGGAATAAGGATGGAGAGATAAGCGTTTACGATATAGGATGGAAACAATGAAATGGGAAAAATATGCTGAAAAACGCCCTTATTTTATAGATAAGAATAACGTTCCTAGACTACTTGAAAAGCTACTAAAACGTCTCATCGCATCCAATGAATCCTTTTCAATCATCGACTTAGGTTGTGGAGACGGCACTATTTTATATGCTCTATATAGTAAAGGACTACTTAAAAATGCTAGTAAAATAATTGGAGTCGATATTTCCGAGAAGAGGATTAAAAGGCTAAGAAAGTTCTGTCCGTTCGCTGAAGGCGTTATTGGGGATGTACTCAATCTAAGACAAATACCGGATAATTTCTTTGATGTAGCGATCTCATCTCAAGTAATAGAGCACGTTCCAGATGATTCTAAAATGCTTAAAGAAATTTATAGAATTCTTAGGCCTGATGGATATCTCTACGTCTCAACAGTAATTAAGAAGCGATATGGTATTTGGGTGTATTATGAAAAGGGAAAAGGATTCAAATTAGATCCAACGCATGTGAGGGAGTATAGATCTGAGCGAGAGTTTTTAAATTTACTAAAGGAAAATGGGTTTAAAGTCATTGAATACAGAAGTGAAGGCGTTAGGTATCCTATTATAGATCTGGTTATAAGATTTTTGATAAAGCTAGGTGCGTTAAAGTCCTGCTCGGACTTTTATTACAAACATAAGGTGTTGAGAAAGTTAAGAAAAATTAAAATACCTATAATTGGGTACAAGATAATTGGAGTTGTTACAAGAAAGATTTAAAGATCTTGGTAATGGATATGTATTCTGGATGGGAGAATCTCAAAATGAAGATTTTTGGATTACTGGAATCTAACCCAGGTGCCAAAGTTGTCGACTACTTAGGTTTCGTAAGTGTTGAAGTTATTGAACAACTAGCGTTAATACTAAACGAGATGGCCAAGCATGCCGCATTAAAACTCGTCCTAAAAGCCTTAGTTGATGGGAGGGGAAAGAGAATCAATATTGGCAAGAAGTGGTACTCATTACACTGAGACCTCCTCAAAACATGGATTCACGGAGCCTTGCTGAACATGCTCGAGCGAATGGATCCGAGTCTATGAGAAGTGGTAGTGTATGGAGATGAGCTTCATAAGAGCGAAGATGTTCCTAAAGGTATTCGAGGACATACTGCATGGATAACCCAGTAGTATCAATAGTTATACCTACGCATAATAGGAAGGAGATGCTAGAGCGTTTAATAAAGTCAATCCTTGAAAACGACTACCTAAAGGATGAACTAGAGATCATTGTTGTCGATGATGCTTCTAGCAATGGCACGTACGAATATATTAAAGGACTGTTCCCTCAGATAAGGATCATACGTAATGATGAGGAGAAACTTCTAGCTGAATCGCGAAACCTGGGTATAAGAGCGTCTAGGGGCAAGTACATCTTCATAATAGACGATGATAATATTGTTGCTAAAAACATTGTAAGAGAACTCGTAGAATTCATGGAAAAACATCCTGAGGTAGGAGTAGCAGGTCCAGTAATGTACTTCTTAAAAGACCCTAAGAGAATCTGGTGTGCTGGTATAAGAAGAAGCTACTGGACAACAATAACTGAGTTTATCGGGTTTAATACCGTAGATAACGGATTGCTTAGAGAACCCTATGAGTCTGAGGACTTCCCAAATGCATTTATGGTTCGAAGAGAAATATTTAAAAAAGTTGGCTTATTCAACTCAAAACTATTCCCAATACACTATGATGAAGGAGACTTCTGTCAGCGGGTGAGAAAAGTTGGGTATAAGATAATGGTCGTGCCAACAGCGAAGATATGGCATGACGTACCGTTACCGGAACAAAGTAGAGTATTAACGCTTCGCTTGAAGAGTCCTCTTAGAGCCTATTACACTATTAGAAATCGGATACTGTTCCATGCTATGTGGAGCAGGAATGCTTTACAGAGATTTGTGGCGCTACTAGCTTCCCTCGTAATAACGGCATACTACATGGTTATAGCTCTTAAGGATGTTACTGGTAATAAACGTGAAGTATTAAAATCAATATTTAAGGGCGCTGTTGACGGTTTTAAGTTGATGAAGAAGGTGATAAACCATTAGAATCTACGACAGAGTGATGGATGCTATAACGACTATCTTACTTGGTTCTAATGGAGGAGTTAATGTGCTGAGTTTCGATTGGAGCCACCTCATAGTACTAGATGCATGTCGATGCGATATATTCAAGCATGTCTATAAAGAGTACTTTCCTTCAGATGCAAAGTTTAAATGCATAACAAGCTCTGCTTCCTCAACTATAGAATTCGTGAGAAAGAATTTTGATGATAACATAAAAGAGAAGTTAAAGGATACTGTTTTCGTGAATTCTAACCCAGTGATAGACCATATGTTAGGAGCAAGACTCAAGGCGCTATTTTATAAGTACACTCCAGTATGGAGGAATTACTGGGATAGTAAGATAGGAACGGTAAGACCTGAAGCCACGTATTATGTCGCTTTAAAAACCTATGTAAGAAACCCAGATAGGAGAATGATCATATGGTTTCTACAACCCCATTACCCTTTCATTAACAGAAAATTCAACCATATTAATGCTCTAGGTAGAGAGTTCATGAATAAAGCACTACTTTACAACGCTCCTACTAGTAACCTATTAGTACTTGTCAAGATGGTAAAAAGCCTGCTGAGGAAGGGGTATCTATGTGCAGGAATACCAGACAAAGTATGCGAGTATGCCCATAGAACACCCTCAGAAGCTATAAAAGCATACATAGCTAACCTACTCTCAGTCCTTTACTATGTAAAGAAGCTTACAGAAGTTCTGCCCGGAAAAATAGTGATAACATCTGATCATGGTGAAGCATTCGGAGAACCTTTAAATAAGTTAGCACTACCTTTGCGTGTTTATGGACATCCATCAAGAATTCGAGTCTCTTCTCTAACATTAGTTCCATACCTTATAGTGGAAAACAACATTCCACGGTATGAAGCTATCCGTAAAGCATCGAGACATCTTATACATTTCTCCACCACTCAAACTAAAGGTGGTGATGTGTAGCGATGAGAATTGGGATATTTACATACTATATAGATAAATATCCTAAAAGTGCGCCTTCCTTGTATCAAATAGATTTGATAAAGAAGTTGGTCGAGAAAACAAATCTTGAAGTAGTACTTATTCACCATAAAAAATCTGAGTTACCGATATATAGGTTAACAGAAGAGGCGGTAATTCCTAAATTACCCTACTTAAGAGAGAGGGAAATAAATAAACTGGATCCAGATGTTATACATTTTAATACAATACCATGGTCTTGGTGGCCCTCAATATCAAAACTCGATGCTCCTTCAATAGTCACTATTCACGGAACTATACATTGGGATGAGCCAGGTCTAGATGACTACACAACACCTGTATTACGTATCATGAAGAAAACTCTTGAAAAACAAGTAGCAAAATACATTACATACTTTATAGCTATTAGTAACCATGTACATGATACATTATTAAAGAAACTTAGAGTGTCAAACTTCAAAGTAGAAGTAATTCACCTGCCCATTGATCATACGGTATTTAGACCATTAAGTAATAACCTTGTTGTGAGTACCAAGGCTAGATATGGTATTAGATCAAAATATATACTGCATGTTAGTGCATTTAGCAGAAGAAAAAATCCCGAAGTCCTCTTCAGATCATTCTATATAGTTAGAAAGCGAGTAGGGGACATAGTACTCGTAATTGTTGGTTCTGGTTGGAATAATCTGTTTGTTCGAAAACTCATTAATGAACTTAGCTTACAAGACCATGTAAGAATGCTTGGATGGGTTCCAAAAGAAGATCTTGTGGCTTTATATAATGGGGCTGAGATGCTCTTATTTCCCTCCCTACATGAGAACTTCGGATTCCCTATTGTAGAAGCAATGGCTTGTGGATGTCCCGTGGTGACATCTAATGCCTATGCAGTACCTGAAATAGCAGGTAGTGCTGCCATACTCTGTGATCCATATGACTATAATTGTTTCGTTGATGCAATACTTAAGATCTTATCTGATTCGCAAACACGTGAAAAAATTGTTAAGAAAGGGCTTGAGAGAGCTAAATTGTTTAATTGGGATATGCATATCGATAGGGTCGTGAGCGTATACAATAAAGTGACTAGCAAATTTAGGTGAAGAGATATGACGCGTGAACTTCTTAACAAGTATTTCGAAGCACGTGCAAAGTACATGCATAGATTAAAAGAGCTGGAAGAGGAGTATTTATCTAAATACTATTGGATGAAGGATCATATTGCGGACTATCTGCCTAAGAATAAAAAAGCGAAGATACTAGCTCTTGGATCTGGTCTAGGACATGAAGTATGGGCACTAAATAGAATGGGTTATAGTAGTGTCTTAGGAGTAGATATAAATGCTGAACAGATAGAGATTGCTAAATCGAGGGGCATAAACTGTCTACATGCTGATGCATTAGAATTCCTTGAGAGATGTCAGGAAACCTATAATGCCATATTGGCATTCAATTTCATTGAACACTTCGATTTAGAGACTGCACTAAAACTATGTAAGCTCTGCTATATGCGGCTATCTAAAGGTGGCGTATTAATTCTCCTTACACCTAATGCAGCGAACCCACTTGCAATACGTAACATTTATGGTGACCTAACTCATAGAATGGGTGCCTTTACAGAAACTAGTATTGTCCAACTCCTTAACCTGGCAGGGTTCAATAGAATAATTGTACGCAATGTAAAGCCCTTTGGTAGGTATGATCATAGAATTGCAAAGAAAGTTTTAAAGATTACTGGAACCATAGTCGTTCATATCACATGGCAGTTAATACATTTAATGTATCTACTAAATGGAGTGAAAGCACCTAGGGTTGTTTCAAATGACCTCTTGGCAGTCGGTTATAAGGATTAAGGTAGCCTTAGTCGCTGAATAAGATGAAACATATAGATATGTGGCCAAAAACATTACAATGTCTGTATAGATTCACATGGTTACAATATTTAGTAGTTACTATAATAGTATTCTTCATAGTACTTCCATCAACAGCTTTGAATAACGTACCTTTTTACCATGTTGATCTTGTGAACGAGTATGCGTCGTATATAGCTCATAGTGAGTATATAACTAAAGTTAAGAACCCTCTATATTTCTGGTGGATGTATGGGCCTCAGATACCAACAAAGATCATATCAATATTCGTAATAGTGCTTAAATATTTAATCAAGGATTATTTCTCTTTATTCATTTTGCTGACAAAAATAAATTTCCTAATACAAACAGTAATAGCTGCCTTCTCTATGCTATTACTTACAAGAGTGTTATTCAGAAAGAATAGTATGCTAAACATCGTGTCTGCATTATTATACTCATTAGCTCCGTATTATCTGAGCGAAACAACACTCTTCTCTGCACGTATATGGGCCTTCTCCCTAGCACCCCTTGTTTTATGGATTATCTACAAGTATTATCGAATAGTCTCACAAAATATGCCATTGTATGAGAAGATGTGTTATGTTATAGCAGGTGGTATTATATTTTCGATTTCATTCTTTAATCCCTTAGATAGTGTTATTACTGTCGGCATTCCAGCAATTTTGCTATGTTTAGCTATATTCGTACATATCTTGATTATTGAGACTAACACGCGTAAAGCATTGAGATATTTAGCCTATGTAGTATTGGGCCTTATTATATCTTTAATGTTGTCTTTGTACTTCTTACCCTTACAACTGTACTCCTATGCTATTGATTGGCCATTAAAACCCGTTTGTGGTATAAGCGGATACGAAGAGAATTTCGTGAAGCGATACATCCCAAGCTTTATAGATGCGTTGCAGGCCATAAATATGGAGCATAAGTATCATTTTACACATATAAGGCCATTTAGAGATATCATTAGATATCCATCATTAACTTATTCTTTAATATTGGTATTTCTATTAGAGTTTTCTTTAGTCTTAAGTAGTAGGATTAAGTTTAGAAATTGTGAAGATAGAATGACGATCTCTACATTCTATATAATTGTTCTAATAGGGCTTGTAATGATGTACATATCTGCAAATAAAGACCTCTATGAGACTATCAGAAGTATTATACCATATGCAGTTTATCTTAAAAAGCCGCATAGGCTTTTGATATTTTGGAATATAGCTATCTCGTTGAGCCCGGCCTTCATTGGATACATTACTGCTAAGCATAAGATTTGTATAACAAGAACTTTAAGCAACTTTAACTATAGAATACTGATAACAGCATTTCTGTTAGCTATTGCTTGTATTTACATATTAGGTGCACTCACTTGGGCATATTCAGCACCGTTTTCAGTATTAGCAAACTATGAACCAGTATACTCCTCGTATGCAAACTCATGGAAACAAGATGTAGTTAAGCATATATGGGATCGTTTAAACATGTCTAACTCACTACATAGAGACCTTACTGTAACATATGTTGATGGAATTCATGCATTTAGTTACAACTATCCGGGGTTTACAGATAGTCAGGATACATTTATGTGGACTAAACACTATAGATATTCACCGTCTTATAAGGACATACTATCACTATATGGCATTAAATATGTAATTACTGAAGAAGAAATGGGCAAATCACTACTTCTACCTCTATACTATGAATACAATGGTATCGAAATAAAACAAGTTCCACATGAAGTAGAGCGTATATATGTGGGTTATCCTCTTTTAGTCATAGGTGGATCAAATACTTTATCGGTTACACCAATATTAATGAGAGATTTAGTTCAGGAAGTACTGCACCTTTTAACGAATGACACTCCTACTCTGGTTCCGATCTTTGCTAACAGCTTATCACTTGAGCAGTTCAACTTCTCTACATCAAGAATCGATACTATAGTCCTTCATAACTCAGGCCTGCTTGATTTGATTGCACTACAAGGTATGTATCACCACTGGAGTATACCTATAGTAGACATACGTGAACCTCAAAAAGTGAAAAAGGTCATAGATGCAGGTTGGAAGTTCTTTGAGCCAAAATACTATGGATATATTGCTCCTAGTGGTATGCATGATTCTGTATATGGTCAGGTTACTTATGGCGACTATGCATTGTATGTAATCGGTACCTCTAATCCCCTGAAAAGGAGTCTTGCTATCAAATTTGATGGGACATATACATTGATGCTTAGACTGGGTAGATTCTCAGTAAACGACATTCCAGAGCTAAATATCGTAATTAAACAAAATAATGAAATAATACGGAACTCTACTATTAAGATACTCTGGTTAGGCTTTAGATGGGTTACCATAGACTTGGGTAACATATCGCGAGGCAATTACATTATAGTCTTAACTCCCCATAGCAAGCTCTACATTGATAACATAATCATAGTCCTTCCAAAGACATGCTTTAATGAATACTATGAATGGGCTTCACGTTTAATCAGGTCTAAACACATTATTTACATACATGAGCCTTCATCATATACTGAAAACCTAA
>Ga0190367_1002016_pt1 | contig 10923 bp, 10 predicted proteins | sample 4872181011_MG_FD_171838 | JGI IMG/M metagenome (GOLD analysis project Ga0190367, IMG submission 171838) | Hydrothermal vent microbial mat bacterial communities from Southern Trench, Guaymas Basin, Mexico - 4872-18-10-11_MG | ecosystem: Environmental > Aquatic > Marine > Hydrothermal vents >... | reverse complement strand
TAGGCACAAAGTCGAAGCTTATATTAAGAGATCTTGATCTCCTAAAGCGCTTTAAGGAAACTAGCTTCTGCTGCGTTTTTGTGACCATAACTTGCCTAGACGAAAAGCTTTCAAAGCTACTTGAGCCAAACGTGCCTTCTCCATTAGAAAGGCTTTCAGTTATAAAGCAGCTTAGCGACGAAGGTGTTGAAACCTGTGTCTGCATGATACCTATAATGCCTTGCATAACCGACGCATATAACGAGGTGAAAGCCTTAGCTGAAAAAGCTAAAGAGTTTAACGCTAAGTACTTCCTAGTTGGCGAGCTCACATTACCTGGCGAATGTAGAAAGATCTTCTACAAGTTTCTTGAGCAAAACTACCCATCATTGATACCTAAATACAACAAGCTATACGGCCCTAATGGATACGTTAGCGACCCATCGTATAGACATGCGGTTAGAAAACTTGGAGAACAAGTTTGTAGGGAATTAGGCTTAAAGAGCGTAGTTGAAGTCAAGTATCGTGGAAAGAAGCTCGCAGATTTCCTCTAGCTTCATACTGCCAGAAAGCTTGACGAGGGTTAAGGTTACTAGAAACTTTCAAATAACCATATTCTTCGACATCGGGATAAGATAGGGTTAAAGGAAGGTGAAGAAGCGGAGGTTTACCTCGATAATACGTGGTTATCGCGCCTTTTGATGAAAAGCTTAGAAGACAAGCTTTGAAAAAGGGAACAGCGTTTGTTGCCTCAAACTCTTTAACAAGCTTTTTCAGTTTAAGCGTTTTATATCAAAGGCTTCGCTTAAACTACTGCCTAGAGGGTTGCGTATTGCACTCCTCGACGTTAAAGGCTATTGAAAAGGTGTTGAAAGCTGAAGGCAAGGTTAAGCCGTCTTTTGACGAGTACTGCGTGTTGAAGGCTTTAATGACGCTATATGAAGAAGAGCCTGTCGGTAGGCTGTTGTTGTCGCGTAAGCTTAAGATGGGCGAGGCCGCCACGAGGACGTTGATAAGAAGGCTTAGAAAAGAAGGTTTAATAGCTGTCGATTCTATTGGAGGATGCTTCCTATCCGATGCCGGTAAGAAGCTCGTATCCAACATTAGGAAAGTGGTTAAGGAGGTGAAGGTCTTTCAAAAAGCTCAACTAGGCTCCCTAGCTTTAGGCAACGTAGCTTGTGCTGCTTCAATAGCATGTGGGTGTAAGCTCTTTGAGAGAGGTTTAAGAGTCTTTGACTTGAGGGATGAGGTTGTACGCTTTGGAGGCCTAGCTGCCCTCATAGTTAAGATTGAGCACGGAGAAGCTATTTTACCGGCAAACGGCGGTCAAGTGTTTTCTGAGAAAGACTATCCAGAGCTTAAGATGTTGAAAACTGAGCTTAAAGCTGATGAAGGGGACTTGATAATAGTGGCGTATGCTGACAGTGAAGAAGCTGCTGAAAAAGCGCTGTTAAATGCCTTAGTAAAGGGCAAGGTCTCCGCAATTTTTGAAAGCTGACATGGGTATGAAGCTTAAGGCCGTATTACCCCAGGAATTTTACCTAGGTGATCCAGCTTACGTAGCTAAGAAGCTTTTAGGCAAGGTTTTATGTAGAGTTTATCAAGGGAAAATCTTAGCTGGAGTTATTGTAGAGACAGAAGCCTACTATGGGAAAATAGACCCCGCATCTAGAGCTTATAGAAGCAATGGGGATTTGACGAAAACTCTCTACGGTGATGTCGGCAAAGCCATCGTCTACGGCGTACACGGAAAATGGCTCTTCAACGTAGTAGCTCATCTTCCAGGTGAAGGAGGTGGCGTGTTAATTAGAGCTCTTGAGCCAATTATGGGCATAGGGGAGATGAAGAAGCTTAGAGGTGTCGAAAACGTGTTTGAGCTAACAAATGGACCTGGAAAGCTTTCTCAAGCTTTAGCAATCAACAAAAGCTTCCATAAAATACCCGTGTACTTAGAGAGCTCCCCCATAACCATTAGGATGGGGCTTGAAGTGAATGACATCGCTGAGAGCTTTAGAATAGGCGTGACGAAGGATCTGCCTACCCCCCTTAGATTTTACGTGAGGGGCTCGAGGTTCGTATCAAAGCCTTAAGGCTGTTGTGTAAAGAAGTCTAGAAGGCTAACTACTTCAGCCTGCTTAAGCTGTTCCTTCTTAACTCCTACAACCTCAAGTATCCTCAGCGCAGCTGGTATTAGCTGGTTTTCAATGTAGTAATCGCTGTCTATAGGCTGCCCATGAGCAAGTGCGTATGGATATGCTCTCTCATGTACTTTTCCAGACCCCTTAACTATGACAAACCCTATTTGATCACCTGGCTTAACGTCCCATCCGGCTTTCTTTAAGCGCAAAGCAGCTGTCACGTGCGGTGCACTGACCTTATACTCGTCAAGAGGCTTCGATAAAGTCTTCCAGATCACCAAGTCCTTAATGGAAAACTTACCTGCCTTAAGCTTCTTAATAGCTTGCTTAGCATGCTCAACAGCTTTCTGGACGTTATCCGTAGTGAGCAATATGTGAGCAACCTCCTCTTGCAACTGCTTGGCAGCTTCACACCAATCTCCTCTAGCAGCCTCAAGCCCAACAACGTCTAAGGAGTCGTCTTCCATCAAGCCCACGTAGCGCTTCTTAGCTTCCGTGAAGAGCACCCTCTTATACAGCTTATCTACCTTAACCTCAAGCCCAAGCTGCTCAAACACCCTTCGCTTAAACTCCTCAACCTTAGCTTGGTCATACCTCAAGAAAAGTGAATCCGTATCTCCGTAGATTACCTCAAGCCCGAGCTCTTTCGCGATCTTTAACGCAGTGCTAATCGTAGCCCTACCCCACGCTGCAACAGCTTCAGCTACGGGCTTAAGATACCACCTGGCGCCAACCCAACCAGCATAGCCGTAAACAGCGTTCGCTATAACCTTAATAGCCTTTTGCTGAGCCTCATAAGCAGCATATCTAGGGTCATCAGGCGAAAGCCTTTTCATAAACTGCCTAATGCTATCCCTAGCCTCCAATAAAGCTGTGAGCGAAAGTTTGTAAAGGCCATCAGGTTCCTTTAGAAACCTGTGCCCAACCTCTGGAGCTACATAGCATACCTGATCTGATATAGCTACGTCTTCTGGCACATAGGTGTCTGGCGAGATGTTGTACTTCATTATCAAGTGAGGGTACATAGCTGCAAAGTCCAGCACAGCTACGTAATTGTGGATGCCGGGCTTAGGCTCAAGCACCATGCCTCCTCTGTACGTCTCAAAGCTCACAACTTCAGGCCTCTTGGGTATTAGCTCTCCAAGCTGATGCGCTCTGGACATCAAGTAGCCTTCAACTCTAAAACCTGGAGAAGCAGCTACAGCATAGTCCATTGGGTACTTTATTAGCGAAGAAAGCTGGGCTAAGTAATGGCTAAACAGCTTCCAAATCCCCATAACGGCATTAGCGCATTTCGAAGCGTAGTTAACAAGCCTCTCTTTGCCACCGCTAGACTCCCAAACCTCGCCATAGAACGCCTGGTCTATAACCTCTCCATCCCAAACCTTGTAGTGTTTTGCCGCGTTTTCAAGCGTCTTAACCTTAACCTCAGGGTCGTCAGCCACGATATCCAACAAGTCTACATTAATCCTCCCTATTATCGAGAAGTGGCCATATAGACTTTGATGAGGCTCAACTTTCTGCCTACCGATATCTAGTTTTACCCCAATTCTCTTAGAGCGCTCGATTAGAAAACTCCAAAGCCACTTATTAGCTCCCCATGAAACGACGACGTCAGGGTCATAGCTTTGAATGAGCTTAACGAACTCTAATAACAGTGGCTTGTCATCGCCTCTCTCGTTTACAAAAACCCAGCGTTCACCCTCTTCGTTTACAGCTGCTATAACACCTATTTGATCTCTATCAGGTGAAGGAGAGCTCATAAAAGCTGGCACAATAACGTGAAGTGCTAAAACCCTAAGCTTAGGCACATTGCCGTCTTCAACAGGCTTAGGCGTAGCCATAGCGAGATATGCTGGTATGTTAATCCCTTCAATGCTTATAGGCGAGTCAGCTACCTCCGCTTCAATCCAGCTTGAAGGAGAAATCCCCGTATGCATGAAGTATTGAAAGGTTGCTCTAACATCATCCTCTAAAACTTCTTTCACAGCGTAAAGCTTTGCAACGTGTTTAGCAACCTGCTCGATGACATCGTCATTTCTAAGCTCAACTCTCAACACCTTCGTTAGCTTACCCAACCTCTTCTTCTCAACAACCTTTAGGCTAACAAGATCGCTAGCTCTAACCTGCGACTTAACGGAAGCTTCGAGCTCCTCAATACTAACGCCCTCTTTAGGGATGACGTAAAAGAACGGGGCAAAGCCCTTGTCAATAAGTAAAACTCTCTCACCATCTTCTTTAATAGCCCAAAGCCAGATTTCCTGGCTTTGGTCACGAGCTACCTCTTGGTTAACATCTAAAATCCACGCCTTAACCTTCATATCACAACAGCTCTGCTCAACTCTATAATAATGCTGGAAAATTTCTGCTTATCTAACCCGAAAACCCATGTTCTCAAAGCGCTCAGCTAAGGTGCTTTAAGAACAGCGCACGACCTTCTATAGAGCGTAATAGGGTAAACTTATTGTACGCTACTTAAGCTATGAAGCTTTTAAGCGCAAGGTTTTTAAGAGAGGTGCATAAGGTGAACACTCCTTTATTTTGAGGAGTGGTTCCCGCAGCTTAGCGGGAGATTGGTGTTTGACAGGGGATTTCGTGTTAATCGTATTGAATATCGTGATAGCAATAGCGAGCGTGATTTACGCCGTAGTTTCAGTAATCACTTATAGGTTGATGAAGGAAGCTGAAAAAGAGCGTTTGAGAAGAGCAGTATTAGATGCCCTTAAGCTCTCGATAGTGCCACTGCATGAAGAGGTCAAAAGAGCATTAAGTAGCTTAAAAGAAGAGTTTCACGTAAGGTTCTCTAGAAACCCAAGAGTATCACTACCCGAAGAATTTTCGATAAGCGATGGGCACTTCAAAGACAAAACAGTGCTATCAGTGAAGGACAAAGCGATCAATAAGGTAATGCCCCGGATAAAAAGCTATGTTGCAGAATACAATGAAAAGCTTTCAGAACTTGAAGAAGCAATAAGTAAAGTTAATCAAAAGCTTATGCACGAAGGTTTCTACGGTTTATGCGATAGAGTGTTAGATGAAAGCGGGTTAAGCGATAAAGGCCTGTCAGCTGAAGACCTCGCTGAAGCAGCGGTATTAAGCACTATAACCGGGTTAAAGAACTTAAATAGCGTAAGCACAGCAGTTAGAAACTTCTGGGAGACGAGATGTGGGGACCTGCTATCAGAAGTCTTGAAGAGAGCTGGTCCGGAAATCGAAGCTATAAAGCAGAAAAGAGATGAATGCATAAAGCTTGCAGAGCACATCGACAAGGAGCTCGTAAACCTACTCAAAGCCTTAAGAGAGAAATACAGCTTCTCACTAGACGAGATGAGTATTAAGCAGTCTTCTTAGGCTTAAACCAAGGACAGCCCTCTGCAACGCATCGTAAGTCGATATCTCGAGTCAAGCAGCTATTGCAAATTTCCTCTAGTATAAGGCAACACCCATAGTATATGCAGTTAAAACAAGCTCTCTCGTCCAAGATGAAAACACCGTCCTCGACGTAATTCCCCGAGTATATAAGGGTTCGTGAAGGAGCTCATACGAAAGGACTCTACGGCAAGTCACTTAAAGAAAAATTTTCGATAAGCTACTACAACATCTTTAAGAGGTTGGAGGGGCAGGACATCTTCATTGCTTAAAGCTCAGACCATCCCGTTGTCTCCACAAAGTCGTCAGCTAAGATATGCTATCCCGTTCTAGAACAAAAAGCTTTTTCTAACTTTAAGCGAGCCTAGAGTATTTTCGATGAGCTATGAAGCTAGCTCTCATAGGATGCGGCAGATTAGGCTTTTCAATTCTACAAGGGCTTAGCAGAGCTGGCTTTTTAGATGTCTCGGTTTTCGACGTAGACAAGTCCAAGGTTGATAAGGCGAAGTCTTTAGGCTTTAAGCCATGTCAAAGCTCAAGAGAAGCTGTTGAGCAAGCTGAAGCGGTAATACTTTCAGTTAAACCAGCTGTTGTAGAACAAGCTTGCCAAGAGATTAGAGATTGTTGTATCGACAAGCTCTTAATATCGACGGCAGCAGCCACTACGCTGTCTAAGCTTAAGTCGTTAATGCCTCAATCATACGTTGTGAGGGTTATGCCTAACATCGCCGTCTCGCAAAACAGCTCAATAACCTTGTTGGCACATCCGCCTGATGCACCTGAAGAAGTCCTCGAAAAAGCAGTTAACATCTTCAAGCTTCTAGGCGAGGTCTTGGTCGTCGACGAAGAAGACCTCGAAAGAGCTACTGTGATAAGCGGCTCTGGACCAGCCTATATAGCCTACTTTACCGAAGCGCTTGTAAAAGCTGCCGTTTCAATAGGTCTTAATGAGCAGCTTGCTTTAAAGCTCTCAACATTAACGCTTTCGGGAGCATCTAAGCTATTAGCCGAAGCTGGTATGTCTACGAGAGAAGTCATAGACGCTGTAGCTACGCCAGGAGGCTTAACGGCAAAAGCCCTAGAAACGCTCGACTCCCTTAAGCTAAAAGAAGGTTTCACGCAAGCTGTCTTAGAAGCGTATAAGAAGCTTCTATCGATAAGGCAATAACCCATCTACGTCTCTTCAAAAATTATCTCAAAAACCTCATCACCTATCATAACCCTAAGCTTTCTAGCTTTAGCAGTTATCGTAGCCGTAGTAGCTGATACAGACGTTGGGTTAACAGATGGCTTAGCTTCAGCTTCGACTTTAGGAGCTTGTAAAACTTCAACTTCCTTCTTAGCTTCCCCTCTTAAAAAAGCGAGAGCCTGCTGTGGAAATAGCGCATAAGACAGCAAATCTTCCTCCTTCCTAGCCAAAGCCTTAACCTCGTCAGGGATTTTATCTAGCACTGGTTCAAGAAGATCTGCTGGCCTGACGTCAATAGGCTTTGAATCCCCTAAAACCCTCTTAACCAATTTCTCATCAATTGGAGCGGGAGGCCTTCCATAAAGCCCCTTAACGTAGTCTTCAAGCTCCCTAATAACGATCTCATACCTCTTGCCAGCCATCACGTTAACGACAGCTTGCGTACCTACAATTTGGCTTAGTGGGGTGACAAGTGGAGGATAGCCTAAATCTTTCCTAACCTCGTAAACCTCCTTCAAGACCTCTCCAAGCTTATCTAAAGCGTTATACTCCTTAAGCTGAGCAACTAGGTTTGACATCATCCCGCCAGGTATTTGGTGAAAAACAACTTCAGGGTCAATTCTATCAGTATATTCAGATGCGTATTTCCTATACTTCTCGCGAAGCCTCCTAAAGTATGCTGAAGCCTTAGCTAAAGCCTCTTCATTAAGTTTAAGTTCAAATTTGCTACCCTTTAACGCTACTAACAAGCTTTCAACAGCTGGCTGCGAAGTCCCAAACGCAAAGCCTGAGATGGCGGTATCTATGTACTCAGCTCCAGCTTCGAGAGCCTTCATGTAGTTTAGCGGACACAGCCCACACGTGCTGTGGCTATGCACAGCAACAGGTAAACCGGTTTCTTCCCTAATGCCTTTGACCAAATCGTATGCCATTGTGGGCGATAAAAGCCCAGCCATATCCTTAATCCTTATCGCATCAACTTCAAGAGCAGCTATCTCCCTAGCTACGCTAAGGTAGTGCTCTAACGTATGAACTGGGCTTATGGTATACACGACATCTCCGTGGACTTCAGCTCCAACGCGCTTAGCAGTTTTAACAGCTACTCTCAAGTTTCTTACATCGTTTAAGGCATCGAAAATCCTGAACAAGTCTACTCCATTAGCGAAAGCTTTTTCAACAAACTTCTCCACGACGTCATCCGGGTAGTTTTTGTAGCCAACGAGGTTTTGCCCTCTAAGCAGCATAGCGGTCTTAGTTTTCTTAAGCCCGCTCTTTATCCTTCGAATTCTCTCCCAAGGGTCTTCGTTTAGATACCTTAAGCAAGCATCAAAAGTTGCCCCGCCCCAAACCTCCATAGCGTAAAAGCCTATTTCATCCATGGTCTCTAAGATCGCTAATATATCCTCCGTCGTCATCCTAGTCGCTATTAATGACTGCTGCCCATCCCTAGTAGTGGTATCGATTATCTTAACCACTTAGCTTAAGATCCCCCACTTATCAATCAAACTTTCTCTTTCTATCGCATGCGCTATATTAAAAAGCTTTACTGTTACATTAAGGAAAGTTTGCATGTCTGTTAACTTGATAAGCTAAGGGAGGCTTAAGAAGTTCAATATATCTACTTAACATTTTAAACAGTTAAATAAAAAGCCATAGCGTTATCCAAACAACTCTCTAAACCTCTTCAATACCCTCCAGTCTCCCTCAACCCGATACTCCCTCTTGAAAAACGCGGTTACAGGGTTTACTTCACCTCTAGCTACGCCAAGCCATACTCGGCTAGGAGTTGTGACGACGACATTGGGCTTCTCATGCTCTCCTTCGCAGAAAACGCATTTACCTTCAATAAAGCAGCTATCACAACCCATACAGTATCTTATGTCGTAGTCAACGAGAGAGATAAGCTTAGTATCGGCTCCTTTCGCAGCACAAGAGTTTAAGAACATTTCAAGAAGCTTGTAAGTATTACCTCTCCTTCTAGGACTACCGTTTATGCCCAATATGAACAAAGCTCTCCTCTCCTAAAAGGGAAACAGCTTCTACCATGCTTAAAAGCTAATGAAAAACTCTCACATTAAGAGCATCATACCTCATCATGAAGCCTAAAAGAGAAAAAGCCTGATGCAATCTGTATCTCTTTGATACCTAACTTTTCTTGATTTCTAAGTCTTCAGCCTTTCCTTCTCAAGAGTAGAACTGCTTGCGAGTATACTTGATCTCCGTGTTCTTGTGCTCTTTCTAAGAAGTAGTTTTCGTCAAAGTCTCCTACTTTAACGCGATGTACGAAAAGGCTCACTGCTCTCGTGAGGTTTTTAAGCATCATGTCAGCGTTGTTCCTTTTCTTAGCGTCCAAGGCTCCAGCTAAATGTAAAACAACTAAGTCTTCTGGTGAAAGAATAAAAAGCGTCCCTATCTTCTTCAACCTTAAAGACCTTCGCCTAATCTCAGCTCTCCTCGTATACTTAAAGTAAAGAGGGTCAACAAGGTCAATCCTCTGCCCCTTAACATGCACTCTATACATCCAATGACCCACATCAAGAGGCTCCACTTGATAGCCTTGAGGAGCTAGATGCTGGAGCAGATCAGAAACCTTGCCTTCCTCACCTCTCAACCTCACCAAGAAGTCGACATCATGTGTGGTTTCAGGAGTAGCATAGAAGTTGTAAGCCAACCTACCTATAAGAGCGTACTCCGGAAAATACCTCTCAAGAACCCTCTTCTTAAAAACTCTAACTGCTTCTCGAAGCCGCCACTCAGGCGAAGAAACAGCTATACAAAAGCTCCCTCCTTAACTTTTCGCTTGAAATGTTGAATGGGCTTCCCTTGACATCTCCTCAAGCTCTTTATAAGCGTTAACAGCCCAGCCCATTGCACATTCTTCACATGTCATCCTAGTCTCGGAATCCATCATCTTCAAGTAATCAGCCAATATCTCTTGATGTAAGCTAAGCTTAGAAGACCTTAACATAGACTCAAGATACATTAAAAACGTAGCCCGCGTTAACGGTTCACTAGGAAGCTTACCTAAATAAAACCTCCTAGGTCTACCTCTAAGAGGGTCATACAGCGTGGCGTAAAGATACTCACCCACCTTCTGTAGCTCAACCAAATGCTACACCAGAAATATACTAAAGCTCAATAGTATAAAATACTTGCGGAATTTTCTTTGTACAAAAACATTCTCACCCATATTTTTAGCCACCTTATGTTCATTGCAAAGTCTAGAAATAAAAACTGGTTTGTTACGTTACACTTTTCATGGGTTGATTTTGTTTGAATGTGATGAGATTTAATGCTAGCTATGGCTCAGCTGTAAAAGTTATTACGATAGCTACTTTCTCAATTTTAGCGTTTTTAAATGCGCTATTCCTAGCTCTATGTTTAAGAAAAGTAGTTCCAATATACCCTTTCCTGTTTATGTTGACGTTTTCAACAGCTTTTATGGCTTTAGGCTACGCTTTTTCGCCTCGCTGCTATGAGCTAACGAAAAGCGAGCTTGTTGTTAAGAGAGCTTTGAGATGCGTTCGCATACCCTATCATAAGGTCGTTGAGGTAAAGCCTCTAAGCTCATTATCTTTAAAGCATATCAGGCTTTTTGGCATGGGAGGGCTTTTCGGCTTTTACGGTCTCTACTACGTATCAGGTTTGGGAAAACTATGGCTTTACATAACCAAGTGGAAGAACTTGGTTTTAGTTAAAGCTGTGGATAAAAGCTACGTGTTAAGCCCAGATGACCGAGAAGGCTTCATCAAAGCTTTAAGTGACGTGCTTACTCATCGCTAGTTACGCCGTTCTGCTGGAAAAACGTTTAATAGATGTTCTAAGTAGGTTTAATGAGCTTTCGTAGGAGGCTAGGCATTGATGCGCATCGCTGTCGATGAGAGCAAGTGCGTAGGCTGCCATATCTGTGAGCTCATATGCTCAATTTACCACTTTAAAGTTAATAACCCGAAAAAAGCGAGTATCAAAGTGTTGTCTAAGTATCCATCAAGCATAGGCTACGAAATACACGTTTGTAGACAATGCGAAGAGATGTTCTGCGCAGCCGTTTGCCCGGTTAACGCCATTAAGAGGGTCAACGGTGTCGTGATAATAGACCACGAGGTTTGTACAAGCTGCTATGCTTGTGCACAAGCTTGTCCATATAACGCGATCTTCATCCACAAAGAGGTGGGCAAGCCGATAAAATGCGATTTATGCTCAGGTAACCCGCAGTGTGTTCCTAGATGTCCGCTTGGAGCTCTAAAA
>Ga0190367_1002015_pt1 | contig 10924 bp, 6 predicted proteins | sample 4872181011_MG_FD_171838 | JGI IMG/M metagenome (GOLD analysis project Ga0190367, IMG submission 171838) | Hydrothermal vent microbial mat bacterial communities from Southern Trench, Guaymas Basin, Mexico - 4872-18-10-11_MG | ecosystem: Environmental > Aquatic > Marine > Hydrothermal vents >... | reverse complement strand
CCGTCGTCAGAGGAGGGGTCAAGCGTGGAGCCACGAGCATTCCTCACGAAAACGACATCCTCGTCCCAGCGGACACGGGTCGCAATCGCATATTCCACCGAAGAGGCGTCAAACGGATTTATGTCAGCATCAACGACAACAACAAATTTAAGGCTCTGATGCGCTGCAAACGCTGCGAGAATCGCATTCTTCGCCTCCCCTTCCGCAGTTTTCTCAATCTGAACGACCGCATGAAGATAGCAACATCCCCCTTCCGTAAGGACAACATTCTTCACTGCTGCGACATTTTCCACCGCATTAAATATAAGAGGTTCGTAAGGTAAGCCCATTAGTGTTTTATGTTCAATTGATGCAGGTAGAATTGCATGATAAATCGGCTCTTTTCGGTGGTAAATTCTCGTAACTTCAAGCACAGGCTCCTCTCTCACTTTATCATAGTGACCTGTGATGTCTTTGAAAGGCCCTTCTCTCGCTCTCTCCGCTGTTAAAACGCCCTCAATAGCGAATTCCGCATGCGGAACGGCGATGCCATTCTTCAACTTGAAGACCTCAAGAGGCTTTCCTTGAAGTGCGCTTGCGAAAGCAAATTCAAGTCCCAAGGGGACACGAGTCGCAGCCGAAAGCAGAAAGAAAGGAGATGCACCGATGACAACGCCCACCTTCAGTTCAGAGCCATGCTCAATCGCATCCCTGTGCATCCTGAAGAGGTGGCGAGATGGAACAACCCTGACTGCGAGCCTATTGCTGTCAAGAAGCATCATTCGGTGGAAAGATGCATTCACGATGCCTTCATGCTCCGCTACAATCACGCCTGCGGTGATGTAAGCGCCTCCGTCGCCCTTGAAGTGCGTTAAAATGGGAAGCGCACCCAAATCTGAGGCTACGACCTCTTTCGTAGGCGAATGCTCAACAATTTTCACCGCATCTTCAACAGAGCAGCTCGCAGAGAAGCGACGCAGGAGAGAAGCGAGGAAAGGCGTGAGCTCTTGCGGTTTGACATTAAACAGCTCAGCAACGACTTCTCTGCCGCAGAGAGCATTCATTAAAACACGGTGAGAGCCGTCAACCGCATGGAAGAAGACCGCTTTCCCTTCCCGCTCAACCTCCGCACAAATCTCCGCCGCTTCGTATTTTGAGGACACCTCTCGCTCTATTTCAACAAGCCTACCCGCTCTAGCCAAACGCTCCTTTAAGTGTCGCATCCTTTAAAATATATTCCCTTAAAAAAGAAGGAATTTTTATTCTGCTTGTTCCACTTTTTCTATGAACACTTCCACTTTTGCAGTGGGGTCATTTGTCGGTCCAACCCAATGGGGCCCGTCATATACATGCAGAGAGATGAAATGCACACCACTTGACATTGGAATCCATGTGGCTGAAACACTGACAGTGCCATTTTGTTTATTTCCCTCAATTTTTGTTGTGTTCTTATTCAGACATACGCCATCAACATGAAGTTCTGCCGTGACATTGACACTTTCATCCAATTCGTTTTTGATTTCGTATGCAGTAGCAGTTATTGTCAGAGGACTACCTATGGTTGTTGCATTTTTAATGCCCTCAAATGTATGATTACCGTTCCATGTGACATTTCCGCTGATCCATATCATAGCTCCATTCAAGTAAATGCTCAAATTTCCTCGCTCTCTTTTAACGATAAATTCCTTTTCACTCGCTCCTTCTCCGTCTTTTATCACCCATTCATCCTCTTCTTCCTCCGTAACGCTTGCATTCTCGGAAAGCGAAATATTGTTGTTCTCGAATTCCTCTCTTATCGTGGAAATACTACCATTATCTAATTCCTTCACTATCTTTCCAACTCTTTTTTGGACACTAAATAGGTATTCACTGCTCACATTTATTTCTTTTGTTGTGCGGTTCTTTGCTCCATCATCGTCCTCAACTTCAAGTATCACATTATAGATGCCACTTTTATTGTAATTGTGTGTAACTTTAACGACATTGCCCTCAATAATGCTACCGTCACCAAAGTCCCATCTGTATGCTACAATTTCTCCATCAGGGTCATAACTTGCGGAGGCATCAAAAATTACTGTCTGGTTCGTTGTAGGCGTTTCGTTACTTACGGAAAACATCGCAACAGGTGGATGAATTGAAGGCACATCTTTGACCGTAATTCTCACAGTTTCGTTATCAATGCCTCCTATTCCATCAGAAACCGTGAATTCTACATAGTAAACGCCAGCATCATCGTAATCAGGCGTCCAGTTCCAGATGTTTTCATCAAACCTCCCAAATTTGACATTGCTACTGAAATTCAGTTTATCTCCATCTGGGTCAGTTGCATTTAAGACAATATTGAGTGTTTCACCTTCATTGACAATTTTATCTTCTATTTCATCAAAAATCGGCGGTCTATTCACATCATTCACAATAATAGTGACAGTTGCATTATCGCTGAGCTCACCATCGCTCACCGTGAATGTGATTGTAACATTCTTCCTCCTTTCAGGATGCCTCACGAAATCGTAACCTGGACTCCAGTAGAAGTCGTTTGTCTCAAGTGTGCCGATGTTTGAATCCTTAGAATACGAGAGTGGGTCGCCGTCGGGGTCTCTCGCAGCAATTGTAAGCTTGACAACTGTCCCCCTCTCGTTAAGACCTTCACTCTCGTTCGCCATGAACACATATTTTTTCTCTGTATCGTTATGGTATATGCAAGTAGTATAGCTGCTCCAGCCTATTTTTTCAATAACAGGCGCTCTGTTCAGCACATTCACATACACAACAGGCACATCAACCTCTTTCATCATTCCGTAAAAGTCCTCGTATGTGAGAGTTGAGTTCCTTGTGTTTATAGGTATTACTCCTTTCGCTTTCGCTTTCACATCAAAAGAAATGCTTTTTGTCTGATTTGCCAAGAGAGTTCCCAAGTGCCATGTCAAAACCCTTCCATTAATTTCTGGTTCTATACTCGCATTCCCCGCATATTCCACCTTATCGCTCAATTCCACTCTTAATGTCGCATTTTTTGCTGTGATATTTGAAATTTTCTTCGCTATTTCCTCGTAAATCTCCCGTAAATCATCGCCAGTTGCCGCTTTATAAAATTCTCCGCCTGAAATCTCAGCAATTTCTCTCAACGCACTCTCGTTTACACCGCCCCATCCTATTGTGTATATAGGAATTCCATCACTTTTCGCTCTGTAAGCCTGTTCAATTGGGTTGCAGCCCATGTTCCACCATCCATCAGTGAGCATTATGATTGCTTTCACAGCGTTTTCACGCGCATGATGAGATTCAAGATGGTCAAGCGCTCTGTCCAATCCCTCGCCCATGGGTGTTCCTCCACTCGCTCCCAGCGTGTTCCTTATCACATTCTTCACAGCATTCTTGTTTGATTCAAGCGGCTGAACAAGCTTGCAGTATGGCTCATAGCTCCAACCTCTTGAATGAAACTTGACAACACCTGCTCTGTCATCATCGCCGAGCATATCAACAAACGCACATGCAGCATCCTTCGCCAATTCAATGCGCTTTGGTGGAAGTTCAACAGCAAATATTCGTCTTCTTTCACCATTTGAATAGCGTAATCTTGCATAAACTTCGTATGTTCCAGGCTGAATGTTATCCCATCTGACGGTGGAATACCCCCATCCCACAGAGCTTTGCCAACTTCCTCCTTTCTTCTTCAAATATGCATAAATTTTGTCCTTATTGTAATAATAAATATCAATAGGAATTTGAAGCATAACCTCGACATTTGCCTCCTCAGACAGCGAAAATTCACCAACTTTTTCATAATTCGTCGTCAAATTGACTTCTTCAGGACCAGAAATTATCGTTCCATACCTGTTCATAGAGCCTGAACAGTCCATGACGAGAACAACATCCACAGGAAAAATGATTTCTGGCGAGCCTTCGCTCGTGATGTTTATCGTAACTTTCGTTGTTTCATTCAATGCAATCACACTCGGCGTTGCACTTGCATCCACAGACACATACACTTCTACTGCAGATACACTGAGAGCTGAAAGTGTGAGAATAGAGAGAAGAAAAGAGAGGAGCATAAATGCCGTCGTCAGTATTTTACTCCTCATGCTCCCTCACCTCCACTCCGCTATTTCTTCGCTTGTGTTTGTTGTCTGGATACTCGCCTCTATGCTCTCAGCAAAAGCGAAGCTGCTCGCAGAAAAAGGGTCGGTTCCCATGACCGCCTCTTGCATATCGGGCATACCATCGCTGTCAGCATCCACATCTATCCCATCTGGGATGCCGTCGCCGTCAGTGTCCTTTACTTTCTTCTCACTCGCACACGCTGAAACCGCCAATATGCATATTAGCACTGCTATCGCCAGTATTCTCTTCATCTTTTCACCTCATTATCACATACTTGAGCAGTTAATTAATATCTTGCCCCAAATGAAAGAAAAATTTGCTCTTAAGGAAAGAGAAGTGCATATATTAGAAAGAAATAGGCAAGTATTATGCAGAAAAGTTTAGGTAGTAAAAAAGTTTAATCAATATCTTGAAGATAGAATTAAGAAATGAAGCGTGCGTTGATCATTGTTTTAGTGATTGTAGCGGTGATTGCATCTGCACTTCTCGCCATTTTCCCGCACCCTGAAGAACAGCGAGAACTGCATGCTTATGAAATACTCAATGCGGCGAAGGTTGCGGTTTCGCAATTGAAAAGTTTGGAGGGCGATGCTTTCTTCTCGCAGTCTGTTGAGCAAGATGGACACAAGGAACGCTCAAACACACGATTCCATATAAAAATGCTCAAAAGCGATGGCGAAAGCGTGATGAGAATAGATTTCAAGGACTACGAATACGAGAGCGATGCTGAAAGAGATGCACACGAGAGGATGCGTGTTCTGCTTCAAAACGCCTCGCTTTTTGATTACGGGAGTGAATACTATGTCTTCACGCCAAAAATTTCAGATGAGCAAATAACCGCTTTTTCAACAAGAAACGCACTCTTCCGCTACAAATTCATTCCACTTGTTGAACCTTTGCATATTGTCTCGCTCTTTGACCTCGCTTCAAACGCTTCTTACAGAGGTATCGTGAACATCTCCCTCGGGAATGAAACAGTGAAAGCTCATGAAATCTCCTACGAACTCTCTTACCCCGCTATAACATTTGCGGAGCGTGCAGAACTACGCACATTCATTTCAGCAGAGGATTTCTTACCTTTGAGGACAGAATTAAGTGCAATTTATAAGCATAATGGCGAAAATACCCGCATAAAACTCTGCTTCGGCTTCTTATCATACAAGGTTAATACAAATTTAAGCGCAAAGGATTTCAGGATTGCAGAAGGTTTGCGGGTTATCACGAGGGATTAATACAAGAGAACGGGAGAGAGGGAGATAGTAGCTAAACGATGTCCCTTGATGTGTCAATTTCAACACTGTTAGGTGAGATTTTCAGTCGCACATATTTTGTGAGTGGTGTTGCACCTCTTATTTTCGGCGCAGCAAACTTCACGATGATTTCATCGCCTGTTCGTTCCGCTCGGATGTCCATGAAAACATCACAGATATAAATTAGGCGACTCAATGCGGTCTCTTCGCAAGAACCCTTCGGTATGCATAAATAAAGAAGGATGTCTTTATCCGAACCGCTCACCTCAACGATATTTTCAAGCAAAGCAGTATCATTAATGAACGGAAGGAATGTATCTATCACGATATTTGCGTCATCTGCCACATCTAATACCTCCAATATCTTGAAAGTATTGCAATCTCTTAGGTCTATTACCTCTATGTTTGAGAATCCTGCTGCTGAAATCTCCTCCTCCACCCTTTTTGGGTGCCTCTCCGTCACTAAATAGTAAGTCTTGCGTGATGCACACAAATTATACAAAATCTGCTCTGAAGGCAAAGAAGGGTCAGCCGAAAAGAATATGATGCTACCTGCGGGTATGCCTCCTCCCAATATTTCGTCAAATATCGAACCTGTTTTTTTCAAACGCATCCCTCACACGCTCCCTCTCGTCGCATTCTCTTGCAACATGCAACTCCCTAAATCCATCTTCCACGCACACTCCCACAACTCTCGCACACTCACTTGCCTACTCCTCTCCGCTGCCCCCTCCCTCTCTTTTCTTCTTTTCTTTTTCTCACTGCCACGCCACACCGCTCAAATGACGAAGTAAAAGAGAATCCATGTGGCAAGCAGCATAACGAGTGTGTGTTTTAAACCTGCGAGGATGTTACCTGCTTCCATTTGCCCTGCCATCAGACCGCAGAAGATTGACTGAAACACCGCTGCCTGCGTGAGAATGCCCGTTATTTCTTCCTTATTCAGCCTTCCTCCTAATCCCGCCGCACCAATTCCGACACCGCCACTCGTTGAGAATGCCTCAAAAAGAGGGGGAAAGAGGTTTTTGAAAAGCATATAAACAATACCGATGAAAACAAAGAACGCAATATACACGATAATGACATAAATAAGCATGTTTACTGAACGTTCCTTCGCAAGATTCCTCTCCATTTCCGCATCTTTTGCTGAAATACTCAGCGCTTCCGTGAGGTTTCCGCCTGCTCGCAAGACCTCTGAAAGCATCGTTACGACCCTCGTGAGAGCTGGCACTTTCACGGCATTCGCAAACATTTTGAAAGCATCACTGACCTCCGCGCCCCATTCAATGTTGCGGTGCATCTTCTTTATTTCTTTGTAGATGCCACCTTTCCCCGCTTTCGCCTCCACTTCTATGCTTTTCATTAGCGTTAATCCGCTCGCAACCGACGAAGATAGACCATTAAGTATGTCAGGTGTCTGATTTCTCACCCTTCGTTCATATTTCTCCTTCAATTCATGGAAGAAAGAGAGTGGAGCAATTGCAACTAAAATCGCAGGAATCAGAAAATCCTCGCCGAGCGTGAATAGGAACAGGGCGGGTGGAATTCCCAACGCAAGTGAAAGCAGCGGATTCTCACGCATCTTTTGAAAAGGCTTCTTCGCATACTCTCGCATTTTTAACCTCGCTTGAATGCGTTTGTAGTGCTTGTAAGCTTCGCTCTCCCGCACCGCAGGCGATTCCTCTAAAGCCTCTTTTACATCGTATTCTGTGCGTAAAAATGCAAATCTTCGCACATCTGAAGGCGTAATCATCTGTATAAGAGCGATGAAGCATGCAGAACCCAGCGGAATCATCAGATAAACAACGCCATAAATCATCATCATGCTACCTGAACCTATCGCAAGCATTATTATTTCAACGATTAGGAAGAAAATTGGAGCGGCAACAAGCAAAGTTATATATACTTCTGCGAAAAGACCGAGCGTCTCAAGAAATCCCTTCTGCTCAACTTTTGCTCGCTCTCTGTATTGTTCAGCCTTCTCTGCAAGGAATATTTGGAGGTTGCCTCCGCTTTCAATGACTGTGAGGATGCCACTTACGAAATCACGAAGCGTTTGAGATGGTGTCGTCTCGCTCAACTCCACCAAACTGCGACGCAAATCTTTACCGAAATAGCGAATGTTCCGCAATACAAAATCTATCTCTCGTGAGATTTCACCGTAAACATCGCTGTGCCTCGCCAAAGCCTCAAATATTTGAAGAATTCCGATGCCACTCTTGCTTAACGCATACATAAAATGTATGGCATGAGGCATCATTCGCTCTATTTCCCTGCGTCTGTCTCCCGCCTTTGAGAACGGCGTGAAGTAGAAAATCAAGTAAGTTGTGCCGAATAATGCAATAAAACCGAGTCCTGCGAACAGAATAGATATGAAAACTTCCTTGTATGCGTATAAAATAGGAGGAACTGCATACCTCCAATGGAAGAATCCCGCAACCTCAAACAATTTTCCGCATAAAAATCCGAGAATTAAGCCCACAACTCCAGCAATTAATGAGTAGAAGAATGCAGTAGAGAGATAAATGTCGTAGGTAACGGGATACCTCGCAGCAAGTAACGCCTTCTCCAACTCCAAATACTTCTCTCGCTTGCCTCTGTAATACTTTCCGAAGAGCGAATAGGCGAGCTCTTCAACGCTTCCGACTTTTTTCTTGACTTTCGCTTCCTTTTTTGTTCCTACTTTCGCTTCTCCTTTCGCTTTACTGCCGCCATTCTCCGCTCTCTCCGCACTTTTTTCCTCCTCTTTCGGCGTTTCGCCATCACTGCGACGCTTTTTAGTAGCATGCAATTTCCTTGCGAAATCATAAAACGCCATAATGTCGCTTCACCTTTTCAGGATTCGCCTGAAACGCTTTCACAAAAGATATGAACTCTTCGTGAGACATGCCCTTCTCTGCGAGTATTTTGAGCAAGGATGCCCTGCTTTCAAACTCTTCCTCGGCTTCTTCCCTGCTCCATGCCTTCATTCGCATGATTTCTCGTATAACCTTTGAGGAAGTGAGGCGAAGCATGCGGAAAGCATCTTCGGAGGGAATCCACTCGAAGACTTTCACCGTTTTTATCGTTCTTGTGGTGGGGTCAATACCTAAATTTTCAGTGATTTCAACATTTCTACGCACTCTTTTGTGACCGATGAACACTTGTGCCTGAATAGAGAACACATCTAACGACTGAATCATGGAACGAGGCACGCTTAAAGGAGGATATTCAAGGCGATGAATGGCAGCATCAACGCTGTCCGCATGGAAAGTTGAGAAGGAAGTATGACCGACAGACATCGCTTGAAATAGCGTTTGTGCCTCCTTTCCTCTGACTTCGCCAACTAAAATGTATTCTGGACGCTGTCTCAATGCTGCTCTCAATAAATCATACATGTCGATTGAGCCTCGCTCCGTTCCCATGAATGAGACCCTCGTTACGCCGGGAATCCAGTTCTTGTGAGGCAATCTTATCTCACGAGTGTCCTCAATGGTCACGATTTTCGCATTCTGCGGTATGAAAAGTGCGACTGCGTTCATTGATGTTGTCTTTCCTGATGCAGTTCCTCCGACGAAAAGAATACTTTTACCATTTTCCACGCACAACCATAAATAAGCCATCGCCTCCGCACTGAAAGTGTTCCAACGAACAAGGTCAACAGGCGTAATAAGCACCTCCCTGAACCTTCTGATTGTGAATGTGCTTCCCCTTGTCGTTATTTCAGTGCCGAGTGTGAGCTGCGCCCTTGAGCCGTCTTCCATCGTCACATCAAGCATCGGGTCAGCAAGCGAGAGATGTTTTCCGCCTTTCTGCGCTATTTTAACAACAAATGAATCCAATTCAATGTTATTGAACGCAATATTTGTCTCTATGTTACCATATTTCCAGTGGTAGATATATACAGGAATATCATAACCGTTGCAAGATATGTCTTCAACGAACCTATCTCGCATAAGCACATCTATCTTACCGAAGTGAATGAAGTCTCTTATGATGTAATATCTTATTTTTCCGAGAGATTTTTCACCGATTTTAATGTGATGCCTCTTAACAACCTCAGAAATCTTCTCTTTCAGTATTTCCTCCTTGCTCTTCCTCTCGCTCTCAATATCCGTGAAAAGAAGGATGTTTCGCAGCTTTTCAGATATTTCTGCAAGGAAAAATCTCTCAATTTCATTCAAATATGGCTCAACCGCATAATATAAATATGAATTCTTCTCCTCATTATACAAAATACTGACAAAAGCGAAAGGCTCATTCACAAAATATCGCTCCTCCTCTGTGTAACCTTCCGGTATTTTGAATCTATGCAAAACCTCGCCCTCCTCTGACGCAGATTCTTCCGCCTCCTTTTCTTTCTCTGCACGCCCTTGCTCTGCCACTCCGCTTTCACGCTCTTTCTCATTCGCATTTGGCAGAGATTTCCCCCTTTTTCCTTTCAGTATTTTGATTTTGTGAGAAATGGCGAGTATGAAGGATAAAGTAGTAGGAGAAAAGGAGCATGAATGCATGCCACTCTTCTGTCTTTTCTTTAAAATTTCTGCCATTTCTTTTACTTAATCTCGCTCTCACATTCAAATAGTTTGCCAAATTTTTGATTTTACGATATATATTTGAAAGGGAAATTGCAAATGAGAGCAATGAAATGAGCAAATTTTACGAGGTGCGTGAGCGGGACGGTGCAGCGAGGCTCGGCGAGCTCTCCCTGCGGAATGGAAAATTGCTCACACCCTTCATGCTTGATTTGGAGCGTTTTTCGTCAGAGGAAAAAGAGTCGGAGGAAAAGGGGTCGGCGGTAAAGGAGTCAGCGGTAAAGGAGTCGGCGGGAAAAGCGGAAAAGGCGAATAAGGCGGGAGAAGCGGGGAGCGTGTGTGGAGGGCGTCGTTTTTCATTTGAGTATGGGGAGATGCTGATTTTTTCAGAGGGAAGCGAGGGCTCAGAGGAGAATTGGGAAGTTCCTCGTGGAGCGCTCTTGCTTCCTGAGGAGCATCCGCTCGCTGTTCGTCAGAAGAACTTGGATGTGGATTTTGTTGTGCTTGCTTACGCATCACGCATTTTAAAGAGTGCGAGGGATTTCGCCTCAATTTTGATTTCTGCTCGTGAGAGCGTTCCTGCGGATGTTGCACTTTGGCTTCCAGCGGTTGCGACGCCCGAAAATTTCTCGCTACTCGCATACTGCGGTGTTGATATTGTAGATAATGCTCTACCGCTTTTGGAAGGCTACGAGGGCTTTTACATGCTTGAGGAAGGCAAAATAAGGGTCAGCGAATTGAGGGGAGAACTGCCATGTGCGTGTGAAGTGTGTGCTTCGCTTGATTTCTCCGCAGAGCGCTTGCGAGAGCTGCCCGTTGAGGAGCGTCAGAGGAAGGTTGCGAGGCACAACTCGCTACTTCTTGCGAAAGAGGTTCGTAAGGTGCGTTCGCTCATTCAGCGAGGCGAGTTGCGAGAGTATGTGGAGATGAAAGTGCGTTCCTCGCCATTTCTGACGGCGGTTCTGCGTTTGCTCGACGCAAATTACGATTTTTTTGAGAAGCGGACGCCTGTTGCTCGTCGCAGTGTGATGCGTGCAAACACAATGGAATCGCTTCGTAGAGTTGAAGTGAGGAGGTTCG